>WFLX010182285.1_pt1 | contig 18647 bp, 13 predicted proteins | sample 4967041 | NCBI WGS metagenome assembly WFLX01 (sample SAMN12857096, study PRJNA449069) | gut metagenome | isolation source: stool from male and female vole | host: Microtus ochrogaster | place: USA:Florida | collected 2017
CCTTCTTGCCGTTGATGATGACTTCGGGGTCCTGTTCGCTTGAGATGGCACGGAAGTAGGGATATACACCGGCGGCTTTTGCCTCTTGGGGCGCGGTGTATTTGCTGAGTTTTTCTTGCAGTAAATTCATTGCTTTTTCCTTGTGCCCGTGTGACGGGTTGGTTGGTCAGTGAGGGATTTTTTATTTTTCAAGGCGCAAAGGTAATGATTTTTTCACGTTTTTAAACAATTAATGGGCGGGATAAATTGTTAATTATCCCAAACGAGGCTAAATATCGGCAATTTTGCTACCGGACCGCCTGTTTTGGGGGAAATTTGTTAACTTTGCACTCTGAATTACAAAAAAGCATCTGTTATGTCAACATCCGAGAGAGAGCCGCAGGCGGCTGTGAAACGCACCGTGCTGGACTATGACGATATAGTGGAGATGGCTCCGTTCCTGAAAGGGAAACGCCGACTGGTGGAGTGGGCCATGAAGGCTCTGGCCGTGGACAAGGTCAATGCCATCCACGACCACAACTTCGACACCCCGGGCCCGGCCTTCTGCCGCGGTCTGCTCAGCGATCTTGACATAAAGCTGCGCATCGACAACGAGGAGCTGCTCGACAATCTCCCCGAGGGGGCGTTTGTCACGGTGAGCAATCATCCCTTCGGTGCGCTCGACGGCATCACGCTCATCGACCTCATCGGCTCGCGACGCCCGGGATATAAGGTGATGGTCAATATGATACTCAATCACATCACCGCCATGCGCACCAACTTCATAGCCGTGGACCAGTCAGCATCTGCCGATCCCGCCAAGAGGGCCGTGTCGATGAAGGGGATCAAGGAGGCCATGATGCAGATCAGGCGCGGCGAGCCTGTGGGATTCTTCCCGGCCGGAGCCGTGGGCAACTACAACCGCCACCTCAAGTTCGAAGACCGCGAGTGGCAGCCCACGGTCATAAGGCTCATCCGCCAGTTTGGTGTGCCGGTGATACCGATCTATTTCCACGGGCTCAACAGTCTGTGGTTCCGCATCCTCGGTGTCATCAGCTGGCAGCTGCGCACGCTGCGCCTGCCGGCCGAGGTGTTCCGCCGCAAGGGGGACACGCTCCACATCTCGGTGGGCGACCTCATCACCCCCGAGGAGCTCAAGGCCCACTCGGCCACCGACGAGGAGCTGGGCCTGTGGCTGCGCGCCAAGACCTATGAGCTGGCCGCCCGCAAATGATTCATCGAACATCGCTCATATAGCTCACGGCTATGGTAACAGACAGCAGACTTTCATTGACACCCGACTATCCCGCGGAGGTGGAGCAGGCACGCCGCCGCTATGGCATCATAGGCAACTCGCCCGAACTCAACGAGGCTGTGATGCGTGCGGTGAAGGTGGCTCCCATCGACCTGTCGGTGCTCGTGACAGGCGAGAGCGGCACGGGCAAGGAGTTTTTCCCGAAGATAATCCACGGATTCTCGGCGCGCAAGCATGCCGGATATATCGCCGTCAACTGTGGCGCCATCCCGGAGGGTACGATTGACTCCGAGCTTTTCGGCCACGAGAAGGGGGCTTTCACGGGGGCCGTCAGCACCCGCAAGGGCTACTTTGAGGAGGCCGACGGAGGCACTATATTTCTCGACGAGGTGGCCGAACTGCCGCTCACCACTCAGGCCCGCCTGCTGCGTGTGCTCGAGACGGGCGAGTTCATCAAGGTGGGCTCATCGACTGTGCAGAAGGCCAACGTGCGCATCGTGGCTGCCACCAATGTGGACATGGCCAAGGCGGTGGCCGAGGGGAAGTTTCGCGAAGACCTCTTCTATCGCCTCTCGACGGTGACCATCTCGGTGCCTCCGCTGCGCGAGCGCGGCACCGACATCATCCTGCTGGCCCGCAAGTTTGCCGCCGACTTTGCCGAGCATTACACCATGCCCCGCATCACATTTGACGACAGCGCCCGCGCCATGCTCATGGCCTATCGCTGGCTGGGCAATGTGCGCCAGCTCAAGAATGGGGTGGAGCAGGCAGCGCTCCTCCATGCCGGCGAGGAGATCGGTGCACAGACCCTGCGCGGCTATCTGCCCGTCACGGGTATGGAGCTCTCGGCACCCGCCGGGATGTCGGCCGCCTCGCATCATGACTATGACAGCGAGCGCGACATGCTGCTGGGCATGATATTCCGCCTGCAGCAGCAGATCGACGAGTTGCGCTCGTCGGGGGCGGTGGCCGTGGCGCCCGCGGCACACAGCGACTTTGTGGAGACGGCTCCGGGCGGCGTGACGCTGCCGGTGCGGTTCCAGCCCTTCAGCTCCCCCTTTCCCGCCGGGGCACAGCCGGCACAGGCCGTGGTCGATGTCACACCCTCGGCGTCGGTGGCCCCGGCCACTCTCGAGGAGACCGAGCGCGACACCATCATGCGTGCGCTCGAACGAAACGGCGGCCGCCGTAAGGCAACCGCCGCCGAACTCAATATCTCCGAGCGCACCCTCTATCGCAAGATCAAGGAGTACGGCATGGAGTGATCTGTAACCGGTCTCGTAAATCAGGAATTATAGTCTCAGCGTGAGGCGGGTCTGATGATGCGCGCACCCGTGATGGATGTGTTCTTGCGCAGATACTCGCCCAGCACGCGGGGCTCCTCCACCACGCGGCCCTCTCTTGACGAGGCGTGCAGCAGGTGAGGACCGTCATCTTTCATCACCACTATGCCCATATGGCTCACGTCGAGCCCCTGAGTCTTGGTGGTGAAGGCGAGTATGTCGCCGTTTCTGAGATTCTCACGCGCCCACTTGCCGCTGAGGGCCGAACTGCGTATGTAGGGGAAACGGTGTGAGCGATAGCCGATCTCGCAGTTTTTCATGCGCTCAAACTCTGCCGAGTCGGCGAGGGCCGGATATGCGTCGCGGTGCTTGGTCATGAAGTCGAGGGTCTTGACGGCATAGACCGCTCCGGGCATACGGCCGGTGGCCTCGCTGATGTTGCCGCGGTGGGTGTTGTCCACGATCCAGTCGCTGATGTAGTGCAGACGCGATGTGTAGCCGGCCACGATCCCCTGCCTGTAGCGGATGTTGCCGAGGTTGTAGACGAAGTCCTGCCACCCCTCGCGATGCTCGCGCAGGGTGAGCGCGGCGGCCAGCACAGTCTCGACAAACGTGGTGCAGTCGAGGCCGTCGAGATTGATGGTGAGCATCTCGGGCGTCTCCTCGAGCGTGCCGGCGGCATAAGGGGTGCCGATGAAACGGCGTCCGATGGCCACGATCATCTCTCCGTCGTCGGCCACAGGGGTGCGGCTCATCTCCGTGAGCAGAGAGGCGATGCGTGTGGTGTCGGCCTGCTCGTCGTGCCAGCGCACCTCGCCGGGCAGCACTGCGCCGGCCGTGAGATGACAGATGATGATGGCTGTGGCGACACACAGATAGTGGAACAGGGATTTCATGAGACGGGCTTAATAATAGACTATCTCGCGACGGTCGAGGGTATAACTGATGTGGGGGCGGCTGCCGGGCTGCTGGGTGGTCCACACGCTGAGGCGTTCGGTCCAGTTGCCGTGCAGGTCGTCCTGACGATAGAGGTTGAACACCGCCGTGTGTTCGCCGTCGATCTCGGGGTCGGTATACTGGCCCACGATGCGGCGGTCGTCGTCATAGACGGTGACGGCAAAGTCGGCCATGCCGGTAGACTTCACTACGTTGGGCGACACATGCTCGTAGGAGAGCGTGTCCTTGAGAAACCCTCCGTGCTGACGGTTGAGGTTGGGGCGGCGGTCCTCCCATCTCACTATGCGGCCATACTCGTCGCGTCGCAGCCTCTCGTCGCGCCGGGCCACATAGTTGCCGAGCGAGTCAAAGTAGGCTACGGTCACCGTGACGAGCGAGGCGGTGGTGTCGACCGCCACCGAGTCGGGGCCCGGGGTGGTCCGCCAGTAGGTGGTCTTGGTGACGCGCTTCACGCGGTGGCGCAGCTCGAACAGGCTCAGGTCCGAGCTTTCAAACACCCCGTCCTCACCGGGCGCCTGTGCGGGTGCCGATGACTCGGGGTTGTGGCCCGAACATGCGGCCAGCATGCACAGCAGCATGGCCGACAGAAGGACGGGGTGTCTCATAAGCTGGGGTAGTGTCAGGGTTGATTATCTAAACGTCTGTGTTATCAGAAGAAAAGTGTCTCCAGCGCATAGGTGGCGATACCGGCTATGTAGCCCACGAATGCGATCCATGTGAAGCGGCGCAGATACCAGCCGAAGCTGATCTTCTCGAGGCCCATCACCACGACGCCGGCTGCGGAGCCGATGATGAGCATGGAGCCGCCGACACCGGCACAGTAGGCGAGNAGCTGCCAGAAGAGGCCGTCGCANGCAAAGTCGCCGGTAGCGGCGATGGGATACATGTCCATGCAGCCGGCCACGAGGGGAACGTTGTCGACGATGGAGGAGACGATACCGATGACACCGGTNACGAGATAGTGATTCTCGTGCGACACATCGTTGAGCCACTGGCCGAACGCTGTCANCACGCCGGTCTCCTGAAGGGTGGCCACGGCCAGAAGGATGCCGAGGAAGAAGAGGATGGTGGCCATGTCGATGCGCGACAGCAGGGTGGTCACCTTGAGGTTGGTGTTCTGGGCCATGAGGGCGCTGCGGTTGCAGCGGAACTCACTCACCATCCAGAGCACGCCGAGGGCGAGGAGGATGCCCATGAAGGGGGGCAGGCCGGTGAGCATGCGGAAGATGGGCACGAAGATGAGGCCGCCCACACCGATGCAGAGGATGAGGGTGCGGTCAGATGATGAGGTGACGCCGGGAGCCTCGGCCGGGGCGTCGGCCGACTTGAGCGAGCCTTTGAGATAGAGCTGGACGCAGAGGGCGGACACGACCACGGAGATGATCGAGGGGAGGATGAGCTGGCTGATGACACCGCCCGTGGAGATCATACCCTTGATCCAGAGCATGATGGTGGTGACGTCGCCGATGGGCGAGAAGGCACCGCCGGCATTGGCCGCGATGATGATGATGCCGCCATAGATCATGCGCACCTTGGGGTCGTCCACCAGCTTGCGGAGCACCATGATCATCACGATGGAGGTGGTGAGGTTGTCAAGGATGGCCGAAAGGATAAACGTCATGAATGTGATGCGCCACAGCAGGGTGCGCTTGCTGGTGGTGGCCAGTGCATCCTTGACGAAGTAGAAGCCTCCGTTGGCGTCGACGATCTCCACGATCGTCATGGCACCCATCAGGAAGAAAAGGATCTCGCATGTCTCGCCGAGGTGGTGGAGCAGACGCGACGATGTGTCCACGTCGTCGGGGGCGCCGCCGCAGGCATAGAGGGTCCAGCAGACCACACACATCAGCAGGGCCGGGACGGCCTTATTGATTTTCAGAACACTTTCCAAAGCTATACACAGATAGCCGAGGACAAAGAACAGGACTATTGCAGTTACCATTTTTAAGGGTTGATTTAGGATTGTCTTTTCATGGTCGTGGGGAGTGGGAGAGGGCGGCGCGTGCCGAAAACGTCTGCAAAGTTCGTAAATCTCGTTTAAACCACAAAATTTATGCAAAGAAATATTAATATAGGTGTATCGTCCCCTCCGCCACCTCCCCGGGCTACGGGCGGCAAAGATGCTCACCGTCGGCCATCTGCGGGGCGGTGAGGGGGCGGAAATCGTCCGCGGATGGTACTTTTTTAACTTAATTATGCTAAAAATTTTGCAATGCGATTTTTTGTTTACATTTTTTTAGTATGTTTTGAAAATTAGTTTTTACCTTTGCCGCAGACTGAAAACCTTAAAGACTGCTGAAGCCAAATCGTATTTTTGCCAACAGGCTTTTCGTATCCGCCTTACCTTGCCATGAGTAAAATCATCACAGAGATCACGCCCCTTTCGGAGAAAGACTGCTTTTATCTGATAGACAGGTTCAAAGACCGGTTTACATATCCCGTGCACAGACATGAGGAGTATGAGCTCAACTTCGTGTCTAATTGTGCGGGTGCGCGCAGGGTTGTCGGCGATTCGGTGGAGGAGCTGACGGGCTATGATCTGGTGCTCGTGGGCCACGGGATAGAGCACGGGTGGGAGCAGTATAATTGTACAAATGACAAGATCCGCGAGATAACGATACAATTCTCTCACGACCTGTTTGGCGAGAACTTTCTGGCCAAGACACAGCTCTCCTCCATCCGCAACATGCTCCAGCGCAGCGCCACGGGCATAGCCTTCGGCACGGAGACCATCCTCAAGGTCTATAACCGTCTGGACCGCATCTCCCACACCGAGGCGGGGTTCTACAGGATGCTCGAGCTCTTTGCCTTGCTCTACGAGCTGGCCGAGAGCAACGACGGGCGCCAGCTGTCGTCGTCCTCATTCGGGTCACACCGCCCCACGGTGGACTCGCGCAGGGTGCTCAAGGTGCAGGAATATATCAACAGCCACTATCGCGAGGATGTGCGCCTCGCCGACCTCGCCGCCCTCGTGGGGATGACCCCGACGGCGTTCAGCCGGTTTTTCAAGCTGCGCACCGGGCGCTCCATCTCCGACTATCTCATCGACATCCGCCTCGGCCATGCCTCGCGCGCGCTGGTCGACTCCACCATGTCCGTCGCCGAGATATGCTATTCGTGCGGATTCAACAACATCTCCAACTTCAACCGCATATTCAAGAAGAAAAAGGGGAACAGCCCCAAGGTGTTCCGCGAAATATATCAACATCACAAGACCCTCGTATGAAATCATCAGTTCTCTCTCTCCTTGCCGTCGCCGCCATCGCCGTCACTGCCATGTGCGGNTGTCGCGGCGCAGCCTCGTCGGCCTCTGACGCCGCCGGTGCAGACACGGCCGGTGTCACCGCCGGTGTGGCTCCCCTCAGTGTCTCCGGCCGGGCTCTCGTCAACGCCGCCGGCGACACCGTCGTCCTCACCGGCCCCTCGCTGGGCTGGCACACCAACTGGGGACGATTCTACAACCCGTCGACTGTCAAGGCCCTCAAGGAAAAGTGGGGCGCCAACATCACGCGTGCAGCCATCGGCGCCCACCCCTCNGGCGACTGCGTGAGGGCCTATAGCGAAGACTCGGCCTATGCCGTCAACTCGGCCATCGCCGTCATNGACGCCGCCATAGCCAACGACATGTATGTGATATGCGACTGGCACTCACACGCCAACACGGCCGCCGATGCCAAGGAGTTTTTCGCCACCATATCNTCGCGCTACGGCGACGACCCGCATATTATATATGAGATATGGAACGAGCCGCTCGACGTGGAGTGGAGCGAGATCAAGGAGTATGCCGCNGANGTGGTGCCCGTGATCCGCGCCAATGCGCCCTCGTCGGTGGTCATCGTGGGCACTCCCCGGTGGGATCAGGAGATCGACCTCGCCGCGGCNGACCCCATCGACATGCCNAATCTGCTCTATGCCGTACACTTCTATGCCGGCACCCACAAGGAGTATCTCCGCNACAAGACCGAGGCCGCCATCGCCGCCGGCCTGCCGGTGATCATCTCGGAGTGTGGCTCGATGGAGGCATCGGGCGACGGGCCCATCGACCGCGAGTCGTGGCAGGCGTGGATNGACCTCGCCGACCGCCACAACCTGTCGGTGCTGATGTGGGACATAGCAGACAAGGACGAGACCTGCTCGATGCTGCGCCCNGACGCTCCCTCTGACGGTGAGGCTTGGACCGACGACAACTATAAGGACTGGGCCCGTCTGGCGATGGAGACCATCAAGGCGCGCAACACCGCCTCCACCCGTTAATTCCCCCCAGTAAGACCCAAGATATTGTCATAAAGATATGCCACGTCACTTCACTCTATTATCGCTCGTCGCCACCTGTGCCCTCGGAGCGCAGGGGCTCGAGCTGCCCGACCTGTTCAGCTCCAACGCCGTGCTCCAGCAGCAGGCCGATGCCCGCATCTGGGGCTGGACCGACCCCGGACGCACCGTCACGCTGACCGCCTCGTGGGACGGCGACAGGAAATATACCGCAAAGGCCGGTGCCGACGGCCGCTTTGACATAGCCGTGGCCACCCCTGCCGCCTCATATACCCCTCAGACCATAACCATCACTGACGGGACCGACACCGCCACGCTCGACAATCTGCTGATAGGCGAGGTGTGGTTTGCCTCGGGACAGAGCAATATGGAGATGCCCCTGCGGGGATTCGGCATACAGCCCATCGAGGGGGCCGCTCAGGCCATAGCATATGCCGGCAAATATCCGCATGTGCGGATGGCCACCGTCCCCAAACTCTCGGCCTACACGCCCCAGCGCACGGCGCCCGGCACATGGCGCGTGTCGTCGCCCAAGGAGGCGCCCGAGTTTTCGGCCCTCGCCTACTTCTTCGCCCTCTCCCTGTCGGATATCCTCGATGTGCCTGTCGGCATCATCACCTCGGCCTATGGTGGCGCCTCGGTCGAGGGGTGGACTCCGCGCGAGATCCTCGACACATATCCCGGCTATGACATGGCCCGCGAGGAGCACGACACCACCATCGACCCGTGGGCGCGCATCGGAGTGATGTATAACGCCATGCTCGCCCCTGTGGCCGGATATACGGTGAAGGGGTTCCTGTGGAATCAGGGTGAGTCAAACGTAGACCGCCCGCAGGAATATGCCTCGCACCAGCGCGACATGGTGGAGCGCTGGCGCAAGGACTGGGGCAACCCCGACCTNNNGATATGNTANTACTTNTGGAGATGCCCCCGTGGAGCTATTCCGACCCCGAGGCTGCTTGGGCGGCATACTTCCGCGAGGCGCAGCACGAGGCTGCCCGCATCACTCCCCACTCCGGGATAGTCTGCACCTCAGACCTCATCCTCCCCTCCGAGGTGGAGGATGTGCATGCCTCGCGCAAGCAGCCGATCGGCGAGAGGCTCGCCTTCATGGCCGCCGCACGCACGTATGGCATCGAGGGTGTGCCCGACAGCTATCCCCGCTATGAATCCGTGTCGCTGGAGGGGGACAAGGCCGTGCTCACGTTCAGCAACCGCTATGGCGGTCTCAACCCCAATCTCGACCTCAAGGGGTTTGAGGTGGCCGGCGATGACCGCGTGTTTCATCCGGCCACGGCCACCGAAGACTGGAATACGTATAAGGTGACAGTCTCCTCGCCCGAGGTGGCNGACATCAAGGCCGTGCGCTACTGTTTCAAGAACTTTGCCCCCGGCACGCTGCACGACATGATGGGGATGCCGCTCATCCCCTTCCGCACCGACTCGTGGCCCATCGACACCGTAAATCAGACCAAATGAATATACGCTCACTGATAATNCCCGCCCTGCTTGCCGTCTCGGCCNTCGCCGGAGGGTGTGGATCCCATGACAGGGACAAAGCCACGGAGGAGACACCGCGATATGTCACCGTGCGCGACGGCAATTTCTATATCGGCGACTCGCTCTACCGCTACATAGGCGCCAACTTCTGGTATGGTGCCATCCTCGGCTCGGAGGGGAGGGGAGGCGACCGTGCGCGGCTGGCCCGCGAGCTCGACTCGCTGCAGGCCATCGGTGTNGACAACCTGCGCATCCTCGTGGGTGGCGACGGTCCCGAGGGGCTCGCCAGCCACATAGCCCCGACGCTGCAGACNGCCCCGGGGGTCTATAACGACACCCTCCTTGCCGGGCTCGACTATCTGCTCGACCAGCTCGAGCAGCGCGACATGAAGGCGGTGCTNTATCTCAACAACGCGTGGGAGTGGAGCGGCGGCTATGCCACATATCTCGAGTGGGCCGGAGCGGGCGAGGCTGTCAATCCAGCCACGGCCGGCTATCCTGCNTATATGGACTATGCCTCGCAGTTCGTNCGCAACGACTCGGCCAAGGCTCTGGCCGCCGACCATGTGCGTGCCATCGTGACCCGCACCAACTCTCTGTCCGGGCGCCCTTATGCCGAGTCGCCCGCCATAATGTCGTGGCAGATAGCCAATGAGCCGCGGGCGTTTGCCGACGAGAGCAAGCCGCAGTTTGCCGCGTGGATCAAGGAGACAGCCGCCCTCATCAAGAGCCTTGACCCCAACCACCTCGTGTCGGTGGGCAGCGAAGGCTCGCACGGGTGTGAGAACGACCTCGGCCTGTGGGCCGACATCCACTCGACCCCCGACATCGACTACGGCACCATCCACATCTGGCCCTACAACTGGAGCTGGATCACGGACAGCACCGTGACCCGATCGCTGGACAGCGCCTGCATCAAGACCGGGGGATATATCGACCGCCACCTCGACGCGCTGCGCCACACCGGCAAGCCGCTCGTGGTGGAGGAGTTCGGCTATCCGCGCGACGGGATGGAGACCGCCCCCGGGTCGGCCGTCACGGCCCGCGACGGATATTATGCCTACCTGTTCGGCCGCGTGGCTGCGGGCGACATAGCCGGTGTCAACTTCTGGGGATGGGCCGGCACCGCACAGCCCGCCCACCGCACTTGGGAGCCGGGCGACGACTATACCGGCGATCCCGCACAGGAGCCTCAGGGCCTCAATTCGGTCTTTGCCGCCGACACCTCGACGGTGGCTCTCATCCGTGCCGCCTCAGCCCGCTTGGCGAGCCGGGAGGGGGGCCGCGAGTGAAGATTCTGACAATAACCTGAAATAATGTTAAACAAGGATAAAAAAGTACCACTCTTTTTGCCGTCATTCACCTAATTTTGTGGGAGAGATTCTTCTCATCACCTTAAAAACCAATACCACTTATCGCATTATTGACACTAAGTTACCCTCTTGAAATCGAAAAAATCTTATCAATCTTTTTACCTTAAAACTGCAATATGAATAGTAAAATCTACGACCTTCGAGGCCTGCTGACGGCCCTCATGCTCTGCTTCGCGCTGAGTATGGCGGCACAGACCTCAGTGAAAGGTGTCGTGCAGGATAAGTCGGGCGAACCGCTTATCGGCGCGACAGTCCAAGAGAAGGGCAACACCACCAACGGCACATCGACCGGCATCGACGGCGATTTTGTCATCAAGGTGAAGTCGCCCAACGCCACCCTCATCGTGTCCTATGTGGGTATGACCCCGCAGGAAGTGGCCCTCAACGGCCGCAACAACATCACTGTCACCCTCGAGGACAACAGTGAGATGCTCGACGAGGTGGTGGTGGTGGGCTATGGCACCATGAAGAAGAGCGACCTTGCCGGTGCGTCGGCCTCGCTCAATGAAGACGCTCTCAAGGGCTCGATCATCACCAACATGGATCAGGCGNTTCAGGGTCGTGCCACGGGTGTCACCTCTATGGCTACCTCAGGCGCTCCCGGCGCAGCCTCGTCCATCCGCGTGCGCGGTCAGGCCACCATCAATGCCAACGCCGAGCCTCTCTATGTGATCGACGGTGTCATCGTACAGACTTCCGAGCAAGGTGGCGCGGGTCTCGGACTCGGCGACAAGCTGGGCAACGGACAGGCCTCGACCGTCTCGCCCCTCTCCACCATCAACCCCGCCGACATCGTGTCGATGGAGGTGCTCAAGGATGCCTCGGCCACCGCTATCTATGGTGCTCAGGGCGCCAACGGTGTAGTGCTCATCACCACCAAGCGCGGCAAGGCCGGACAGGCCCGCTTCACATATGACGGCATGGTGGCTTGGCAGCATCAGGGCAAGCGTCTCGACATGCTCAACCTCCGCGAGTATGCCGAGTATTACAACGACTTTGTCGACGCCGGNTATATCTCCAACCCCAGCGAGCAGTATTCCGATCCCTCGATCCTCGGCGTGGGCACCAACTGGCAGGACGCCATGTTCCGCACGGCCTTCCAGCAGCAGCACACCGTGTCGGCTCAGGGTGGCACGGATGCAGTGCAGTATTTCGTGTCGGGCTCATTCATGGATCAGGACGGTACGATGATCGGCACCAACTTCCGCCGCTTCNCCGNGCGCNCCANCCTCGNCGCCCAGCTCAAGAGCTGGCTCAAGCTCGGCATGAGCACCNCCTACTCCAACACCAACGAGCGCCTGCAGCAGGCCGAGGGTGAGGCCGGTGTCATCACCTACTCNCTCACCTCGCTCCCCGACGTGCCCATNTATGATGTGGACGGCAACTATGCTTCGATCCTGCGCGAGGGTTACAACAACCCCAACCCCATCGCCATGGCNCTNCTCCTCGACCGCAAGCTCAACCGCTCGAAGCTCACGGGCAACATCTTCCTNGAGGCTACCCCCATCAAGGGCCTCACATGGCACTCCGAGCTGGGCTATGACATGTCGTCGTCCATGGCCAAGACCTATGATCCCCGCATCGACCTCGGCAACTGGGTGCGCGACAACAATGAGGCGCGCCATCAGAAGAATTCCTCATGGTTCTGGCAGGTGAAGAACTATCTGACCTATGCCGGCGACTGGAACAAACTCTCCTACACCGCGATGGTCGGTCAGGAGTGCTGGGAGTCGTCATACAACTACACCTCCATCTATGCCACCGGCCTGCCGTCGGACAACGTGAAGAATCCCTCGCTCGGCGACTCCAAGACCTATCAGATAGGGTCGGGCTACGGCTCCTCGGCCATGGCATCGTTCTTCACCCGCGAGACCCTCAACTGGGACGGCCGCTACCTGCTCACCTACACATATCGTTATGACGGCTCGTCCAACTTCGGCCCCGACAACCGCTGGGCCGGATTCCACTCGGTGGCCGGCGCATGGCGCTTCTCCAACGAGAGCTTCCTCAAGGAGTATGCCCACATCATCAACAACGGTAAGCTGCGCCTCGGCTGGGGTCAGACCGGTAACGCCAACATCGGCGGTTACAAGTGGGGCTCGCCCATGTCGACCATGGACACCGACTTCGGCACATCCTATCGCCCGGCACAGATCGCCAACACCGGCATCAAGTGGGAGACTCAGGAACAGTGGAACCTCGGTCTCGACCTGAGCTTCCTCAACAACCGCATCAACTTTACCGCCGACGCCTATATCAAGACCTCAAAGGACATGCTCATGCAGCTCCAGCTCCCCTCCTATATGGGCACACAGGGCAACGGCTCGTCGGCCCTCGCCGCTCCCTACGGCAACTATGGCAAGATCGAGAACAAGGGTCTTGAGTTCGAGCTCCGCGTGCTCCCGTTCACCGGCGAGTTCGAGTGGGAGTCTGACTTCCAGATCTCGTTCAACCGCAACAAGCTCAAGGCTCTCTCCGGCACATCCAACGCTCAGATCGTGGGCTACGGCCAGTGGAGCGACGTGGTGTCAGTCTCCGAGGTGGGCAAGCCCCTCTACTCGTTCTACGGCTTCAAGACCGACGGCATCTATCAGGACTATGAGGACCTCCTCAACTCGCCCAAGACCGCACAGTATCCCGAGGATGGCAACTTCAACAAGTCCAACACCGTGTGGGTGGGCGACGTGAAGTATAAGGACATCTCGGGCCCCGAGGGTGTGCGCGACGGCATCATCGACGACTATGACCGCACCGAGATAGGCAACCCCATGCCCGACTTCACATTCGGCTGGAACAACACCTTCCGCTGGAAAGGATTTGACCTCAACATCTTCCTCAACGGCTCGTATGGCAACGACGTGCTCAACTATCTGTCGCTCCGCCTCACCGACATGAAGAGCGTGTGGGTCAACCAGATGGATATGGTCAACGACCGCGCACGCCTCGTGCCCGTGGATCCCGACAAGGTCTATGCCGACGGCAGCCACTGGTATGACGACGTGACCAACGTGCGCGTGGCCAATCCCGATGCCAAGGTGCCCGCCGCCCGTCTCAACGACCCGGCCGACAACGACCGCGTCTCCGACCGCTATGTAGAGGACGGCTCATATATCCGCCTCAAGAACATCACCCTCGGCTACACATTCCCCAAGAAGTGGATCAGCCGTCTGCATCTCGAGAATGTGCGCGTGTATGCCAACTTCCAGAACCTCCACACATGGACCAAGTATAAGGGCTATGATCCCGAGGTGGGCTATAACACACAGGACTCGTCGGGCCACACCTATGGTCTCGACTACGGCCGCTATCCCTCGCCCGCCACTTACTCATTCGGTCTGAATTTCTCGTTCTAACCTCACAGTCCAATCATGAAAATCAAAAAATATATCACCCGCGCGGCACTCGCCGTGGCACTGGCTGCAACGTCCGTCTCGTGCGGTGACTTCCTCGACCGTCCCTCCGAGGACCAATACAACAACGATAACTTCTACGCCAACGACGCGCAGTGCTATCAGGGAGTCAACTATCTCTACAACTCCCCTTGGTATGACTTCCAGCGCGGATTCTTCAAGGTGGGCGAGGTGATGTCGGGCAACATGTATGTGGGCTCGTCACCCTATCTCACGTTCACCGTCAACGGTACGGACGATGACCTCCGCAACATGTCCTACTCGCTCTGGGCTGTCATCGGCCACGCCACTCAGGTGTATCAGAACGTGGGCAACTCCAACGGCCCCTCGCAGGCCGTGAAGAACGCCTGCATGGGCGAGTGTCTCACACTCAAGGCTCTGGCCTACTTCTTCCTCGTGCGCACATTCGGCGACGTGCCCATCATCCACGACAACTCGGCCGAGCTGGCCGGTGGCACCTACAACGAGAAGTATAAGGTGCAGAAGGATGATGTCTATGAATACATCTGCCTCACTCTCGAGAAGGCCATGGAGCTGCTTCCTCCCAAGGCCGATCCGGGCCGCATCGACTACTATTGCGCCGAGGGTCTCCTCGCCAAGGTCTACCTGACCCGTGCCGGTCTCGGCATGAACGGAAGCCGCAATCAGGACCATCTCGACGCTGCCGCACGCTATGCCAAGGATGTCATCGACAACTCGGGCCGCAAGCTCATGCCCAACTATGGCGACGTCTTCCGTCTGGCCAACAACAAGTGTGAGGAGAGCCTCATAGCATGGCGCTGGACTGTCAACGGCACACAGTGGACCCGTCAGAACACCCTCCAGAGCGACCTCGCTCCTCAGGGATTTGACGAGAACGGCGACTGCTGGGGCGGCTGGGGCGGCCCGTCGGTCGACCTTCAGGACGCATTCGGCGTGTCGGTGCTCGACGACCCCACGAGCCGCATCGACGTCGACACCCGCCGCAAGGAGTGTATGATGCTCCCGGGCGACTTCTATCCCTTCTTCTGGCAGGACAAGGGCGGATTTGACGTGCTCCGCTTCTGCTATGACGAGGAGTATGGCAAGGGTGGCCCCGGCGAGTGGCAGTGTGGCACGGGAGCCTACAACGTGAAGCATCTCTTCGGCAACAATCACGACCACGAGATCGGTGCCGGTGTCCCCGCCCAGCGTATGGCCAACGGCCTCGCCACCCACATCCTCCGTCTCTCGGACGTATATCTGATCTATGCCGAGGCTGTGCTCGGCAACAATGCGTCGACCTCCGATGCCTCGGCCCTGAAGGCCTTCAACGACGTGCGTTCGCGCGCCATCCCCACCGCTGCCCTCAAGACCTCGATCACGTTTGACGACGTGTGGAAGGAACGCCGCCTCGAGTTTGCCGGCGAGGGTGACCGCTGGTATGACTACGTGCGCCGCTCCTACTATGACATGCAGGCTTGCATCAACGAGATCACATCGCAGCGCCGCAACACCTACTGGAATCTCAACGCCCTCTACAAGTATTATTACAAGACCGGCCAGTGGGATCCCTCGCTCGCCGCTCAGGAGGAGGGTGCCGGCGAGGCTGTCTACGACAACCAGACCGCAGCCCCCAATGTCACCGCACAGTCGTTCGTCATTCCCTTCCCCAACGAGGATGTCGTCTTCAACAAGCATCTCATGGAGGATCCCATCCATGTCGACGTGCGCAGCGAGTTCACCTACTAAATCTCATCCTTGAATCCGTATCAAAACAATGAAAAAGATATTTGACAACAAGTGGCTGGCCGGTGCAGCCATCGTGGCCCTCGGCTTCATGTCGGTGGCGTGCGACGACGAGCCGGACAAGTTTGAGCCCACGAGTGGTACTCCGGTGGTGAAATATGTCCGCACCGTCAATCCCGAGACCAAAGATTCGCTCCTCACGGGGGCCTATCTCGACAATCAGATCTGCCTCGTGGGTGACAATCTCACCTCGATCCACGAGATATATTTCAACGACCAGAAGGCTGTCATCAACACCGCCCTGCTCACCGAGCACACCATGCTGGTGACCGTGCCCGGCACCATCCCCGAAAAGGTGTCCAACAAGATCTTCATGCACAATCTGGCCGGCGTGGTGACGGAGTATGACTTCAAGGTGCTGGTGCCCGCTCCGTCGGTGCGCTCGGTGTCGTGCGAGTATGCCCTCCCCGGCTCGGTGGCCACTATCTATGGCGACTATTTCATCGACGAGGAGTCGGTGCCCCTCAAGATCTACTTTGCCGGCAACGTCGAGGTGCCGCGCGAGAACATCAAGAGCATCACCAAGAATGCCATCTCGTTTGTGGTGCCCGACAACTGGACCGAGGGCTATATGACGGTGACCTCGATCTACGGGTCGAGCCGCTCGAAATATAAGTTCCACGACACCACCAATATCCTCTTTGACTGGGACGGCTCGCACGGCGGCCTCGCATCGGGTCAGGGCTGGCGCGCCGGCAAGGTGCACAACCCCGGCGATGATGCCGACATCCCCGCTCTCGACGGCAGCTATGTCTTCTTCGGCGACCTCGGCCTGTCGGGCGACGCCGGTGCCGACTGGGCTGAGGACAACTACTCGTTCAACTTCTGGCCCGAGGAGAGCGGTGCCACCGGTCCGCTCAACGCCCGTGCCGAGTTTGCCCAGCTCATCGAGAAACATGGTGTGCAGAATCTTCAGATCAAGTTTGAGATCTGCGTGCCCGCTGCCAATCCTTGGAGCTCGTGCGCTCTGCAGATGATCTTCACCTCGATGAACACCGTGAGCAACGCCGCCGGCACCAACAGCTATATCGCCAACTCCGAACAGCCCCGCGGCCTCTGGTCGCCGTGGATCTCAGGAGGCTCCTATGACACCGCCGGCGAGTGGGTCACCGTGGCCCAGCCCCTCTCGGGCTTCAACTTCACCCACGAGGGTCAGAAGTGTGGCCGCGGCCTCGTGCCCGCCGACCTCGCCGGTCTCACATTCTTTGTCTATCACGGCGGTGTGGCCGGTGCCGACTGCGACCCGCGCATAGCCATCGACAATATCCGTGTCGTACCCGTAGAGTAATACACCCCACTCCTTAATCAGACCATAACACAATGAAAAGACTCAATAAATATCTTGCTTCGGCCATGGCCTGTCTGATGCTCTCGACAGGGGTCGTGATGACCTCGTGCTCGGACGACGACAAGTTTGGCACTCAGCAATATGTCGGGGGTGTGACCCTCAACGTATTCGGTCCCTCGCCCGTGGCCCGCGGCGGCGAGCTCCGCTTCCTCGGCTCCGGCATGGACCGCATCCAGTCCGTCACCCTCCCCGGGTGTGGCGACATCACCGAGATCACCCGCATCTCATCTGAGGAGATCCGCATCACCGTGCCTCAGAGCGCTCAGCCCGGCTATGTGGTGCTCCACCATGCCGGCGGCGACATCACCACCAAGACTCAGCTCACATTCACCGAGCCTATATCCATCGAGGCCGTGAGCCCGCTCGCCGTCAAGGCCGGCGATGAGATCACCATCAAGGGCGACTATCTCAACCTCATCCACGAGGTGCTGTTTGTCGACGAGGTAGCCGTGCCCGAGGATGACTTCACCGCCCACAGCCGCTATGAGATCAAGCTCCGCGTGCCCGCCGAGGCACAGAGCGGCAAGATCATCGTGAGCGACGGCGCCGAGATGCCCAACTGGATCTATTCTGACGACGAACTCGACGTCAGGCTCCCGTCGGTCGAGAATGTGCTCGACCTCACCGGTGCCAAGCCCGGTCAGCTCATCGAGATCAAGGGTGCCGACCTCGACCTCGTGACCCGCGTCACCATGCCCAACGATGACGAGGTGGAGTTTACCGTCAAGGGCAATGTCATCTCGTTCATCCTCCCAGCCAACGTCTGCGACGGCACCATCTGTATCATCCCCGCTTCGGGCGTCAAGGTGGCAGCCGCTACNATCGGTGTGGCCGTCCCCGAGGAGGTGGTNGCCGATCCCGCCATTGACCTGTGGGCAGGCGACGTCATGAAGTTCAAGGGTGTCAACATGGAGCTCGTGAGCACCGTGCTGTTCCCCGGCGCGGCAGAGGCCGTAGAGCCTTCGGCCAAGAGCGCTACCGAGCTGACCGTGACCATCCCCGACGGCCTCGTGTCCGGCAACGCCGTGCTCACCACCGGCTCAGGTGCTACAGTCGAGGTTGAGGTCTCGACCATCAAGCCCGGCGGTGTGGTCTACACTCCCGTGCCAGCCGCTCTGGCCGGCGCCCTCACCGTGAAGGGTGTGCATTTCGAGTATATCACCGGCATCCGCTTTGCCGGCTCGACCGATGTGGATGTGGTCAATCCCACCGCCACCGAGTTTACCGTCATCGTGCCCGCTACGCTGCCCGCCGGTGACTGCAGCGTGCAGTTCCTGCTCAGCAACGGCGAGGTGGTTGAAGCTCCCTCCGTCGAGCTCTCGGCTCCCGAGTGTGCCTATGCCACCATGCTCCCCGGTGAGGATGTCGAGATCCGCGCCGGCGAGACAGCCGTCTTCACCATCGCCAATGCCGACAAGCTCACAGGCGTCAAGGTCAACGGCGAGAATGTGCAGTATATCCTCAACGGCGAGACCCTCATAGTGCAGATCCCGGGCAGCTGTG
>WFLX010244069.1_pt1 | contig 18643 bp, 13 predicted proteins | sample 4967041 | NCBI WGS metagenome assembly WFLX01 (sample SAMN12857096, study PRJNA449069) | gut metagenome | isolation source: stool from male and female vole | host: Microtus ochrogaster | place: USA:Florida | collected 2017
TTTTATTAAAAATAGGATCGGGAATACTAATAACCGCATCAATATCTAATTGATTTCTGCATTCCTTCAGTATTTCTTCATATTCCGCATCTTTTTGGGGCTGCCCTAAGATAAACGACAAAAGGTAAGGCTCTTTTGGAACACTTTCCCTTCACTTCTCAACTAATTTTAAATATTCTTCTTTATCACATAGAAAGACCGGATCTAATACCAAATTGGCTTCTATATCAAAATTCTTGCGCATTAAATCAATGGTACTTTTTTCTCTCACTGATATAGCATCAAAACGCTTTAAAAAATATTTCATTTCCAAACGCTCCTCTTCATTTCCCCAAAACTCTGAGGCCCCGAATGAAATACTATATCCAATTTTCCCCTTATTACTTTTCACCCAGTTCAATGATGGAAATTTACATATCTTTCTCTTATAAAAAAAGCGGCTAAAATTTTGATCAGAAGGAACGCAAAAGCAATCACAAACATCATTGAAATGAATACTATCCTGCATATTAAAGGGTATATCCGCCAAATCCTCTTTATCATATTGTAATGACTTAAATCTTACATCATTCAAAACACAAGCGGTTTCTCTATACAAAGGGGAATCAATTGGCGGCATTATCATAAGAGCTGCATATCCCATATCATTAAGCACTTTATATATAGCCCATGACACTAACCGACTTCCATAATTGCTATATGCCCCAAAAGCAGTAACTACTCCAATATCCCATTTTTTCTTCTTCGCTTTTGCCCAAGAATCCTCAAATGAATTATGACAGATACATTCTATAAATCTTTCCCTAGCTTTCCAGTCAAACGAACGTCTTTTGTAGCCACCATTATAATATAACAAATTTTTTTCGACTTTTTCCATCCTTATAAATGAATTTTTTATCTGTTCAAACAGATATCTTCCTTTATCAGAATTTACTAAAACGCAGCTTGTCCCTTTATCATCCCTCCACTTAAAATCATTCTTTTCAATTCCCCAAAAATCGCCTAAAGAAATATCCCCCTGCCTTGTCTCTACACTGTATTTACATGAAACACATGCGTCTCTCATCACCATTCCACTCAAAAACGCATCCCACCAACTATCATTTGAAGGTAACGTAAGCCTGCTGGTTCCATCCTTATATACAAATCTAGTTCTTGGCGTCCAGCCTGTTAAAGCTTCCCTTTGAATAATTTTGTCCAGTTTCTCCTTACCAAACTCCTCATCTAAATATTTCTGAAATATCCCTTGAGAAGGTGCATTCAAACAAATTAAATCAATCGTATATAAATTTTTATGTTCAACATACTTTTTAAGACCCGCAATTTGACAAGGGGTGCCGACAAACAAAACTATTTTTTTAGAACCAAGTTCCCTTTTTACATCTTTATATATATCAGATGTATCACTCTGAACATATTTGCTATATCTTAACTTTGTCAGTCCTTCTCTGTCCATAACTTTGATGTGCTTTACCGTGAATCCTTCTTCCCATGCAGCACCATATACACAACCGCCCATGCTAATTATCCATTCAGCCAGTAACGTAAATACACCACCACTTGAACTCATTGTGCGGATTTCATTTTCTGCCCAAGCAGCATAGACTTCATTACTCTCATATCCTTTTTCACTATGAACAATTGGGCATATTTGAGAACATTTTCCACAATTAATACACTTTTTTTCATCTATAAAGGGTTTAAATCCATTTATAAGTTCCAAATCCATTTTTATTGCATTTACCGGGCAAACATTTTGGCATGCTGCACAGCCTGTACAAGTCGGCAGCTTTTGTAACGTTTCATATGTTCTCATTTTTTTCCTCATTCCCTAATTTATTGTGATTACTTGACAAATTTCAGCATTGCGCCTTCAACTCTCCGCATGTTTTTAGAATAAGAAAGTTTCAATCCTCCTTTTTGGAACAAATCCACGATCTGCATTACTGTCAAATGACTCATATAACCACGTCTTTTTCGATCCACAATATCCCATACATATTCCATCGCATTATAAGAACATATAACTTCCTTTTTGGCATGCTTACAGGTCTCATCAACAAACTTCTCTATATCACATATATATTCCAAGATTCCACTCATAAAGATTACATCCGCCTCCACATTTGGAAAGCCATCCTTATTCAGATCACAAACTATCGTTGCATCATCATGCCTTATATAATCACATGGCATATACTTTTTCTCTCCGGTCAAAAATTTTTTTAAGCTCTCATTTCCGCATCCCAAATCTAATATTGATTTGGAATTCTCTGAAATCATCTGCGCCATTTGATAAACTCTGAATTCATATGCAGGAGATAGCTCTCGTGCCNCCCCCCACAACGCCTGCATCCATTCTGTACANCCTCCAAAGTGTTTCCCTTNCATAAANCNCATCTCGCAGAGCTGACTTACTACGGACTTATAATGTTCAACACTAGAAACAATAATGCGTACTTNTTCCTTATCTTCTTCAAACAATTTTGTCGGATAATAAACAGGATAATCCTTTTCTCCTACTTTGTAATTATAATTATATTTTTTATTATCTACCAGATATTTAATATGCCTGCCTTCTCTTTCCAGATTTCGCACCACAATAGCCGCATCCCTGCCTGCGCAAAATAAAATATATTCCATATTTTCCTCCTTTCATATATCCAACGGTTCAAACTTCATTACCATTTGTTGTATTGTAACAATATGCATCTTTTCCGCATATGTCAGCTTCATACCATACTTCCCAAACAATTCTACAATTTCTTTCATCGTTAAATTGTTCACCCAGCTACCACGCTTTCTTAGTATTATGTCCCTGTAACACTCCAATGTCACATAAGAACATACAATTTCCTTTTTTGCACAACTGCATGCCTTTTTAATAAATTCCTCATACTCGAATATATATTCCAATATACCACTCATAAAGACTACATCCGCCTCCACCTCTGGGAATCCGTCTTTATTTAGATCACACACTATCGTTGTATCGTTATGCCTTATATAATCACATGGCATATATGTAATATTCTTGTCTAGATACGCCTTTAACCGCATACTGCCACAGCCCAAATCCAGTACGGATCGGACATTCTTTGAAATCAATTCAGACATTCTTTTTACCCTGAATTCAAAATTAGGCGCTAACTTTCCAATTTCTCCCCACCTTTGTTGAATGTAATCAAAGCAGCTAAAGTACTCCTTCCCCTCCATAAATCCCATTTCAGCTAATTGTGCTGATACCGGCTCATAAAAGTCTAAACTGGCAATAATAATTGTGATATTATCTTTATCTTCTTCATAAAGCTTTACCGGATGATATACCGTATATGTTTTTCCATCAACTGTATAATCACAATCATATTTCCTGTTATCGACCAAATATTTAATATACTTGCCTTCTCTTTCCAAATTCCGCACTACAATAGCCGCATCCCTGCCTGCACAAAATAAAATATACTCCATATTTTCCTCCATTCCATTGTAAACGCTTTTCATAATACAAGCTTATACATCCACATTTTTCCGCTGCGATAAATTAATGCTTTTTATATAACGGACACTCCAAATCAAACCTTTAAATCACTCACCGGATGCACCTTCCTTTTTTCGACCGGTGGGAGCTCCATATAATCTCCGAATTTGAAATGTAGATAACTGTCATACTCTTTAATTCCCTGAAGCAATTCCCCCTCAAATTCAATTGCCTCACTATTTTCATACCAAAATCTATAATAACCATATTCGGAATTAGGCGTCGGAAACATAAGAATACGTACCCATTTGCCCCGCCGCCTCATACTACCTTGAATCATCCTGCGGTAATATCCGAACACCACCTTTTCCGGAATTTTATCCAAAAGCATGAACCACTTTCTTTTCAATAAATTTTTGTCTGCGACTTTACCGACCCTTGACCACAAAATTTTACGCACCAGATAGCATTCAAAATTCTTTATGCTACGCAGAATATAATTATCTGGCACATTATCCAGCGGAAATATATCTATAAAAATCCCCTGTTCATATGGCATATGTTCCTGATTTTCCCTTAAAAACAAAGTGTCCCTGCGCCTCAGCTTTCCATATCCCCAACGGTACCCTTCTGTATTTCTGTGATCCTGAAAATAAAAACGCGATTTATCCAAATCCGTCTCACACGCTTTACGAAACTTTTCATAGTCCGGCCTTAAAAAGGCTACGTCTGCATCGTCATCCCATGGGATATATCCACCATGCCTCACTGCCCCCAAAAGTGTCCCTGCGATAATGTTATAGCGAATATGACATTTTTTGCAAATCCGATCTACTTCCCGGAGCATCTCTAATTGAATTAGCTGTACCTTTCGTAAAGTATCTTTATCAATTTCAACCATATCGTTTTCCTTAATTAAATAACTAAATAACCATATATCATCCCTACTCTATTCTACCATGCTTTCTTTTTTTTTGAAACCATATAAAAAAGACATGCAGAAAACAAGCGCTTTTTAGGTTGGCAACATTGCTCGTATAATGGGTATCACACTTTGCGAACCATCCTTATGTTAGCAAAACCGGTTATTGCATTCACTGCAATAACCGGTCATGATTAAGCTTTATCTTTGTCTCCGTACTACGCCATCGCAATCCTTGCTTCTCTAACAGTCCATATATCCTAAATGCTTATTCTACGAAAACATTTCGTAAAAGCATTTTTTTATATTTACATTGGCTATCTATTGCGAAATATTAGAAACAATTTTATCTCAGTTTCACATTAACAGTAGCTGTCTTGGTTTCACCACCTACTGTCTCATAAGTGATTACAGCTTCTCTTGTTGCGTCACTCGCATATTTTGTTGCATACGTTGCTATATATGCTGAATCAAATGTTATCACACCATTTACATCATTTGCCTGACTCCAACCATTNTNTNCTGTNTAAGCATTGTAACCANCAGCNAGCGTTCCACTAAAATCCANTTCTATTTTAGTTATAGATGCAAGTGCAATATCACCAGCACCAATTGTATAATTAATAGAACCAACTTCGGATCCTGTCGTGAAGGAAGGTGCCACCTGTGATTTCAGTCTGACATCAACTGTAGCCGTTCTTTCAGAACCACCTGCTGTCATATAAGTAATTATAGCTTCTCTGGTTGAATCTTTCGGGTAAGCTTTCACATATGCTGCTATGTATGCTGAATCAAGTGTTATCAGACTACCTGTATCTTCTGCTGCATTCCAACCACCTTTGACCGCCAAAGCATTATAACCATCAACGAGAGTTCCATTAATATCTATCTCTACTTTGCTAATAGAATCAACCGCATCAGTACCAGTACCGCGCTTATAGCTAATTGTACCTGCATTAGACCCTGCTCTAAATACAGGATTCGGATTATTATACAAAGCTCCTGTACCTGCATCAGGAGTTGCGCCATCCGGTGCATTCTCGTTGCTGTACACAGCAGTAATTCTGATACCTTTGGTAAGCTTTGTCCAATCTGCCTTATCGTTCATAGTTCCGCCGAAGGTAAATGCTGTGATACCTTTACCAGCTGCTGCAAGACCCTTTANTTCAAACTGATCTGCTACATTGTTTCCATTTGCTGAACTCAGATTGATTGTTCCATCATACTCAGCTTTTTCAAGCAGGAAACTTACCTCATTCTCTCCTGCCACTAACGGCTGATCAGCGCTAGCCGCCTTGGTCATTGACACGTCTGCAAGATCTGCACCTGTAGTGTTCTCATCTGCAGATGCACCGCCTACCTTTACTTCATTAGTATCATCTGCCGGAACTACAGCGAGACTAAGTACATAATCATCTGCGGATGCGCTTGTTACATCGGCAGGGTCTGCTGCAAAAGTGATTTTGTCTTCATTCAGATCCTCCACATTCAGAGTAACTGTTATCATCTTATCCTTTGTACTCTTATTGATAATACCATAATTTTTGGATACGATCTGATCGGTGATAACTTCTGTACCATCACCTTTCACGTCTACTTTAAGCCCATCAGGGTTAAAAGCCACTACGAAAGTAGTAGGAACTACTACCTGTGTTACATCATAAGAATAAATCGGTGCATCTACAGATACTTCCTGCTCTGCTGCAAAGGATGTCATGGACATTCCCATTACCATGGATGCGCTCAAAGCTACTGCTAACGCTTTTTTCATCTTTCTCATTTTCTTTTTCCTCCTTGAATTAGTCAATTATTTTGAAACAGAAATTGTAACTTTAAAACCGACACTGCTCACCTCCTCCAAGTTTTCATCCACCATCGTGTACATTACTACCGCATCGTACTCTCCAGCAGCAAGCTCCTTGTCCAGCTTAAAGTTTTTGAGTTCTGTTCCTACCGGAAGCATAGGTGATGAATACAAAAGTTCATTCGTGCTTTCCTCATACACATCAAAGTACAAGGTATACAGATTATTTTCCACATTGGCCACATAAGCATTCGGTGATGTTGACTTTCCGTCATCAAAGGTCCATGCTGTTGTCATCTTACACTCAAACATGCCCTTGCTGACCTTCTCGGTCATCTCATCGATGACATCCCCTGCATTGTCCTCATCCACAAATCCTCTGTCCAAGACAGTTGACCTCGTGACGCTTTGTGATTCCTGCATCGGCTCTTCCTTCTGCTTTGTCAAAAGCAGGACTATGCAGGTAACAAGTGCTGCTACCAATACAACGAAAGCAACCACAATCATGATAATCACATTTCTGCGTTTCTTCCTTGCAGATTCTCTCTGGTTGGACATAATCCTGTAACTCCTCTCTATATGATGAACCACCTGTAAAGGTAGATTCTTCATATCACATCTTATCTTTTCAGTTCTTCAGGCTCTCAGTCTATGTAAATCATAGCCCCTGTTCCTTCTATAACTTCTTCACTTCCATCCGCCGTCTGATAATTATAAATAACAGATAGCTTAATGCCGCCTGACAATTTTTCCCATGCTGCATTAGGGTTCATGGCACCGCAAAAAGTATATGCCGTCACACCCGATCCTTCCGGAGCAAGCCCCTCAAAAATCATCTCCGGCTCTCTATCCAAATCATCAGCCAAATTGTCTAATTCAGCTTCCTCATCATCCTCTAAACTATATATAGCACCTGAAAGCTTAAAAGCAATCTGATTCGTACCGCTGTAAAGTGTCACTGCATGTTCCTGTGCCCCGGTCATTTTGACATTCTGTAAAGATTCCCCTGTAGTGTTCCCATCTACCGGTGAGCCGTCCACCAAAATTTCTTCCTGATCTGCCGGAACAGCTGCCAGATAAACAGCATAAACACCTTCTTCTGCATTTCTGGCTTCCTCTGCGGAATCAACGAATACCAATTCACCCTCATTCATATCTTCCACTGTTAACGAAACCGTTACAATCTGGTCAGTAGAGCTTTTATTAACAATGCCATAATTCCCCGATATTACTTGTTCTGTGGTTACCTCTTCCTCCCCTATTCTAATCGAAAGACCGTAAGGATTCAAGGCCAATATATATGCAGAAGGTACTAACACATTGATTATTTCCGGCGTTTCCTGCTTTTCATCACTTTCTTTTTCTTCTTTGGGTTCTTCTGCCTTTATATCCTTATCGGAAACTTTCTTGTCATCATCATTTTGGGATTCCTCTTTCGATTCTTTCCCATCTATATCGTCACCGGCTTCTGGGTCTTTTTCGTCTATATCACCATCAGCTTCCGGTTCCTTCTCATCTGCGCCATCATCAGAATCCGGTTCTTTCTCGTTCTGTGTATTATCTTCTGTTTCCGTATTATCTTTTGAGTCCTCCGATTGATCCTCTTTATTTTCCAAATCTTTGTTCTCGATATTATCCGAAATCGAATCTCCGCTTTCCAGAACAGACAGGTTGCTCCCAGCCTCTCCCTCAGCAAAAGCAGGAATATAAGTGCTTCCGACTATCATACACAACATCATTAAGAACGCTGTGTTTTTTATCATTATATTTTTGTGTAATCTGACTCGTTTACGCATGTTGCACCTCCATATCTTAAACTTCACCATGCTGCATGCCCGATAAACAAAAATAAGCCTATTACCGCATAGTCTGCAATAATAGGTTCCTTCCAATTAAAATTTGCATCCATGCAATACTCTTTATTTCCCGATACATTATCTATATCGGCACAATTCTAATTACCATTAGCCCTAATGATAATTTTTTTATTGGACTTTTGTTCTTCCTGAACTACCCAATATGTATANCNGCANAATGATTTTTTACTTTAGGNATTAATAAAAATTNCTTAATAAAATCTTCNGCTGNTATATAAAAATCATCAGTTGCTTATGCCCGACAATNAANAATCCATTACATTCTTGTCAGCCATGCCTTACAAGTCCTTTAACATCTTCGGCAGTTCATCATGCGTTGACCAGATTACCTTCATCCCCTTATCTTCCCAATACAGCGTTTTAGAGACAACCATTTGATTGATCATCAATCTTTCATAATCATATTTTCCATTTTTATCTTTTATCTGCTCGATAAAATCTTTCTTATCTATTTCTTTATCAGTTCCACCATATATCATATTTACAATATCATCTAAGCAAAAGAAAATGTAATGATTTATCTTATCTTCATTCTGGTTCATGCCTCTGATGATTCTGCGAAAGGTGTAATCTGCTCCCGAAAAGCCGACATAGATCAAATTGCAGTAATTCATCGAATATGCCTGCAGAGCGTTTGCCAAACTATAATTACAATTTTCCTCATTGTAATAGGACGTCTCTGTCAATATGATTTTAGAGGCTTCTCCCTTCCCATCATCCGCCGCCGCATTAACAGGAACAAGACCATGGCAATGATAAATCTTATAAATCCCATCATCTATAGAGAATTCCTTCTGATCTTCCGGTACAATTGACTCCACTTCATTTTTATCACTTTTTAATGCAATCTCCAAAAGATCATCATAATTGTATGTAATCGCTCTTCGGATTTCTCTCTTCTTCATTGCTTCAACTACAGCTTCTAATGTAGAATCATCATATCCAATGATTCTGCCGTTCGAATCATATTGGACATTGTAGCATCCACGGATGTACTCACGTAATACTCCATTTATCAAGTTCTCGTCATCAATTCCCAACTGCCCCCTGATCATGGCTCGTATATATTCAGCAAATTCTAAGAGGTCTACTCCGCTATATGTATTTGCAGCATTACCATTCGCCACTCCTTCCATTTTATCTACAAATTCATTATTTTTCATAGTTTCCTGAATTGCTTCCGCCATAATGTTCAACCATTTATTCTTCGGATCATATGANTGCNAATATGACTTCNAAANTTTGCCGTTTATCATNGAAAGAAGCTTAGCCCAATCCGGAAAGCCGCAGGATATGCTTACTCCTGCTCCAAGGCAAAATGCCCACGATGCTCTTTTTTCATTATCATCTAAATGTGTTTTTAAACTTTCCAATTTTTCTTGATTTAGCTTAAGTATATCATCAATCAGTACATCCGCCAGATTCATTTTTATCCCCCTTTGCCAGCCCTTCCCACTGCTGGAACAAATATTGTATAGTCGCATAGGCGCTATCCCCATCCGTCATATCGCACTTTCTATATACTGCTTTTAATTGCTCTATGCCGCTGTTCTGCGTTAATGTCCTTTCGATATCCGCCAGATACTGCTCCACCTTCGCAGCAACGCCTTTCCACCTTTCCTTACTATATTTTTTCAATAATAGTTCAATTCTGTCCATGTACTCATTCAAATACTTTTCCATACGATCGGGTTTGTCTTCATACTCATATCCGGCACACTTTTTCATTCTTTCGGCATATTTTAACATATTTTCCCGGACACCCTGTTTTAAAATATTATCACTCGATATTCCGAATCCAACCCAGAGTACAGAACCCATTCTTAACACATTATCAAGTGTTATCGGCATTGCCCTATTAATGTCCTCTTCCTCATATATAAATGCCAGCAGGTATTCTTCTATCCTCATGTCCAGCAGACGGATTGCCAGAAAATCAGCCCGGCTTTCTCTCATTGACCAAAACCCTGCCTTTGAAATCGCATCATAATTGTACCACTGCCTTAGGCTTTTCCACACAGCTACATTATAATTATCAACCAAAACAGATCCATAGATATCCAAATACGTCTTAATTCTTCTATCTTCACCTTTCTGTTTCTGATAAGCTAATCTCCGTGCCCTGATATTAGCTGCGTATACATTTGCGTCTTCCTCTTGCAGAATTTCATTTATTATTTCATATAGTTCTGCTTCTCTATCATTTATGACTTTTTCAATTTTCTCACTCAGCGAATCTCTTTCCCTGCTCCAGATATCGGCCATGCTGTCCATACTTAAAATTCCTGCATTGCCATCTTGTGCCGAACGGGCATGAAATAACGCATTTTCATAATAATAGCTTTCATCACTATACTGACTGCGATAATCCACAAAATCGGTATACTTACATATGCACTCTCTTACTTCTTTCTTGAAATCTATGCGCCACTCATCGGTCTTTGTGCAGACTGTCTCATAAATATGTTCGTACCGTTCCTGCGGCAGATACATCTTTTGGCTTGACAAATATTCTTCAATAAACTCTTTATCAAAAAGGAGTTTCACTATATCCTGTGACATCATTTCAGCCATAATGTCTAAATATAATTCGTATCTCGTAGTCCTGCGTCTCTCACCGCAATAGTGCATGCATTCATGCATTAGTCGAAAAAGCGTCCCCTTTACGTCATATAAGCCTTTTTCAGGCACAACAATAAGCACAGGCTTTTTGATTTTATCTTGGTTCTTATTACTTTTACTTATTTTTTCTGCATCCAAAAAAGAAAATAGATCAATCGCTGTTGTAGCGTCTGCTCCTCCGCTAATCACAAGGAAAACTATCTGCTGGCCATTATCTCCCATCTGCATTGCTATTTTATTCAGAATTGCTGTATAAGCAAACAATATCTTAGTTGCTGTTCCAATGGCAGGATGCAGCAATGTATTCCCTTCAATAAACGGTTTATCTGAGCGCAGAAGATCCGCTATAAAGTCCCCTACTTTATCCCTGAATACCCTGACAGCACTATTTATCTTATCCCAGTCTGCTGTCTCATCCTCCCAGCATATCCTGATATATCCCAAAATGGCACTTATAAAATCATCCAAACAGTATCTGATATCAAATCCATGCTGCGTATTTGCAATGTTATAGTAATTTTGGATAATCTGCTCTATTGCGCGGGACATGCGTACTGTGTAATTTCTGTTTCTTAACTCTGTTTCAAAGTCCTTTGAAAATTCTCTCCATTTTTCATTCGTTCTGTTCAGCTCAACACTTTCTTCATCATTGTTTTCATCATTGCTTCCATCAGATTCCTGCTCTGCCTTTTCTGCAATACAAATGCTGGTCTTTGTTCCGATAATATAATTCTTGTAAAAAAGACCACCCGGCTGAAATTCTTGTGCCATGAAAAGGACAAGATAACTTTCGATATTTATATTCGGCACAACAAGAGTGTCTACATTACCAAATGTAATATAGTAATCTTCCAACTCAGCCTCAGCTTTTTTACACTGTTCTTCCAAGTGCAGTTCTATCAATTTCTCTATGAGCTTCCTTTTTATGACAGCGTGAAACTCTTTTGCCGATGCTCCCTCTCTAAGACTGAACTCTGCTATCAGCCTTGCACCCAAATTCGCATTAAAATTATCTTTTGTAACTTTGAAATCCTTATATACCCCACATATCGTGTAGCAGCTCGAAATAACTGCTTTGCCTTTTATTTTCCACTCACGTAATTTACTAATGCAGCGAGTANGATTTTTAAAGTCNTTTGAAATAAATCCTATAACATAATCAGAAAAANCAATAATCGGAAATACTGCACAGTGCAGTTCCTTCAGATTCCAGTTTTCGCGCTCTGCCGCTTCCTTAATATATTTTTTCACTTCATCTGTCATTCTTTCCGAACCATCGTACTGCTCCACAAAGGTTTGTGATAAATGGACAGAAGAAAGACATATATACGGATTTGCCTCCAGCAAGGCAGCAGTTTCCCTGCTTATGCGGCCCTGATGCCCCTTCTCACCTATTTTGTGCCAAATCGAATAATCAAACAAATCATCATCTATACATTCATTATTAGGAAAAAAGCCCTTTATGACATAAATATCAGTAAACGGAGCGCCTTGACTCACATATCCACAAATTGACGCAATTCCTGCCGGTCTGAACTGATACCACTGGTCTACATGCGACACTAACAAACCATCATAATAACCAAATGTCGTGAAATCATAGAAACTTTTATCCGGCTTGTCTGGATATTGCTTTCTTTTCTTTAATGTAAATAATATGCCCTGAAATTTATCCATTGACTTCTCTCCTTGTATAGCGTAATATAAAGGAAAACACTTATCCTTTAACAGAATAAGTGTTTTTTTTAAATATTATCAATCCAGCTGCTTATGCCATTCACCTTTTCCATCTGTCTGATCATCTGCCTTGGATTTTCATTTTCCTCTTCTTCTATGATCGGAACGCCGTTGCTGGGTGATCCCAGCCAGCTCGTCTTGGCAGCTACGGATATACCTAAGGCCTCACCGCCAATCTTATCTTTATATTCTGCAACAGTATTGCCCATAATATATCCTCCATGTCATTTTTGCTAAAAAACACTTTACTATTATATCACAATAGTATTTCTTACGCAATAATAAACTATGACAATATTTCTATTTGTGTGTTGCGTATTTTTTCCAATTTTTTTAGAATTATCCACTTCCTCTTACTGCACAATAGTTAAAATATCCGCAAATCCGGTCATTGTAAACACCTCCATATTCGTCTCGTTTACATGTGTAAGCTCCAGCGATCCCTGCTTTGTCATGACCTTCTGCAGTGCCAGCAGAACCCTGAGCCCTGCGCTGGAAATATACTCTAATTTCTCCATATCCAAAATCAGCCTGTGGTAACCCTCAAGATGTTCTTCGATATGTTTTTCCAGCTGCGGCGCCGTTATGGTATCCAATCTCCCCTCAAGGCAAATAATTGTTTTTTCTGTTGTTGTCTGTTCTGTAATCTTCATGTTGTTTCCTTCCTTTCCAATTGTTGAAATCAGTTTTTTGATCAGCGTTATTTGATTTTCTCCGTTCCGACAGGAATATTGCAGATCATCTGTCATTTTCTTTACCATGTGGATCCCCAGTCCTCCGATGGGCCGCCGCATCACATCTGCAGAAAGATCCGGATCTGCCTTACACAGCGGGTTATAAGGAATTCCATGATCTGTCAGTTGAATCCGGGCTTCTCCGTCCAGCCACTCCAAAGTAACTGTGACGTTCTTTTGGATATCCTCCTTTTTTGGGTATGCATACTTAGTCACATTGACAAACATTTCCTCAAATGCAATTTTTAAGGCAGTTAATTTCTTAGAATCAATTTCGTCAAAGCAATAAAATGTATCTATTTTTTCTAGCAGCTCATACAAATGCTCCTGTTTTGCTCTTCCTTCCCACTTTTCCTGTTTCATTCTCTTATCCCTTCATAGCAAAGTGCCAGCATGGTAATATCGTCAAACTGACAAACGCCTTCTGCAAAGCTATCCAGCTCATGCTTGACCCCGTCAAGCAGCTCCTTTAGCGGCTTCTCCCTGTAATTGTTCAAGGTTTCCAGAAGTCGTTCTTCCCCGTACATTCTTCCCTTTTGGTCATTTGCCTCTGTCACGCCATCCGTATACAAAAACAGGCTCTCGCCCTTTTCCAATCCCCGGGTTCCTGATGGGAAACGCATATCCCCAATGCCTCCCAGCACAAAACCATGCGCCGTATCCGGAAACCACTCAAAACCGCCTTCTCTCGTACCGAGCAGCGGGCGGGTATGACCGGCATTGCTGTACAAAAGCTGTCCGGTATTAAGCTCCAGAATCCCCAGCCAGGCAGTCACGAACATGCCGGAGGCATTGTTTTCACATAACTGATTGTTGACGTGATAAAAAATATCCCATGGCTTTTCTCCCAGCTTTGCCTGATTCATAAGCAGGGTTCTGGCAACCACCATAAAGAGCGCAGCCGGTACGCCTTTCCCGGAAACATCCGCCATCAAGAAGCCGAGATGGTTCTCATCCACCAGAAAAAAATCATAAAAGTCACCGCCTACCTCCCTGGCCGTGTACATAGCCGCATATATCTGAAACTCTTTTCTCTGCGGATATGCAGGAAAAACATTCGGAAGCATGTCTGTCTGGATGTGAGAGGCCACCGATAATTCGGCGCTGATCTTTTCCTTTTCCGCCGTTACTGCTGCCAGATTCTGCACATAGGCGGCAATATCCCGGGTCATCTTCCAAAAGGCTTCTGAAAGGATCTGCAGTTCATCTCCGGTACGGATCTGTTCACAGATTTCCTTCATTTCGTTTGAGGCCGTATGCTGAAGATGATCCGCAGCAGCAAATTTCTTCATGCTTTCCGTCAACAAGTTCAAAGGATTTGTGATAAAGCTTTCCACATATTTTAATAACAAGAGTGTACATGCAAACAAAATATGAATTCCGATTCCCGTCACACGATAGACCAGTTTCCACCTTTGCAGGGAATCATAAGCCGTATGGCTTCGCAGCAGGGCATAGGTCCATATTCCCAACGCTGCCACAAAAAGCACGGACAGTATCATAAATCCGGCAACTGCCCTTGTCCCAATCGTCAGCTTTCTGCCCCCGCGCCGTTCCCTCAAAAAAGAAAGAAAAATCAAGATTGGAATCCCCAGCAGTATTGCAAAATCAAAGTTATTAAAGAANAAAAAGAGTACATCGGAAAGATCGACATTCTGCCCCGCCGATGCAAAGGTTAATGCCAGCATTGGCGTAATGACTGCCGAATCCGTCAATATAATCATACAATACTTCAGGATTTCGGGAACCGAATCCATCTTGGGTAATGTGTCCTGCCGTTCTGTCAGCCTGCCTTTCTCTGCTTTTCCGATTTTCTCTGCTTTCCTGCTTTTTCCTGTCACATGCCATAACCAATAAGGAAGATAGGCATACAAAAAGTTGATTCCAAATCCCGGAATCCAGACATTCGCAGGAGTATGGCTTACCAGAACATCCACAAGCACATTTGCCAGAGACGTCCCTAGGGCTCCCGCCCCTCCCCATAGAATTCCGAGAATCGGCGGAATTGCATTGNAAGGGNGCACCTCTNAATAGNGAAGAATCTGCNNCAGCAGCNGAAAGGGAATATTAAATGCCCAAAATACCNGTACANNCTTCAGCAATAGGTGCCAAAAGCTCTGTCTGCTCTGCTCATCAGAATTTCCTTTTTTCATAAGTCCTCCTTCGTAAATAATCCTTCTTCGGATGAGGCTCGGGGTACTTATCCCATAATCCGTACAAGGTGCACCACCTCTGAAAAAGCTGCTTTTCATCAAGCCCCGGGATTGCTTCGACGCCGGCCAGATACATTCGTTTTTCTCCATTGCTTTCGCAGATCCAGAGTCCGCACAAAAGCATTTCTGTAAAAATCAGATCTATCATACTGACAGTAAGGCTTCCTCCTGTTTCTGAGCAGAAATTTAGCGGCATCCCATCTGCCAGCAGATAAATCTGTTTTGTTTCCTTTCTCTCACCNGAAAACATCGGATAAGAAANCTTCCCCTCTCTGCTCTCGATTTTGTTNTGCTCCNCATAGCGCAGNAATGCCTGAAATTCTGTCNGTTTAGAANNTCCGCTTGCNAGGTACAGCCGCCCTNCCGGGGACTTGCCAAACGCTTTCAGCATCTCCAGCGTAAAAGCCTCTTCACCCGTCATCNCAAGTACAATTGTATCCGCAGAAAAACACAGTTTATCCACGCATTCTACNACACAGCAGTTTTCCTCTTGTNCCAGCTNCCNGATGNGCGGATCGGTATNATGCANCAATAGCCGTANNTTNCTATTTTTNAGTAACTTCGCCGCTGCGCGCCCTAACACTCCATATCCCAAAAGCAGTACCTGATGAAATTCCAAAAAGGTATTCTGCTCATACAGCATCCGGTCCAGTTCCCTTAAGATCCTGTTCACAATAAAAAGAACTTCCACATCCATCTTTAAGTCTGACCGGGCGACACTGACGCAGGGAAATTCATATCCATAAGTTCCGTAATAGTATCGGTCAAGCCGGGTTCCCGAGGTCGTCTGTTCCACGCTCCCTGCTATTTTTCCCTTAAGAGCCGGATACCTTTGTATCCACTGATGCAGGTGCTGGCAGACATACCCTCCGTCTTCCAGCACCAGAATCCGCTGTCCTCTGCCAATTGCCGGAAGCAGTTCTCTTTGCAAGATAATCTCCAGTATTTGACTGCATACCGTCTGAAAGTCTCCTTTGCAAATTCCTATTTTCCTCTGCCCCCGATACAGAAAAAAGTTATCTTGCTTCCATTTCCCATAGTAACAGGCATAATCAGGTGCAAACTCGCTGCAATCAATGGATATCCCTGTATGATAAGGTACGCCCAAAAATACAAGCTCCCCAAACAGCTCTTTCAATGCCTCATTAAAAATCAGAGTGTTATCCATAAAATGATTGATGTGAAATACCGTAACAGACTCTTTTAATCCATGGTGCCCCTCCTTAAGCTTTTGTATCTCCTGCTCCAATAAATACATTCTTCCTTTTTCCATCCTTATTCCTCACACGGTATCTGCTGCCGCCGGACTAATTCTGCAAAAAATCCGTTCTTAGAAACCAGCTCCTCATAGCTGCCATCCTCAATAATCCTGCCTTGATCCAGCACCAGGATCCGGTCACACGCCTGAATCGTAGACAACCGATGTGCAATGACGATCCGTGTACATTTCATCCGTGCAAGGGAATCTGCAATCTGCTTTTGTGTGATATTGTCCAGAGCCGATGTTGCCTCATCAAGAAGCAGCAGTCTGGGCTTTGGTGCAACCGCTCTTGCAATCATAAGCCGCTGCTTCTGTCCGCCGGAAATTCCTCCGGTGCCTTCACTTAATACGGTATGCATTCCCATGGGCATATTCCTGATATCCTCTTCAATTCCCGCAATGCGGGCAGCTTCCCATGCTTCATCCATAGTAAGCTGCGGGGCCGAGACGGTAATATTAGAATAAATGCTGCCACTAAACAATTTCCCGTTCTGCATGACAACACCAATCTGCCTGTGCAGGCTGTTCTGATCCAATTTCAAAATGTCTTTTCCATCATAATAGACCGCACCCGTATCCGCCTGTTCAAACCCCAGCAGAAGGCGCATCAGGGTTGATTTTCCGCATCCTGTCTTTCCAACAATCGCAACATATTGCCCCTGCCTGATCTTTAGGCTCAGGTCATCCAAAATCAAAGGCCCATCCTCCGCATAGCGGAACGACACATGATGAAACTCCACATTTCCTGAGATGTTATGTACCATTTCATTTAAAGCTCCTGTCTGCGGCACTGCGTCCAATATAGGCTTTGCCAGTTCAAAAACAGGGCCTATTGTTGAAAGCGATGTCAGACTTGTCGTTAACGCCAGTATTGCTCCGCTGACCATGCCAAAAGCTGTGTGAAATGCCACATATTGAGGAACCTGTACCCCTTCATTAAGGCATATCCAATAAAGATACAGCGTACCAAATATGGTAATTACCGGTATCAGTGTATTGCGCATTTTATAAAGCAGCGGCGGATTATATGCCGCATCTGCTTCTTTTCGATATTTTCCGGCCCACTTTGCAAAAACCCGCTTTTCGCATCCTGCGACTTTGATTTTTTGAATTCCATTGATCAGGGAAACAACCATGCTCTGTACCTTTGTCCCTGCATACAGCCTTTTCTGCAAAAACTCTGTCTGCCCCAGCATTCCCAACGCCGCAACTGCCAGCTGAACGGTAAAAATAAGCAGGGAAGGAAGAATAAGTTCTTTCCTGATTTGAAATATTTGAAAAATATACACAAAGGAAAACAGCGCCGTCATTCCCGTTCCCAGAAGATTCGTACAAAGCACGCCGCAAATCCCGTTCAGACACAGAATTCTTTCCGTCAATTCTCCGGAACTGTACGTCCGGAAGAAATCAGCGGGCATATTTAATACTCGTCCAAACACTGCCGCTGACAAAGCCGCTTCCATTTTGTATTGTATCCCCTGCAGCAACATATTTCTCACCGCTTCAAATAAAAAGACCGATATTGCTGTCCCTGCAAGCAGCCCTCCCACGGAATAAACCAGCATGACCTGTCCTGTGGGAATAATCTGTGAAAACAACAGCTGCGTCATAAATGGCAGAATCATACCCATCAGTGTTGCTGCCAAACCGGCAAGACTCAGCTTCCACTTCTCTTTTTGCGGTACGCTTTTCCACAAAAAGCGGATCACATCCTTTTTTGTCAGTGCCTTCTGGGGCAGCGGTGAATAGAAGCAGATTGCTTCCCGGCTGATTTCTCCTGCATTTTTTTCATCAACTCGTACTTTTTGCCCTTCTCTGGTCTCGTAATAATATCTTCCCAGACGGTCCGGCAGAACAGCGATCATCTCCTGATTCCGGTTCCTGGTCAGCACCGGCGAATCCAGATCCTTCCACCAGGCCCCCTTTAATGTCACATTCCGATACATCAGGCCAATCTGATTCTGCAGAATTTCCAGCTGTCTTTCCACCGGAATA
>WFLX010095943.1_pt1 | contig 18640 bp, 16 predicted proteins | sample 4967041 | NCBI WGS metagenome assembly WFLX01 (sample SAMN12857096, study PRJNA449069) | gut metagenome | isolation source: stool from male and female vole | host: Microtus ochrogaster | place: USA:Florida | collected 2017
CAGAAGACGAGGCTGAAGGCGTGGCATTCGACCTCAACGGCAGGAAAGCATCAAAAGGGGAAAAAGGTATTATAATAACTAACGGAAAAAAGGAAATAAGATGAGAAAGTACATTGCACCAAGGATACACGTTGTACACGTCGAGCACAAGGAGATGCTGATGGCATTGTCGCTAAAGCAGGATTCTTCGGACGACACAGAGGTCCTGTCTAAGCGTGATGATTCGTGGGACATCTGGAACACCGACGACGAACAGTAGCAACCCAGCGGGAGGAAGGCATATCGCCTTCCTCCTGTGTCTTTTCGGGGACACACAGGAACGACAAGAGTGCTACTGACATCACGAGCTATGCAGTCAGAAGAATCCTAGAAACACAACGCGTCTTTTTATGCGACGTGCTGCGTTGGTCTGCACAACGTGCTGTGTTGGCATTTGCAGCGTGTTGCGTGAGGCGGCAATCCTCGTCTTTCCCCCGAGATGGATGTGCGGCGGAAGGACATTACGGCAGGTTCTGCGCCTTGTGCATGGCAAGGAGCCGCCTGATGCCAAGGCTGATGGATTTCAGTCCGAAATCCTCAGGGCGAATTTCCTTCCAGGGCAGCCAAAGCACTTCGCCGGCATCGTCCATGNCATGGGCGCAGTCAGTGNGCGCCACCCGGCAGAGGTAGAAGAAGTCGAGGGNGGGGATGTCCAGTNCGCTGTAGCGGTAGGAGTTGGGTTCGGAAAAGAGGAACNGCGTGTGTGTNACCTTCAGTCCGGTNTCTTCNAGCNCTTCGCGTCTGACCCCTTCTTCGCTTGTCTCGCGGCAGTCGCTAAAGCCGCCGGGCAAGTCGAGTGTGCCAACGGCAGGCTCTTTGCAGCGGCGCACCACCAGCAGTTCGTTGCGTTCGTTCACGATAACCGCTACGGTAGATGCACTGGGGTTCATGAAGTAAGTGAAGCCGCAGTTGCTGCAGCGTTTGCTCTTTTCTGTGTCGATGCCGAAGTTGTTGCTTCCGCACTTCGGACAGAAACGGAACAGTTCCAGCAGGTGTGTGGTGTGGTGGCTCATGCTGTTTTTGGCAATTATACTTTGCAAAGGTAGGATGTTTTCCGACAATTTGCAACAATCATGCATTCCGTATGCGCAGAATGGCTATATTTGTAATCCAAAAACTCCCGTCGGGCTTCGGCTCCCGTTGCAAANGCANAAAACNCCGCNTCATGAACAGCGAAACAGTATTCAGCTTCTATCAGGCTTTGCCGCCTNATCTGCGTGCCTATTGGATTATAGCCATAACCTTCTCNGNGATNTTTCTGGTCCAGATGGTGCTCACTTTCATAGGACTGGGCGACAGCGACAGCGGCGACATGGGCAGCTATGGCGGTGGCGGCGATGGCGACACGATGGACACAGGCGGCGCCATGCAACTCTTCACCATTCGCAACGTCGTGAACTTCATGCTTGGTGTGGGTTGGGGCGGCGTGTGTTTGAGCAGCGTCATGTCCAGCCGCTGGCTGCTGGCTTTGTCTNCCGTGCTTTGCGGCTGNATTATGGTGGCTGCGTTCATAATCATGTTTCGCNAGCTGATGAAACTGGAGCGCCGCGGCTCCTACCGTATTCAGGAGAGTCTGGGACAGGTGTGCGAAGTGTATCTGCGCATTCCGGCCGGGCGTGCCGGTTGCGGCAAGGTGCAGGTCAGCTTCCATGGCTCCGTGCAGGAGCTTCCCGCTCAGACCGATGGCGAGGCCATACCCAGCGGCAAGAGAGTCCGCGTGGTGCAGGTGGTGGACGACAAAATGCTTGTGGTGGCACCGCTGTAAGCGCAGTAGCAAACTAAACATACAACAATACACATTATGGATCCATTCTTTCTCCTTGTGATCGGGGTCGTCGTTCTTGCGTTCCTCTTTCTGGCAGTCATAAACCGTTACCGTCGCTGTCCGAGCGACAAAATACTTGTCATCTATGGCAACCGCGGTTCCAACAAGAGCGCCAAGTGTGTCCACGGCGGCGGTGCTTTCGTGTGGCCTATCATCGAGGACTATGCCTATCTCTCGCTTACGCCCATCGGCATCGACGCCAATCTGACGAATGCTCTCTCGCGCCAGAACATCCGCGTGGATGTGCCTTGCCGCTTCACCGTGGGCATCAGCACGGAGCCCGAGAGCATGCTTGCTGCCGCAGAACGCCTGCTCGGGCAGAGTGCAACGCAAATCCAGGAGCTGGCACGCGACATCCTCTTCGGGCAGTTGCGTCTCGTCATTGCCACTATGAGCATTGAGGAACTGAACAGCGACCGCGATAAGTTTTTGGAAGCCATCACAGCCAACGTTGAGGTGGAGCTCAAGAAGATAGGTCTGCGGCTCATCAATGTCAACGTTACGGACATCAAGGACGAGAGCGGCTATATCGAAGCCCTTGGCAAAGAGGCGGCCGCCAAGGCCATCAACGAAGCCAAGGTGCGTGTGGCGGAGCAGGAGCGAAACGGCGAGATAGGCAAGGCGGAGGCTGTCCGCGAGACTCGCATCCGCACTGCCGAAGCCAATGCCCAAGCCGTGCAGGGCGAGAACGAAGCCAAGATAGCCATAGCCAACTCCGATGCCGTGCGTCGCGAACGCGAAGCAGAGGCACAGCGCAAGGCGGTGGCAGCCGAGAAGGTGGCCACAGCACAGGCTCTGGAGGAAGCATACGCCGCCGAGCAGAAGGCAGAGAACGCCAGAGCGGAGCGCGAACGTGCCAGCCAGCAGGCCAACGTCATCGTGGCGCAACAGATAGAGAAGCAACGCTTGGTCATTGCCGCAGAGGCAGAGGCAGAGCAGAAACGTGTGAATGCGAAGGGTGAGGCTGATGCCATTTTTGCCAAGATGGAAGCCGAGGCAAAGGGTCTCTTTGAGATACTGACCAAGCAGGCCGACGGCTATGACAGGATGATACAGGCGGCAGGCGGCGATGCCACGAAGGCCTACACGCTGCTCCTCCTCGAGAAACTGCCCGAGCTGGTGAAGACACAGGTGGATGCCATCAAGGGCATCAACATAGACAAGGTGACCGTTTGGGACAATGGCGGCGGCGACGGAAAGACCAGTACCGCCAATTTCCTCTCCGGCCTCATGAAGAGTGTACCTCCCCTGAGCGAGCTCTTCGACCAGGCCGGCATGACGCTGCCGGAGTATCTGGCAAAGAAGAAGGACACCCCTGCAGTCGCTCCAGACACGGAGGGAGAGGAATAGCAGGCAGAGCCGGAGCGTATCATCATAAGTAGGTATTTTGTCAAGTGCAAGGCGTAGTGCCATTGCCATCTGCCGAAAATGTCGTAACTTTGCATCGTATTTCAAAAGACACGACCCGACGATGACGCTTCGCGACTNACACATAGGACAGACTGCCACCATCCTTTCCGTNGGCGGTNAAGGCGCACTGCGCCAGCACTTCCTTGACATGGGTGTCATTCCCGGCGCTGCCATCACTCTGCAGAAGTACGCTCCGCTGGGCGATCCCATGGAGCTGCGCATCCACGGCTACGAGCTCACCTTGCGCACAGAGGATGCCGCCCGCATCGAGGTCAGCCTCGATGTGCNCGATGACGANCCGGAGGANCTTGATGAGGGGACNGANNTCTGCCACGAGACAGAACACCCCGGTCTGGGCGAGGAGGGCAGATACCATGACGCAGCACCCCTGCACGCCGGCGCNCCTGTACAGCGAGGGTGCCGGTTGACGTTTGCCTTGGCGGGCAACCAGAACTGCGGCAAGACCACTCTCTTCAACCAACTGACCGGCAGCAAGCAGCATGTGGGCAACTTCCCCGGCGTGACTGTTGACAGAAAGGACGGAACCGTCAGAGCTTATCCTGCGGCCACCGTCACCGACTTGCCCGGCATATACAGCCTTAGCCCCTATACAAACGAGGAAATCGTCAGCCGTCGCTTCATCCTTGAGAACCGCCCGGACTGCATCATCAACATTGTTGATGCCACCAACATAGAACGCAATCTCTACCTCACCATGCAGCTCATGGAGCTTGACATCCCTATGGTGCTTGCTCTCAACATGATGGACGAGGTGGAAGGCAACGGGGGAACCGTGCGCATCAACGAGATGGAACGCCAGCTCGGCATACCCGTCATTCCCATCAGCGCAAAGAGGAATGAGGGCGTGGACGAGGTTGTGAGGCATGCCGTCCATGTGGCACGCTATCATGAGGNGCCGGCACGCCAGGACTATTGCCGTCGGNACGCCCACGGCGGAGCAGTGCACCGTTGCCTTCATGCCATCATGCACTTCGTGGAACACCATGCTCAGGATGCCGGCATTCCCGTCCGCTTTGCCGCAAGCAAGCTGATAGAAGGCGACAGCATGGTCACCGAAGCGCTCCGCCTCACGCACAACGAGCAAGACACCGTAGAGCACATCATCCGTCAAATGGAGGAAGAAGGGGGACTTGACCGCTGTGCCGCCATTGCGGACATGCGGTTCCGTTTCATCAGACAGGTGGGCAAACGGACCATTGTGCATCCCGCCGAAAGCAAGGAGCACAGACGCAGTGTCCGCATAGACCGTGTGCTGACGGGCAAATATACCGCTCTGCCGGCCTTCATTCTCATCATGATGGCAGTGTTCTATCTCACCTTCGGCAGTCTCGGCGCATGGCTTCAGGACCTCTTTCAGCAAGGGATGGACTGGTTTACGGAAGTCAGTGACCGCGTACTCGCTTCGTGGCACATCGCGCCCCCCGTCCATTCGCTCATCATCGACGGCATCTACAGCGGCGTGGGCACCGTACTGGTATTTCTCCCACTCATCGTCTGCCTCTTCTTTTTCCTTAGCATGCTGGAGGATTCCGGCTATATGGCACGCATCGCTTTCGTCATGGATCGCATGCTCCGGCGCCTCGGACTGTCCGGACGCAGCATTGTGCCGTTGCTCGTTGGCTTCGGTTGCTCAGTGCCGGGCATTATGGCCAGCCGCATACTGCCCAGCGAGCGCGACCGACGGCTCACCATCCTCCTGACTCCCTTCATGTCCTGCACTGCCAAAATTCCCATATATGCCTTCTTCTCTGCCACTTTCTTTCCGGAGCATGCCGNGTGGGTCATGCTGTTGCTCTATGTNATNGGCATTGCTGTGGGCATCGTGGTGGCATTCGTCCTAAAGCACACCTTGCTCCGAGGCGAACCGGTGCCGTTCGTCATGGAACTGCCGAACTACCGCATGCCTGTGCCTCTCAACGTGTGGCACTTGCTGTGGGACAAGGCAAAGGACTTTTTGGGCAGAGCCTTCACCGTNATCTTTTTGGCCAGCATCGTCATCTGGCTACTGCAAACCTTCGACTTCCACCTCAACATGGTGGCCGGCGAGGACGCTTCACGCAGCATGCTGGCTCAGATTAGCAGCATGTTGGTCCCGATATTCGAACCGCTTGGCTGCGGCGACTGGCGCGTGGTGACTTCGCTCGTCAGCGGTCTTTTGGCCAAGGAAGTGGTGGTGAGCACCCTCAGCACTCTCTTTGCCGGGGTGCCTCTCTCGCAGGTGTTTACGCCTGCCACGGCGTTCACCCTGCTCGTCTTCTGCCTGCTCTATACACCTTGCATGGCCACGATGGCCACCGTCCGCAGAGAGCTNGGCACGCGTTGGATGCTTTATATAATGGTCAGCCAATGCGTCATCGCATGGCTCGTAGCCTTNCTGGTGCATCTGGTTATAGGCTGAACAGCCAAGCATAGCCGTCTTCAAAACGAAAAATCACGTCATGAACATCCAAAGTATTCTCCTGCTGGCGGCCGTAGTTCTGGCTGCGGCACTGGCCCTTTACCGCTACATGCGTCACTCCGGCAAAGGGTGCGGATGCAACGGCTGCGAAGGGTGCGGACTGAAGGACGGCTGCACAAAGGCAGAGAAGCCTCGTGGTTAGGACAGGAATTTTGCGCGGCTGACGATGAAACGGGTATGAGTGGCGGTGCCTATGGTCTTGCCGTTCTCGTTGGCGGTGATGCTGAAGGTCAGTTTGCGACCCTCGTGGGCGATGAGGACTGCGCAGGCGGTTACCGTGGCGCCTACACGCGACGGTGCCAGATGCTTCACATCAATGTGGCCGCCCACGGTGGTCTCGCCTTCTTGCAGCAAGCAGCGCACACAGAGCATCGCGGCGTTTTCCATAAGCGCCACAAGCGCCGGAGTGGCAAGGACGGGCATGTCGCCGCTGCCCATCGAAGCGGCGGTGAGCGCTTCGCTCACTACTGCGGTAGAGGTATGTGTCGGAGTTGTCATGTCGGTGAGTGTTTCTTGTGTGTCATGCAAGCCGGAGTGCCGGCGTCATTTCGTCAGGACAGGCTTGTTTTGTCAAAGTGTTGTGTTTAGTGGTTCTTTTCGGGCCGATGTCCCGTTTTCAGCGGGAGCTGGTGGGAGTTCTTGACTTCGCCCAGCACAAAGAATGAGTTGAGCGAGCCGATACAGTCAAGTTCGCCGAGTATGCGAAGCACGAAATCCTGATAGGCTTTCATGTNAGANACNTAAATCTTGAGCATGAAGTCGTAGTCGCCCGAGATGTTGTAGCACTCCACAATCTCGGGAATCTNCTGCACGGCCTGCATGATGCGNTGCGNGTTCTCGTNGGAGTGCTGCTTCATGCTCACATTGCAGAAGGCCATGAAGCCGCGGTTGATTTTCTCTGCATCGAGAATTGCAATGTAACGGCGGATGTAGCCCTCACGCTCCAGACGCTTGACGCGTTCGAAGGTGGGCGTGGGGGAAAGATGAATCTTGGCGGCCAACTGCTTGTTTGTCAGTTGCGCATCCTCCTGCAAAAGACTGAGGATGTGCATGTCTGTTTCGTCGAGAAGAGTTGTCATGTCTTTGGAAGAATGTTTTTACTGCTTAAGTGCCGCTTTTTTCTCTTCGGCAGGTGTGATTATCTGGTGGCAGATGCAAAATTAGTGAATTATTTCGAAAAAGCCATTCTTCTTGGATATTTTTTGAAGTTGCCGTAACTTTGCACCGTCGAAAGGACACAAAAACACCTCATCCGACACGTCACACTAATACATTATATATATTATGAGTACACAAAAACTACATCTCGAGACTCTGGCCGTCCATGCAGGACAGGCTGCTGACCCCACTACCGATGCTTGCGCAGTGCCAATCTACCAGACTGCCAGCTACGTCTTTCATGACGCTCAGCACGCGGCCGACCGTTTCGGCCTTCGCGATGCCGGCAACATCTACGGCCGTCTGACAAACAGCACTCAGGGCGTGCTGGAGGAGCGCATAGCGGCTCTGGAGGGCGGTGTGGCAGCTTTGGCCGTCGCTTCCGGCGCCGCAGCCATCACCTACGCCCTGCAAAACATTGTGCAATCAGGCGACCACATCGTTGCTGCCGACAATCTTTACGGCGGCTCCTATAACCTGATTGCCAACACGCTCGCTTCGCAGGGAATCACCTCTACCTTTGTTTCCATCGGCCAACTCTCGGCTCTGGAAGCTGCCATCCGGCCGAATACCAAGGTCATCTATGCCGAAACATTGGGCAATCCCAACAGCGACGTGCTGCATCTGGAGGCTGTGGCAGAGATTGCACACCGCCATGGCATCGTCTTCATCGTGGATAATACCTTTGCTCCGCTGCTCATCCGTCCCCTGGAGCATGGCGCTGACATCGTGGTACACAGCGCCACGAAGTTTATCGGCGGCCATGGCACATCGCTCGGCGGCGTTATCGTGGATGGCGGACACTTTGACTGGAAAGCGAATGCCGACCGCTATCCCAGCATTGCCAAACCCGATGCCAGCTATCACGGAGCGGTGTTTGCCGACGTGGCCGGTGCAGCGGCTTTCGTCACGCGCATCCGTGCCGTCATCTTGCGCGACACGGGAGCTGCCATTTCGCCCTTCAATGCCTGGGTCTTGCTTCAGGGCGTCGAGTCGCTGCCTCTTCGCATAGAGCGGCATGTGCAGAATGCCTTGAAGGTGGTGGATTATCTGGAGCGGCACCCCATGGTCCAGAGGGTGAATCATCCAGCCGTAGCCTCTCATCCCGACCATGCCCTTTACCAACAGTATTTTCCCAACGGTGCAGCCAGCATCTTCACGTTCGAAATAAAGGGTGGGCAGCAGGCTGCATGGCAGTTCATAGATGCTTTGAAGCTTTTCACTTTGCTGGCAAATGTGGCGGACGTCAAGAGCCTGGTCATCCATCCTGCCACTACAACGCATTCCCAGCTTTCGCCCGAAGAGCTCGCTCAACAGCACATCACCCCCGGAACAGTCCGCCTCAGCATTGGCGTGGAGCATATAGATGACATTATTGCCGACCTTGAGCAAGCCTTTCAGGCAATAAATGGCGACGCATAATCGTTATTAAAGAGAAGGGCTGCCCCGTTGAACGAACAAGGCGGACAAAGCAAACAGACAACAAACATTCCGGCGCAGGATGTGCATTACGCAGGGAGTAACGTCACACCTAAGGGTGCGTAGCGACCATCACTCCCTTGCCTGATGGAACAAGAAAGGCAGAGAATCATATCCCGCGAACTGTGAACAAAACAATTACACACTATGGCTATTTACAAGAAAATTACTGACCTGATTGGTCATACGCCGCTGGTGCAGCTTGGCACGTTTGCGGCAAAGCGAGAGTTGAAGGCAAATGTCATTGCCAAGGTAGAATACTTCAACCCCGGTGGCAGCGTGAAGGACCGCGTTGCTCTGTCTCTGATAGAGGAGGCTGAAAAGCAGGGAACTCTGAAGCCGGGCGGTACCATCATTGAGCCGACCAGCGGCAATACCGGTGTCGGACTGTCGCTTGTGGGCGCGGTGCGCGGCTACAAGGTCATCCTGACCATGCCGGACACCATGAGCATAGAGCGCCGCAAGCTGGCACAGGCCTATGGCACTGAGATAGTCTTGACCCCCGGCAGCGAAGGTATGAAGGGGGCCATCCGCAAGGCAGAAGAATTGCGTGACAGCATCTCCGGTGCTGTCATCCTTCAGCAATTTGAGAATCCTGCCAATCCCGCAGTGCATGCTCGCACCACGGGCGAGGAGATATGGCAGGACAGCGAAGGCAATGTGGACGTTTTTGTGGCAGGTGTGGGCACCGGCGGAACGGTTAGCGGAACTGCCAAGGCCTTGAAAGCGCACAATCCCGCCATTCGCGTCATCGCCGTGGAACCGGCCACCAGCGCCGTATTGAGCGGCCAAAAGCCCGGAGCACACAAGATACAGGGCATCGGCGCAGGCTTCGTGCCGAGCAATTTCGATGCCTCTCTCGTCGACGAAATCCTGCCCGTCAGCAATGAAGACGCNTTTGCCACAGCCCGTGCNATTGCCCGTGAGGAAGGCATTTTCGTTGGCATATCTTCCGGCGCCGCAGCCTATGCGGCAAGTGTCGTAGCGCAGCGTCCTGAGTTGGCCGGCAAGAATATTGTTGTGTTGCTGCCTGATACCGGCGAGCGCTATCTCTCTACCGCGCTTCTCGAGCCTGAGCAGTAAATCCTTCCGACATGAAAAATAGCCCGGCTTCCTCACAGGAAGCCGGGCTATTTTCGTTGCTGCATGAGCAGAAGCGTAGTGCTTTATAGCTCGTTGGCAGCTTGATTGATGTCGTTCATCCAGTCCGTACCGGAAGCCACGATGACCCCTTCGGCATTGACCAGAATGTAGTACGGCAGTTGGGTGATGCCCCACTGTTGCACCAGCGGGCTGGAGAGCGCGAGGAAGTCGCAGTAGAGCGGATAATCTATGCTGTCGCTTTTCACGATGACGTCAAGGCGCTTCTGGTCAGCATCGAGCGAATAGCTGAGCAGGTTGATGTCCTTGCCCTTCGCTTTCATTTCGCGTCGCAAACGGCGTGCGCGGTAGAGGGCGCTCTGGCTGCCGCCCCGCCAACTGGCCCAGAAAGCAATGAAGAGGCACTTCCCCTTATAGTCTTCGCGCCGGACAACCTTTTCCTCCGGGCCGTTTCCTCCTAAGTTGGGGCGAAGGGAAAGCGTGAAGTCGGGCAGGGGATTGCCTACCTTCAGCTTGTCGATAGCGCGGACATGGATGGCAAGCTTGGAGAGATTCAGGTCGTCCGGGCAGGCACGGCAGAGGCTGTCGTAGAGTGTTTGGACTTCGTCGGCCGGTGTGTCGCCCGAGAGGAAGAAGGTCGTGAACAGATAGCGACTCATCGTCAGGGTGGGATGCTCCAGCAAGAATCTGCGTGCGGCGGCTTTCTTCTCTGCTTCCGACTTGCCGTTGGTTTCGAGCCGGAAGGCAGTGTAGATTTCGTTGTCCTCGCTTCCGCTCACCTCCACCTCATTGAGGTTCTGCGCGTCGCCCTCGATGTCGATGTCGGCATCAGGTGTGGCGAACACTGTCAGCTCCGATTGGTTGGGGTACAGCAGATGCAGTATTGCCGTTTCAAGCGTATGCAAAGTGTACGAGAAGCGCCCGTCTTCTATGTGCAGCGTGTCCAGACGACCGTGTCCTTCTTCGCTGCTGTAGATGAGGAACTCGCCTCGGTCTATGTGTGCGAACTCTCCTTCTATGCGCGTCTCTCCNGGGTGTCCGCTGCATCCGGCAAGGAGNAACAGGCTGCCGAGGGTGGCTCCAAGGCATGAGCNCATGCGGCTCTTCGTTTCTTTTGGTTGGGGGAANTGTTCGGGTATCATCATGACAGACAGAAAAGAAAAACAGGGGGACGGGCATTGGCCGGTTCCCCCTGTGGTAGGTGTGTTATCTTTCNACAATCCTCCCGNCANGGGAGGAGGTCAGACAGCGGCTTTTACTTGACCAGACTCTTGATGGCACTTGCGTACTTGGCGAACTCAATGTCGTTCGCTGCACGAGTAGCGAGAGTGGCATCCTGCTTGATGGCGTTGGCGAGAGCGCTGGTCACAGTACCTGCGTCGCCGGTGCGTGCAGCCAGAACAGCCTGTAGGTAGCTGGTGATGGCGTCAGCGTTCTTGATGCCTGCAATGGTCTGCTTGGCGCTGGTGTAGTCTTTGGCCAGAATCTGTGCCAGTGCGGCACTNTTGGTNTTNACGCCTGCCANATCGCTGGCAGCCTGAGTGTAGTTGCCCTTGGCGATGTTGAGATTACCCATCACCTCCTTGAAGGTGTTGGAGCCGCTACCCTTGGCCAGGAAACTTTCAGCAGCGCTTACATTGCCTTCCTTCAGTGCGAGGAGAGCCATGTTGGTGTTGACCTCTGCTGCATTCTTGTTGATGCCGGCAGCCTTTTTGAGGTAGGTCTGAGCGAGTTCGACCTTGCCCTCTGTGATGGCTTGCTGTGCCATGTTGTTCAGCGCGCGGTAGTCGCTGGGGTATTGGCTGGCGATGGTCTCGTTCCACTGCTTGCGGGTAGCCTCGTCCTTAACCAGCTTGTTGGCGCCATATACCAATTCTTCTACGCTGAGCTTGCTGGCATCGGTCTTGTACTGAGCCAGAATCTGCTCGTCGCTGCGGCCGATGACCTCGTAGTTCACGATGAGGCGGGCACGGCGCAACTCAGGCAGGATGNTNNNCTTGANGTCGGTGTAAANCTCGCTCATGTTNCTGNTTTNNTGCNCACNCTNCTCGGGANCCTNANACATNGNAAGANCGCGCAGGATGATGGCCTTGTCCTGAAGGTTGCTCTTGCTAATGAGTTCCTGGAAGCCTTCCCAGTCCTCGGCAGTGAATTTGGTGTCGATGTTGGCGTTCATCTTTATTTTCTTCAGCTCGCCTTTGAGGTAGTTGGCGCTCACGTCCTGACGCTTCTCGGCCAGTTTCTCGTTGAAGTCCAGCTTGCCATCGGGGCTTGCGTATGCGCTTACTTCAATGCTTTGCAGTGCGCGGGTCTCTTCGTTGTCGTTGATTTCACGCAGAATCTTGCCCAGGTCTTTGATGCTGACGGTGTTCAACTCGCTTGCACGGAGGTTGGCCTGATTGATGAGGAACTTGATGTTTGCCTCCTGCTTTTGGGCGATGATGCGCTGGTATGCATCGGGAGCGGTGGCGGCTGTCATGTCGCAACGGCTGAGGAGTTGGCTGGTGGCGATTACGCCGTAGCCTATCTTCACTTCGGGGATGCTGACTTCCTTTTTGCCCAGACGAGCCTCGAAACGTGCGTAGAGATCGCTCTTGAGCATGGGGTCGGCATAGGCGAAGCTACTCTTCATGGTGTAAACGCCGCCCACCTTATACTGGATGGTGGTAGCGTTGCCTTCAACCTTCTCGCCTTGGAAGGTTGCACTCTGGCCGGCAGTTTCGCCGCCCTCGTACTTGAGCACGGGAGTAACAGTGACGACAGCCTTCTTCTTCATGTACTTAACGGGGAACGTACCGTTGATGGTGACGGGAACCTCACCGCCGATGGCTTCCAGAGGGGTGGGAGTTACGGTGAAGTTGTCGCTGGAAAGTTTGCCCAGCTTGCTGCAAGAGGACAGCACTGCGGCAGCGGTTGCTGCCATCAGAATGAATTTGGAGTTTTGCATAAAAGTTTTGTTCTTGTTCTTCTTTTGCGGGCACAAAGGTACTACTTTTTATTGGAAGAACACATACAAAACTGGAAAACTTTTGCGGTCGTATCGAAAAAAGACACATAACATGTGCCTATGGCGCATTCAGTCTTGACAGCGGACAATGCGTGAGCCGTCCTCTTGCACTTCGATGTCAACGCAGACGGTGTCTTCCGGCAGCATGTCTTCCACCAGTTCCGGCCATTCGATGAAACAGGGAAAGCCGCTGTAGAAGTATTCCTCGCAGCCCATGTCGTAGGCTTCGCGCAGGGTTTTGATGCGATAGAAGTCGAAGTGATAGATGGGAGAGCCTTGGCGGTCGGCGTATTCGTTGACGATGGCGAAGGTGGGCGATGTGACGGCATCATCCACTCCGAGCGCTTCGCAGACGGCCTTGATGAATGTTGTCTTGCCGGCGCCCATTTTTCCATTGAAGGCAAACACGCGTCTGTTGCCCATGGCTCCGGCAAATTGTTGTGCTGCCTCTGTGAGGCATGAGGTGTTTTGTATCTTGATTTCCATAATTGCAAACTGTGAATTTTGTGCTATGCTCTTGAGCTGTGCTATGTCGGTATGCTCCTTTTGCGCCCTCTCAGGGTGATGAGTGGGATGAGCATCTCCTCCATGCTGATGCCTCCGTGCTGGAAGGTGTCTTTGTAGTACTGGACGTAGTAGTTATAGTTGTTAGGGTAGGCGAAGAAGTCCTCCTGCATGGCGAAGATGTAGGTAGTGCTGAGGTTGGGGGCAGGCAGGCCTGCGTGCCTGGGGTCTTTTATTTCGAAGACTTCCTTTTGGTTGTAGGAGAGGTTCTTGCCCAGCTTGTACCTGAGGTTGGTATTCGTGTTGCGGTCGCCGATGACTTTGATAGGGCTGTAGCAGCGGATGCTGCCGTGGTCGGTGGTGAGCACAATGGTGCAGTCCTGTGCCGCAAGCGTGCGGAACAATTCGCTCACGGCGGAATGCCGGAGCCAGCTCTGCGTGATGCTGCGGTATGCAGCTTCGTTGCTGGCCAATTCACGCACCATACGGCTCTCCGTGCGGGCATGACTGAGCATGTCGATGAAGTTGAGAACCACGACATTGAGGTCGTTGCGGAGCAACTGCGGGATTTGTGTGACGAATTTCTCGACGGCTTGCGAGTCGTTAATCTTGTGGTAGGAGAAGTTGTTCCGGCGGCGGTAGCGGTCGAACTGTGTCCGCACCAAGGGGGCTTCGTTGAGGTTCTTGCCCTCTTCGCTGTCCTCGTCCACCCAAAGCTCGGGGAACATTTGCTCAATCTTGCTCGGCATGAGGCCGCTGAAGATNGCGTTGCGGGCGTATTGAGTNGCGGTGGGCAGGATGCTGCAGTACAGGTTTTCTTCTATGGTGAAGACGTCGGCTATTTCGTTCTGCAATACGCGCCACTGGTCGTAGCGGAAGTTGTCGATGACGATGAAGAACACCTTCTCGCCTTTGTCAAGCAGAGGAAAGACGCTGTGCCTGAAGATGTCGGGGCTCATGAGAGGTTTCTTCTCAGGGTTCTCCATCCATCTCATGTAGTTCTTCTTGACGAATTTGGCGTATTCGGCATTGGCCTCGTGGCGTTGCATGCGGAGCATTTCTTTCATGCCGCTCTCGGTCTCGCTTAGTTGCAGCTCCCAGTAGGTCAGCTTCTTATAGACGTCTATCCACTCCTCTATGCTCGATGCGTTGCTGATGAGCATGCCCAGACGGGCAAAGTCCTGCTGATAGTTGGACTGCGTGTGCTCTGTGACAATCTCTTTCTGCTGGATGTTCTTCTTCAGTGTCAGCAGAATCTGTGTGGGGTTGACGGGCTTGATGAGGTAGTCGGCTATTTTGGCGCCGATGGCTTGCTCCATGATGTGCTCTTCTTCGCTCTTGGTGACCATCACGACCGGCGTGGCAGGCAGAATCTCTTTGACGCGCGTCAGAGTCTCCAGCCCGCTCAGTCCCGGCATGTTCTCATCGAGCAGTATGAGGTCGAAGACTTCCACGGCACAGCGGTCCAAGGCGTCGTATCCGTTGGTTACCGTATCCACTTGGTAGCCTTTCTTCTCGAGGAAGAGGATGTGCGCCTTGAGGAGTTCTATCTCATCGTCAACCCAAAGCAGTTTGTAGTGCATAGTTCACGGTTCGTTTGCGAGTTTGCTGGTTTACTTTTTGCTCAAGGTGCTCGAGCGTTGGCATGCTGTGTCTTCGTGCGTTCAGAATCCGAAAGGGAAGTCGTCGCTGTCTTCTTTGGCTTCGGTGTCCTCTTCTTCTTCGGCGGGTGCGTTCGGGTCGATGTCATCGGGGTCGATGAATTCGAGGTCGGACGGAGTGTCAATCTTCAGGTCTTCGGGCACTTCGAGCGGAGCGAAGTGCTGGTCGTAGAAGTCCTTGTATTCGTCGAAACTGAACTCCTTGCCCAGCAACTTGAGGTTGTCGTCGGAGATGAGCAGGGTGCGGATGCTTTCCAAACGGGTGCGCATGTGCTCGTCGGCGAAGAGTTTCTGCGCGTAGGCGTGCACCTCATCGAAGGCCTGGAAGCCGCTGATGACCATGATGGAAACCATCGGCTCCTCTCGTATTTCGATGTCGAAGTTGCGCACCATGTAGTTCGTGAAGTTGTAGCGTGCCATCTCGAATATGAGCTGCTTCTCGTCGAGCCCTCCCGTGGGATAGGCCAAAACGAAGTTGAAGGGGCAGTAGCGCTCGTCCTTGAGTTCGGGTGCTGTGTCGGTGCTGTCGCCGCTCTCAGTGCGTGTGCGTCGGCTCCAGATACTGCTGGCGTCGTAGCGGTCGTCCATGAGCAGGCGTCCTTCTTCCAGACCTTTCACGATGGCCTGTGCTAATTCCGTCACTTCGTCCTTCGGGAATTTCTGCACCACGTCCTTCAGCGTCACCATGAAAGAGTCGCGCTGTCCGCTGTAGAGTGAACTCATGGCGCGGATGAACATCATGCGGGCGCGATGGGGGCCTTGCGGGAAGTTGTCGGTGCCGAAGCGGTAGTTGTCCTCCACCTTTGCGTAGTCCTCCGCCTGGTAGGCTTTGTATGTTTCGGCGTAGAGACTGTCTTCTATGTGCTTGCCGTTGCGTGCCATCATCTCATAGTTCGGGTTGCCCAGCATGGCGGAGAGTTTGGCTTCGGGGAAGTCTTCAAGGAGATAGCCGCGATACTCCTCTGCGCTCTCCACATCGCCCAGATGCCCGTAGAGGAGGAAGAGGTGATAGAAGATGTTGTCCGTTCCTTCGTGTTCGGGGAAGTCGTTCAGCAGGCGTATCATGGTGCGTTCTGCCAGCGGGAAGTTTTCCAGTTTCTCCTGTTCTATGATGCCTGCGTTGTAGAGCGCCTCGCCGAGCAGCTGGTTCGATTCTGCCATCTGCTCTTCTGTGAAGGGAATCTGGCGGAGATAGAACTCGCGTTGGTGCGGGTCGTTGGCCAGTGAGTCTTGTCGCGCCTTGTCGGCGGCGGTTGTGCTGTCGCCCGGAGCGGCTGCTCCGTAGAGACTGTCGGCGGCCGCTTCGTCATAGTCATAGCCGTCGGCGTTGTCTTCTTTTAGGAGGGCCTGCTTGTTGCTGATGCGCCAGAAGTCTTCGTTAGGCCGCATGCCCCACCTCTTTTGGAACTCCTTGATGCCGCCCGACACGGTGGTGGGACTATAGAAGTACCATTCGCCTTTCTGCTGGGTGCCCGTCATGTTGTTTCCTGGCGTCATGTTGTTGTTCGCGGTGGCGGTGTTGGTGTCAACTGACGTGTTGCCGGTGTTGGCGTTGGGGGAGAGTGTGCCGTTCTTGGCGGCCAGTTTGGCTTCCTCTTTTTCTTTCTTGCGCAGTTCGGCGATGACGCGGTCTATGGCCGCGAGGTATTCTTCTTCAGAGCTGTTGGCGAGCACTTGCAGACTGTCCTGCAACTTGATGGTGCTCAGGTGAGGTTCCAGCTCGGCCAGCACTTTGCTGCGGCGTTCGCTCTCTTCGTAGTCGCCGTGTTCCTTGTCGAGTATGCCCACGCACTGCTTGTAGGTGCGTGCCGCTTCAATGTAGTCTTCTTTCTCCCAATAGAGTTCGCTCAGGCGCAACAGCAGCGTTGCTTTGTCGGGACCGTTCTGTGTCCCCTCCTTCACGCCTTTTTCCCAGGCGTAGATGCAGTGGGTGGTGTCCTCGTTGGCCAGATAGATGTTGCCCAAGGCGTAATAGACTTTGTCGAGGTAGTTTTTGTTTTTGTCGCTGCGTGCCATGCGCTTGAGGCGTGCTACCATTTTGCGGAAATTGCCTTTGTGCATCACCTCCGTCTGCATTATGCGGGCGTTGAAGGCTACTTCGTAGGGTGGGTTGGCTCGGATAACACGCGATAGCGTTCTGTACGCCATGGTGTCTTGCCCGACTTCATGGTAGATCTGGGCCAACAGAAAGTGGAGACGCGCCTTGGGCAGCTTGCCGCGTGTGTAGCGGACGGTGTTCTTCAGGTGCGGGATGGCCTCTTTGTATTGCCGGGTGACGATGTAATAGCCGGCGGCAGAGTTCTCATAGTCCTTCATGCCGCGGCGCGAAATGCTGTCGCGCTTCATCTTGCGCAGCAGGTCTTCCGCATCGTAGGGCCAGTTGAGCGCAACATAGCAGCGTGCCAACCGGGCTTTGGCCATCGAGGCGATTTCGGGCTGCGTGCCGTAAAGGCGGATGGTGTAGTTGTAGGTGGAAGCCGCTTCGAAGAACTCTCCTTTGTGGAACTGGGCNTCGCCCATCATTAGCCAGGCGCGCCAGAGNTACGGGTTAAATTCCTTCCGTGCCAGAAACTCNTTTTCCTTNTCCGTGCGGCGTTGATTGCCTTTTGTGATGGGGCGCTTCTTGATGCTGTGCGTCTTGATGGCTTTCTCGCACTTGAGTATGGTCGTCTCGTAGTTGCTCTTGCCCAGATTGGCCGTTGTCTTGCTGGTCTGGATGTACATGGGCAGGAGCTCGTTGAAGTTGTCTTTGTGCCCTTTGTATTGTGCCTCTTCGCCTTCTTGGAAGGCTACCTGCCCATTGTAGAGCGTGTTGTAGNGTGCGGTGAAGCCGTGGTAGAATCGGGTGGTCGGCGTGTNCTTTTTNGTTGAGCANGACACGAAGAACAGAATGCCCGCCAGNTCGGCAAGGACAATGCCTCCGGCAACCCTTCCTGCGGAAGAGCGTATGGCGGAAAGCGCAATGATGAATGAGCGGACGGCTCGCGATGTCTTATTGTGCTGCATTCTGTGTTCAGGCCGGGGGACTCTTTATGTCGGGTGTTGCCGAAAGCCTGTTGCGCAGACTGACAGCGTTGCTCCTTGTGGTCGGAAGAGGATGACGGCTCTCATCGTCTCCCATGTGTTCCTTCTCGTTCCGCAAATTGGAAATATGCGAAACATAGGGGAGGGTCTCATTATATATATAACGCGCACGCGCGATGTTTTATTGNCTTCTTTCGCCGACAATTAGAAAAACTTCGTCTTTCACACTGTCNGGCAGACCGATTTGTCGCAGTTGCAGACTGCGCACCCAGCCCGCCACTTCTTCGCTCCGCATGGTGTAGAGAACTTCGCGGAACTCTTCCGCCTCCTCTTCGCTGTAGCTCGCATGGCCGCGAAAACGGTCCAACTCCTCATCGTTGTAGTAAACGATGTCGCGGCTGACGGCTGCCAGCAAGCTGTCCTTCTCGCACACCTCATGCTGCCCGCAACACTCCATGTCGGCCGGGTTGACTTGTTGCTGCTCCGCCTCTTTTGGGTCGCGGTGCTGTTGCCAGTGTTGCGCAGCAGCGGCAATGCCGCCAAGAAGCAGAAGAGCTGCTATGCAGATGACTACGAACATGCGGCTTCCAGACTCTTCCAAAACTGAGGGTAGGACTTGCTCACCACTTCGGGGTGGAGAATGCAGATGCTCCCCAACTTCATGGCGGCAGGCGCAAAGGCCATGGCCATGCGATGGTCTTCATAAGTGCGGATTTGCGGATGGGCTTCCGGCTCACAGCGCTCGCCGTCCCACACGATGATGCCATCGCCCTCTTCGCGAACCACATAGCCCAGTTTCCGGAGCTCTGCCTGAAGGGCGGCAATTCGGTCCGTCTCCTTTATCTTCAGGTTGCTCAGTCCGCTGAAACGGAAGGTGGTGCCGAGCATGGCGCAGGTCACCACGAGCGTCTGTGCCAGATCGGGCTGATTGACCAAGTTGATGTCGAGATGCC
>WFLX010033513.1_pt1 | contig 18625 bp, 13 predicted proteins | sample 4967041 | NCBI WGS metagenome assembly WFLX01 (sample SAMN12857096, study PRJNA449069) | gut metagenome | isolation source: stool from male and female vole | host: Microtus ochrogaster | place: USA:Florida | collected 2017
AGAGTGCGGCAATCCACTCCAACTACCTTATGATTAGGAAAGGCTATACGGATGCTTCGCATAGCAAGTTCATCCTTATCTGGCTGACCGTATGTTGGCATAAAGATAACTCCATTTGCCACGAGATAATTGGCGTAGGTTGCTGGGAGTCGCCTTCCATCTTCATCAAAAACGGCTTCAGGAAGAGGGAGTTCTACAAGATTGTAAGGATTCCCTTCAGATGTTCGGAATAGTGTCAGCTGAGCTCTCATTGCAAGAAGCGACTCAAACTGCGGGTCATCAAAATTCTTTGTGCCGGTAAAGACGATTGTGTCCTCCGGTGCAAGCCTAGCAAGTGTGTCGATATGAGAATCGGTATCATCTCCTTCAAGAGCTCCATGATCAAGCCAGAGTACATGATCGGCTCCTAATCGTTCATTCAACTTTTGATTCAGTTCAGCTTTTGTCAATCCCCCGTTTCGATTTGGAGACTGAAGGCATCTTGAGGTAGTCAGGATAGTTCCGTTACCATCTGTTTCCACTGACCCTCCTTCCAAAATGAAATCGCGTTCATTTCGATAAATGAGAGGCTTCATATATCCTCTCCTATCAAGATGAAGATTGACTAAGTTGTCTTTGTCTGATGCAAATTTCAGTCCCCAGGCATTGAATCCGAAATCAAGTGCGCGAAGTCGTTCATTTCTCACGACGGTAAGCATTCCATAGTCCCGGGTCCAAGTGTCGTTGTATTCCATCGGAATAAAAGAAATCAACTCTTGATTGGAACCCTGGGTCGCTTCCATGGCTTCTGCTACGTCATTGCAAAGAAGAGCCACTTTTATCCCCTCATCAGTAATAGCTTTCACAAGGCGACCATATTGGTCCAATGCTTCAGGGAGAATATAATCCCAATCAGTATTTTTATTTGGAAGAGCGAGGAGAACAAATTCAATAGGTTCCCACTCCGGTATAAATCTTATATCTGACATTTCAATTTGTATTTCTTCTCTCAATTGATCATCTATTTATTGCAAACTCCTTTAAGTTTTTTTGTCCTAAAGAATTCATGTTTCGCAAGTTCTTTATCATTGAGGTGCAAATCCTTAGCGCAGACATTGCACTGTTGCTCTGCGTTCTCCGAGCGATGCGAAGCTTATCAACAACTTACCTCGGAGAGGTAATCCTCTAATTTGTTAACCCCAGACTTCAGTCTATGGGACTGCGACACGAAGCTTCCCAAACCATTGGAACTCTGCGCCTCTGCGGCCTCTGCGTGAGATTATAGAGCTTGCGAAAGTTGAATTTAGTATTACTACTACAAAATTATAAAAAATCTTTGAGTAAATACCCTATTATTGATCTTTTTTTGCTAAATTTGTAAAATAAACCATAGAAGCACGTATGAAAAAGCATAATACAGCAGAAGAATTCACAATTGCGAAGCAAGAATGTCGCGATCTTTTTGAGAAGAAACTCATGGACTACGGGACGTCATGGCGCATCATGCGCCCAATGAGCCTAACCGATCAGATAATGATCAAGGCGATGCGCATAAGAAGCATTGAAGACAAAGGAGTGGCATTTGTCAATGAGGGTATTCGTCCGGAATTTATCGGGATTGTCAACTATTGTGTCATGGCTCTTATCCAGCTTGATCTTGGTCCGGGTGAAAATCTTGCTCCGGCAGAATGTTTGCGCCTTTATGATGAGAAACTAAATAGTGCGACCCAGCTAATGGAGAATAAGAATCATGACTACGATGAAGCCTGGCGTCACATGAGAGTTAGCAGCTTCACCGACATCATTCTTCAAAAATTGATGCGCACAAAAGAGATTGAAGGGCACGACGGAAAGACTATTGTAAGCGAAGGTATAGACGCAAACTATATGGACATGATCAATTATGCCCTTTTTGCGCTCATCAAAACAAATCCATCTTACAATTCATAATACCCATTGCATTATTACCGAGTCTAAAGCTAAAACAAATAAAGAATGCCAGATTTGACTGATAAAGAAAATAAAGAAAAGCAGGATTCAAAAGATAGGAAAACTCCTCTCGGTATAGAGAAGAAGTTTGATCGTTTCAGCGATTGGCTTGATGATTCTTGGGCTTGGCGCAAAGCAGCTCCTTTTCTTGAAAAATTTCCAAAGGCCCTCGTTGTCCTGACATGGCTGATGCGACTTGCTGTAGGAAGTGTTTTCATCATTTCCGGTTTATCTAAGGGTATCGATCCTTGGGGCTCCTACTACAAAACCATGGAATACTTAGTGGCGATGCATATCCCAATTGTAGATTGGGGCAACACAGTCCTTGTATTGGCATTCATCCTCTTTACAGTAGAATTCGTCATTGGTGTGTCCCTTCTTTTGGGATGCTTCCGAAAAGCAGCCCCTATTATGGCAGCTCTGTTTATGCTCGTCATGCTTCCTCTTACACTTTGGATTGCAATATCGGATCCTGTGGCAGACTGTGGGTGCTTTGGTGATTTCATAGTTGTTTCTAACTGGGCAACATTCATAAAAAATTGCATTATATCCTTAGCCGTAATATGGCTCTTAAAATTCAATTCAAAGGTCAAGAGTCTCATTTCGCCGTATCTTCAATGGATAGCTACTGTCGTCATCGCTGCCTATATAGTCATAGTAGGTTACATTGGTTACTGGCAGCAACCGATGGTTGATTTCCGTCCTTATAAGGTAGGTACACGTCTGCTTGCTCAAGATGAAGAAGCCGAGTATATCCCTCGCTACGAATTCGTCTATGAGAAGAATGGAGCGATGAGAAAATTTGGAGAGGATGACGAATTGCCGGATGAGGCCGAAGGATGGAAGTTTGTGCGTAGAGAAGAAAAAGAGTTTGTAAAGAATGAGCATTCTTCTTCTTTAGTAAATGAAGAAGCTTCTGATTTTAGGATTTGGAGCGAAGATGGGGAAGAGGATGTCACAGACATGCTCACTGGCTACGACCGTCAGTTGATGCTCCTTGTGCCCGATATCAACACTCTGTCGATGGCTACAAGTTGGAAGATCAATAGGCTCTATGACATGTCAAAGTCTCATGATACAGAATTCTTTGCCGTGGTTGCCGGAAGTCCAGATGCGATAGAAGAATGGCGTGATCTCTCTTCGGGCCAGTATCAGATATATTCCGCTGAAGATACTTCTATCAAAGAACTTGTCAGAGGAAATCCTGGTTTAGTAGGTCTGGAAGATGGTGTTATAAAATGGAAATCGTCACTTAGCGCATTGAGGCTAAATGACGATGATGACGAATCTGCTGAAATAGCAACTTTTCCTATCGGTCTTTCTATGAGTGGTGGTGAGGCTCTTCTGGATCTATCGTTGATTTTAATTTCAATATTGGCTTTTCTTTGCCTATTGACCACCCTCAGACATCGATACCAGGGTTCAATCCCTTCGTTCTTTTCTCGAAGCGTCGATTCGCAGAAGAATGAAGAGGAGGATAGTAAAGCTCCATAGTGCCGATCCTCCGTAACTGAAGAAGGGTAGCGGTATGCCTATGACAGGGCATAGGCCAATCACCATTCCAATATTGATACAAATATGGAATATCAAATACGACACCACACAATAAGCATATACTCTTCCGAAAGGCGTACGTTGCCTTTCAGCTATGTGGATTACTCGCAGGATAAGAGCAAGGAATGCCAATAAGACGGCGCTGCTACCTGCAAACCCTTCCTCTTCGCCAATCGTGCAAAAGATAAAGTCGGTGTGCTGTTCCGGTACATATTTAAGCTTTGTCTGAGTTCCATTAAGGAATCCTTTGCCGACCATTCCTCCCGATCCTATCGCTATCTTAGATTGATTGACATTGTAGCCGACTCCGCGAGGATCGTCTACGATACCGAGCGCAACTTTAATACGCATCTGCTGGTGTGGCTCAAGCACATGGCCAAAGACATAATTGACCGAGAAGAGAAACATCACCGAAGCCGCTGTGAAAATTATAGTTATCACGTAGCGCTCTATCTGATGCCGATACATGGCTATGGTCACATAAATCAATGCTGCCACGATGATTCCTATGAAATACCAAGTGCCGGGTACAGGTATGCCGGAAAGTGCCAAGGCTGTCACAATAAGCCCGCTCGCAAGAAAACCGATTAAGACATTTCTTGAGACTATGGCGTCCTTACAATAGAAAAGCAACATGCAGCAGAAGACCGCAATGATAATGCAGAAAACTGTAAATTCGCCTACCGGTATACCAAGAAGCAACGGCTCAGCATACTTCACTGCCACTACAAAATATGTGATGGCACATACCGCAGAGAAAAGCACCATCCCACTCATCCCCTCACGATATAGCACAAAGAAGAGAGATATGTAGACAAGCGCAGAACCAGTCTCATGTTGGAGAAGAATCAGTGCAACTGGAATGAAGATAATGATAAGAGCCCTGAAATAGTTGCTTATCTTTTGGTTGAGATTGAAATTGTAAGAGTTGAAGAGTTTTGCAAGAGCAAGAGCAGTCGCAAATTTACCGAATTCTGCTGGCTGGATACTGACAGGTCCGAGCACAAGCCAAGAACGCGATCCTTTAATGTCGGGAGCGACAAATATAGTCACTACCATTAGAAGAAGCACTGCTATGTAGACCGGATAAGCGTATGTCTCATATATCCGATAGTCAAAGAGGAGGATTGCGCAGCCGATGATGATTGAGAGTCCTATCCAGAGAAATTGTTTTCCGGAAAACTCATTGAAATCAAACATGCTTGCACGGTCGAAGTCGTAGCTCGCAGCATAGATGCTCACTGCTCCCGCTACGACAAACATCCGATAGACTATAATCGTTGGCCAATCAAGCCATCGGAATACCGATGTGTTGGCATCAATGTTTTTTGGCTCCACTTGTGACGATAGTATTTGAGTTCAACATTCTTTCTTCAAGATATTTCCTTTCAGGGGCTATGGAGCCCTTGAGATACTTCTCCATGATTAAGCTTCCGATTGGCACTCCGTAGGTAGCTCCGAAACCGGCATTCTCTACGTAGACCGCTACTGCGATTTTAGGGTCGTTGAGTGGTGCGAATCCCATAAATGCAGAGTGATCTTTTCCGTGAGGGTTCTGGGCTGTTCCCGTTTTCCCACATACTTCCAGGCCTGGAAGATTTGCGAGTCGACATGTTCCTCCAAGTACAGCCATTCTCATTCCTTCTGCCACTTGCTCATAATGCTCTTTCTTGATGGATGGCTTTCTTTTCTCATGGTATTTAGGATCAATGACTGTGTCACTGATAGCCTTGACCACATGTGGAGTGATAAACCATCCGCGGTTGGCAATCGTAGAAGCAAGATTTGCAATCTGTAGGGGAGTGGCAAGCACTTCTCCTTGACCGATGGCTATGGATATGATTGAATTCGCACTCCAATTGCTCCCACGGAAAGAATTGCTATAGTAGTCTGGATTAGGTATGAAGCCGCGGCTTTCCGAGGGAAGGTCTACGCCAAGGCGATAACCATATCCCATCTCTACCATATAGTTTTTCCATTTTTCCAATTGATTGGCAGGCTTTGTGCCTTTTTTGTCAATATAGTTTTTCAAGCCCCAACAGAAAAATGCATTGCATGAAGTGGCAAGAGCTGGTTTTAGTGGAAGAGGTGACCCATGTCCGTGACATCCTACTCGAAGTCCGTTGATATATCCATGATAGCATGGATATGCTGTAGATGTGGTGATGGTTCCTTCCTGAAGAAATATAAGTCCTTGCGTTGGTTTGAATGTAGATCCGGGAGGATATGTTCCTTGAAGTGCCCGGTCATAGAGAGGCTTATATTTATCTGCTACAAGAGCGGCATAATTTTTCCCTCGTCCTGATCCTACGAGGAGAGAAGGATCGTAGGTAGGAGATGACACCATGCAAAGTATTTCTCCGGTCTGAGGTTCGATTGCCACAATTGCTCCAATTTTCCCTTGCATCAATTGTTCTCCATATTCTTGGAGATCCATGTCTATGCTAAGTGTCAAGTCGCGGCCTGCCACTGGAATTACATCGTGGATTCCATCCTCATATTTACCTTTAATACGTCCGAGGGCATCTTTCATAAGTATTTCCTCTCCTTTGATACCTCTTAGGAAAGGTTCATAACTCTTTTCTACACCCAGGTCTCCGGTATAGTCGCCTCGTCTGTAATAACGGTCGTTTTCCACGTCCTTAGCATTAACTTCACGGATATTACCGAGGATATTAGCTGCTCCGGGAGTGGCATATTCACGCACATTTCTCTTCTGTACATAGAATCCAGGAAAAAGATAAAGCTTTTCCTGCAGTCGTCCGTAATCCTCTTGAGAAAGATGCGACATCAATTTTTGTGGCGTATATGCAGAGTATCCGGGATTTTTGCGTGGATTTTTCATATCCGCCCATTTGCTCATAAGCTCTTCTTTTGTAATGTTGAGCACTGAGCAAAGACCAATGGTATCAAACTCATTGCCGAGGTCTTTCGGTATGAGCATGACATCATATTCAGGTTGGTTAAGAACTACGAGGCGTCCATTGCGGTCGTATATCAGACCGCGTGATGGATATAAAATCTTACGGAAGAAAGCNTTTGACTCGGCATTTTCTTTATATGTGCCGTCGCTTACTTGAAGATTNAAAAGTCTTATTATGAATATTATCACGATGACGGTGATGAAGCCGCCGATGACATATTTTCTTTTTTCTAACGTATAATCCTTTGGCACGGGATATTGGATTAATTTTTATATATGAGAGAGTCTATTGCCAGAATCACCAGGAAAGTGAAAGCGGTGCTTGCTCCGGCCTTGATTAGAATCTGCACTACATCCGAATAGTAGACAAAATCTACAAAGAATGAAAGCAGGCAGTAGATAGCCGAGAGGCTAAAGATATATTTGCTGAAGTTNANGAATCCCATNGTNCCNATTGANGGNGNGATATTACGCTGTTTGATCNTCNTGCTGCTCNTANGCATANAANACGGGCTTTTTGAGCGAGGCAAGAATAGTGCAGCAAAGAGCATTTAGCCCGGGTGTATCTGATAGAATGTCTACACTAAGACCAAGAATGAATCCCAAAGTAAGAAGGAGATTTGGAGATAGCCCCAAGGGGAGCTTTATCAAAAAATATATAAATGCCAGACATACCGCACTGTTGAATAGTACGATATGATTGAGCAGAAGGACCTGTACGAGCACCAGTATCACAAACAGCAAAATGTATGAGATAAAGCTTTTATCCATTTCTTACTATGTTATTCGTATGTCCCGATATTATTCAATGAGTCGAGTTCCTGCTTGAGTGCATCTTTTATTACTCTGACAGTTCCGAGCGTCTTAAAGTTGGATGCGAGCCTGATTTTCAAAATCAAGAACGTATCGTCGCTTGTCTTGATCTTACCCATGATTGTTCCTATGTCGATACCTTCCGGGAAAGTAGTGGAAAATCCACTCGTGACGATTGTGTCGCCTATCTGATATTTGGCATGCCTTGGAACTTCTTCAAGGAAGGCGATTGAGGGATCGTCGCCTCTCCATGTAAGGCTTCCTACGTATGGTGTATTCTTAACTTTCGCACTGAAATGCTGGTTCTGGTTAAGGAGAGAGATTACTCTTGAAGTTCTCTTTCCGGTCACGTCTACTATACCTACGACGCCACTTTGGTCTACAACACCCATACCTGGCTGAACACCATCGTTGCTTCCGCGGTCAATAGTGAAATGGTTACGTGGATGACGGATGGAATTGTTGATAACGGATGCGCCGATGAATCCAAAGCGTTGACTTTCTATTATTGCACTCGTGTCTTGTGATAGCACTTGATATTGGCTAAGCTGTTGGCGAAGGTTGAGAACTTCGCTTTCAAGCTTTGCGTTGCTTTCCTGAAGACGTTGATTGACTGCAAGTAGTCCGAAATAGTCTGTCACTTCAGAAGAGGTCCGGTAAATAGCGCCTCCAATGGCATTAGCCGACGAGACATAAAGTGAAAAATGATTATCACTCGACTTTACCAGCAAGATGCATGAAATCAGCACATAGAACGTAAACACGAACCATGTGCTGTATTTTATCAAGAAGTTCAGGAGATTCCTCATCTTATGAGGAAGCGGAATCTGTTGATGTTCTTGAGTGCCACTCCAGTGCCACGCGCTACAGCAGTCAACGGATCGTCCGCTACTTTGAATTCGATATGGAACTTGTCTGTCAATCTCTTGTCAAGGCCTCTTAGAAGGGCCCCGCCTCCTGCAAGATAGATGCCGTTGCGCACTATATCTGCATAAAGCTCCGGTGGTGTTTGGTCAAGGGCTGCAAGAATCGCAGTTTCCATCTTTGCGATGGTCTTCTCGATGCTATGAGCAACTTCCTCATGTGTAACAGCAACTTCCATTGGGAGGGCTGTCATTCTGTTCGGACCTCTTACGATGAATGGTTCTGGAGGATTTTCAAGTTCCGTTAGTGCACTACCTACTTGAATCTTGATTCTTTCGGCCATCGACGTGCCGATTTTGAGGTTGTGTACTCGCCCCATGTGCTCCTGAATATCAGCGGTCAGATCATTACCTGCTACACGGATACTCTTATTGCTGACGATGCCACCAAGTGAAATCACAGCGATTTCGGTGCTACCGCCACCTATATCTACAATCATGTTGCCTTCGGGAGCCTCCACGTCAAGACCTATGCCAAGTGCGGCTGCCATTGGCTCGTAGATCATAAATACGTCACGCCCGCCGGCATGTTCGCTTGAGTCACGCACCGCACGGATTTCTACCTCGGTGGAGCCTGAAGGGATGCATACCACCATACGCAGGCTTGGAGAAAACCAGCGGCGTTTGCTATTGACCATCTTTACCAAGCCACGTATCATCTGCTCTGCAGCGTTGAAGTCTGCTATCACGCCGTCGCGGAGTGGGCGGATTGTGCGGATGCCCGGGGGCTCCTTGCCCTCCATCTGGTGGGCATCCTCGCCTACTGCGAGAAGTTTGTCGGTTTTGTTGTCGATTGCCACTACTGATGGCTGATTGACTACTATCTTATCTTTATGTATGATGATGGAATTGGCGGTGCCAAGGTCCATTGCAATTTCCTGCGTTAATGAAAATAGTCCCATAAATATGTTCAATTGGGGGTTGAAACTGTTGAAACTCAAAAGGAAAAAGGCAATATTAATGAAAGAAGATTTTTCTTCTGGCAGAATTGCCTTTTTCGACGTGCAAAGTTACTTATTTTTTTTCAATTATAGTGCAAATGGGATGATAAAATTTGTAAAAATTTTTTTAAGCCGAAATAGTAGCAACCTATATAATATAAGCCCAATAAGCCTAATAAGCCCAATAAGCCTTCGTAATTAAAGAATAAGGGTATAGATGAAAAATTCATCTATACCCTTATTCAATTTTCAGGATACGTTTAAGCTTAGTTGAAGAATGTAGTGAGAGCGTAGTCGATATTCTCGATGAGATAGTCGAGGTCGCTATCGTTTGAGTTCATAGCTTTAGCCTTGTCTGCGATAGATTTTGCAGCTTCAAAATAGTTGGTCTTCACATCAACACGGGCTGCGCGGGCTTCTTCACTGTTGCCTTCGATTGAATTCCACTTGTCGGCACCTACACGGTAGATTTTCTTACCGGCATTCTTGAGGGTCTCAAAATCAACACCATCGAGAGAGACAGCTTTCTTGTAGTCGCTTACTGACTCATCATCTTTGTTCATGCGGTCATAGACGAAACCACGGAGTCCATAAAGACCTGCGTTGTCAGGATTTGCTGCGATAAGTTCGCTAACTTTTGAGACTGCCTGATCATATTTTCCATCTGCTACAAGGAAATTGACGATATTGTTGATGAAGAGAGGTTCATCCATGCCATATTTCTGGTAGCCTTCGTTAGCAACTTCCATGATTTTTTCCTGAGCAGTCTCTACCATTGTAGAGTCGCGCTGAGCTGCTGCCTGCCAGCAAGCGATCTCATAAATGTAAGCCTGCTTGTCGTCGTAACCAACATTACGTGCTTTGCGGAATGCATCTGCGCTCTTGTAAATCTCATTGCCTGAATAGGCTGCAAGACCTGCATTGAAATATGCTGTCCCACGGTCTGCTTCAGGGAGTTCGAGTTTTTCACCTTGCATAAATTCCTGCTCCGGCATATCAGCGTAGATCATGAATGATTCGTATGCTTCCGGATATACTTTCTGGCCGTTGAAGAAGTCTGCACCAGCCTTGAAGTAGTCGTTGACGTGTCCCTTTAGAGCTCCTACGATTGCTTTAGAAGTCTTCGTGTCTACTTTACCTTTCTCGTTAGGAACAGCAGCGAGCGGAAGTGCCTTTACAAAGTTGTGATAGCCATTCAGAAGATTCTGACCCATTTTTAGGTTATCAACAGAAGCAGGGTTGATCATGCTGTTGGTAAGATCCTTGTCGAATGCGTCGAATTCAATCTTGCCGGCGATAAAGTATGTTTGGGCATCGTTGGCAGTTTCGGGGTTTTGCATTGCCTCANTGATAAGAGTGCGTGCCTCTTCAATTTTATCAGGCTTTCCTGAAAGCTTCTTGGCAGCTTCCACATTAGCTTTTTGTGCGCTCATCGAGCCTATGGCTGCGAAGCAAAGCGCGAATGTCATGAGCTTTTTCATTTTGGTTTATGTTAAAGATTATTGATTATTATCGTTTTCATTCTCAGTTTCAGTCTGTTCTTCTTCTACTTGAATTTCTTCTGTATCTCTATTTTCAGACTGTTCTGCTTCAAGTTCTTTCTCAACTTCCTCTTCTGGGTCAGAATCCACCGCGCATACCGATGCGATGCGGTCTCCTCGCTTGGCAAGGTCAATGAGTTTTACTCCCTGAGTGTTTCTTCCTTGCAGACGTAGAGTATTGACAGGGAGACGTAGAGTTATGCCGCTCTGGTTGATGATCATAAGATCATTTTCATCAGTCACCTTCTTGATGGCTACGAGATTCCCGGTCTTGTCAGTGACGTTGAGTGTCTTCACTCCCTTGCCTCCCCGGTGCATGCTGACAGGATAGTCATCAAGATCGGTTCGTTTGCCAAATCCATTTTCTGACACTACTAAAATGCTGTGTTCGTTGTCATCTGTCTTGGCTGTCACCATGCCTACTACTTCATCTCCTTCTCCACGTAGAGTCATGCCCCGGACACCGGTAGAGATACGACCCATTTCTCGGAGTTCAGATTCACTGAATCTGGTAGCATATCCCGCTTTGCTTGCTAATATCACTTGAGCGTCGCCATCAGTTAGCTCAACTTGGAGAAGTGTATCATCTTCACGGATTATGATAGCGTTCACCCCATTCGCACGAGGACGACTATATGCTTCAAGTGGAGTCTTCTTTACTACTCCGTTGCGTGTGCAGAAAAGTAAGTTATGTTTATTCACAAATTCCTCGTCTCCGAGATTCTTTATGCAGATAAATGCGTTGACTGCATCATCGGCATCTATATTAAGCAGATTCTGGATTGCACGTCCTTTTGAGTTCTTTGCGAATTCAGGAATTTCATACACTTTCAGCCAGTAGCAACGACCCTTGTTAGTGAAGAAGAGCATATAGTTGTGGTTGGTCGCAGGGTAAATATGTTCAATGAAATCCTGGTCGCGTGTGCTGCTTCCTTTTGCTCCGATTCCTCCACGGTTTTGGGCACGGAATTCAGTCAGCGGAGTGCGCTTGATATATCCGAGATGAGATATTGTGATGATCATCTCATCGTCTGGATAAAAATCCTCTGCATTCAGATCGCTCGAGAACATATTGATTTTTGTGCGACGCTCATCTCCGTATTTATCACGTATTTCAATGAGTTCATCCTTCATGACCTTGCGGCAAACTGAATCATCAGATAGAATGCTGTTGTAGAATTCTATCTGTTTCATAAGTTCGTCGTATTCGGCATGCAGTTTATCCATTTCCAGACCGGTGAGCTGTCGGAGACGCATTTCTACTATGGCACGCGTCTGAATCTCATCAAGCTCGAAATTCTGGCTAAGTTTTTCGCGGGCTTCTTCAGTCGTGCGGGAATGACGTATGATGTTGATCACTTCATCGATGTGGTCGCATGCAATCATCAAGCCTTTCAGGATATGTGCACGTTCCTCAGCTTTGCGCAGAAGGAATTTAGTGCGNCGTATNACNATTTCATGNCGATGGTCTACNAAATANTGAAGNATNTCCTTNAGNTTNAGAGTNCGNGGNCGNCCATTGACCANAGCAACGTTATTGACGCTGAAGCTCGTCTGGAGTTGAGTNANTTTGTANAGTTTATTNAGNACNACTCNTGCATTTGCCTCGCGTTTNATGTCGATTGCAATATGAATCTTGCCGCGTGCAGAGGTGTCGGTGATATCAGAGATTCCTTCAATTTTCTTCTCCTCAACCATGTCTGCGATGCTCTTAACGAGGTCGTTTTTCAATACACCGTATGGAATCTCGCTGACTATGATTTGGTCATGAGTGCCGTTTGATTCTATTTCAGCCTTAGCACGTAGCACGATACGGCCACGCCCTGTCTCGTATGCATCGCGCACGCCCTGCAATCCGAAGATTTCGCCACCGGTCGGGAAGTCGGGAGCCGTCACATACTGCATAAGGCCTTCTATGTCGATGTCTGGATTATCTATGAGGGCGAGTGATGCGTTTAAAGCCTCAGTAAGGTTGTGAGGAGGCATGTTGGTTGCCATACCTACAGCTATACCGGCGGCTCCGTTTACGAGTAGGTTTGGTATCCTTGTAGGGAGGACGGTCGGTTCTTTTGTGGTATTGTCGAAGTTCGGGACAAAATCTACTGTGTCGGAGTCAAGGTCGCGGAGCATTTCTTCTCCCATTCTTGACAGTTTTACCTCAGTATAACGCATCGCTGCAGGGGAGTCACCGTCGATCGACCCGAAGTTTCCTTGTCCAAAAACAAGTGGATATCTCAAAGACCATTCCTGAGCAAGGCGCACCATGGTCATATAGATAGANGAGTCGCCATGAGGNTGATNGTGACCCATAACGTCGCCNACTATACGNGCTGATTTCTTTGTGTCTCCCGAGTAATAATTACCCACTTCTCCCATTCCGTAAAGTACACGGCGGTGAACGGGCTTGAATCCATCGCGGACATCCGGGAGCGCACGCGACACGATTACCGACATCGAATAGTCGATGTAGGCACTTTTCATTTCCGATTCTATATTGACCGGAATAATCTTATCTTCGTCAATAGTCATTTTTTGCCTAATCTTTTCAACCTACAAAATTACTCAAAAAAACTCACATACGCAAATTTTAATCCAACTTTCGCTTGCTGAGTTGCTGCTTAAGGGCTTTAATGGCTTTAAAGCCTTTAGGGGCATTAAGGGCTTTAAAAAGGCTTTAGTCCCCTTAAAGCCCCTAAGTGCGTTACCGGCTTTAAAAGGCTTTAGTCCCCTTAAAGCCCCTAAATGCGTTACCGGCTTTAAAAGGCTTTAGTCCCCTTAAAGCCCCTAAAGGCGTTACCGGCTTTAAAAGGCTTTAATCCCCTTAAAGCCCCTAAAGGCGTTACCGGCTTTAAAAGGCTTAAATCCCCTTAAAGCCCCTAAGGGCTTTACCGGCTTTAAAGTAGAATGAAAAAAGCATTGCCAAATTTGACAATGCCTTTTTCTCAGTATAATTTAATTTCATTAGATGAGGAATAACCCTCTTAACCTTCAACTTTCGTTTACGAAAGTTGAGTTATGAATTATGCATTATGCATTATGAATTATGCATTATGCATTATGAATTATGCATTATTGACAAGGGTCAATATAGTTGAAGTCAAGTCGCTCAGAATCCGGGTCCTTTCGGCTGACTTCGATCACTCCACCAAGCTTGCCGTCTGCATTCAGCTTAAGCAGAAGTTCAGCCAAGTCATCTTCAAGATATTTCTGGATTGCACGCTTCAACGGACGGGCACCGAAATTCTTGTCATATCCCTTCGTGGCTATGAATTCCTTGGCATCATCTGAAAGCTTCAGCTCGTAGCCAAGTTTCGTCACTCTGCCGTAGAAGTCAGCAAGTTCAACGTCGATGATCTTGAAGATTGCTTCCTTGTCGAGTTGGTCAAACATTACGATGTCGTCGATACGGTTGAGGAATTCAGGAGAGAAAGCACGGTTGAGTGCTTTGGAAATCACTCCCTGAGCCTGCTTCTTGTCGTCGGCAGCCGTGTTAAAACCTACACCGGATGTACCGAAATCTTTCAACTGACGGCTTCCTACATTGGAAGTCATGATGATGATGGTGTTCTTGAAGTCGATGCGCCGTCCAAGTGAGTCGGTCAAACGTCCTTCATCCATCACCTGAAGAAGAAGGTTGAAGACATCCGGATGAGCCTTTTCGATTTCATCGAGAAGCACTACTGAATATGGACGCCGACGTACTTTCTCTGTAAGCTGACCACCTTCTTCATATCCTACGTATCCCGGAGGTGCTCCTACAAGACGGCTGACGGTGAATTTCTCCATGTATTCACTCATATCCACACGAATGAGCGAATCAGAACTGTCAAATAGATATTCTGCAAGTTTCTTTGCAAGGTGAGTCTTACCGACACCGGTAGGTCCGAGGAACATGAATACGCCGATGGGTTTTTCAGGATCCTTAAGCCCGATACGGTTGCGTTGGATAGCCTTTACCACTTTCTTTATGGCATCTTCTTGTCCAATTACTGAGCCTTGGAGTGTCTTGCCCATCTCAAGAAGACGGTTTCCTTCTGTCTGGGCAATTCGCTGGGTAGGTACTCCGGTCATCATTGCAACAACCTCTGCTACCTTCTCGTCATCTACAGTCTGACGCTCCTTGTCGAGCTTGGCTTCCCATTTGCTCTTCACTTTTTCGAGTTCAGCCTTGAGTGAGGTCTCACGATCGCGCAATTCCTTAGCTTTTCCGAAATCCTGTTCACTGGCAGCTTTGAGTTTCTGCTCAGTTGTGGTCGCAATCTCATTTTCGAGATTGTCGATTTCTTCCGGCACGATGATGTTGCTGATATGAACACGGCTGCCAGCCTCATCGAGGGCATCAAGAGCCTTATCAGGGAAATTGCGGTCGCTGACATATCGCTCAGTAAGCTCCACACAAGCTTTCAGAGCTTCGTCAGTGTATCTCACATTGTGGTGATCCTCATATTTCGACTTCACCTGATTCAGGATCTCAAGTGTCTCCTCGGGAGAAGTAGGTTCTACCATCACCTTTTGGAAACGGCGTTCGAGTGCTCCATCCTTTTCGATGTTCTTGCGATATTCGTCAAGGGTAGTGGCACCGATACACTGGATTTCTCCACGTGCAAGTGCGGGCTTCAGCATATTTGCCGCATCCATTGTGCCGGGTGCGCTTCCGGCTCCTACGATGGTGTGTATCTCATCGATGAAGAGGATGATGTGAGGGTTTTTCTGAAGTTCATCAAGTACAGCCTTGATTCTTTCCTCAAATTGACCACGATATTTAGTGCCGGCAACCATAGCAGCCATGTCAAGACCAATGACACGTCTGTTAAATAGCACGCGACTCACCTTACGCTGATGAATGCGGAGTGCAAGACCTTCTACGATAGCTGATTTACCTACTCCAGGTTCTCCGATAAGAACGGGATTGTTCTTCTTGCGGCGTGAAAGGATCTGTGCCAGACGTTCGATTTCTATCTCTCGGCCTACAACAGGGTCAAGCTTACCTTCGGCAGCCCGCTGAGTCATGTCGTAGCCAAATTTGTCAAGAGCGGGAGTGTCTGATTTCTCTTTCCCTTTTGAACTGCTCTTCGATCTTGAACTGCTTGAAGCTGTCGGAGCAAATTCATCTTCGTCATCTTCGTCGAAATCCGGCTCCTCTTCATTATTATCCTTCTGTCCGAAGGGGAAAGGAGGGATCTGTCCGGGACCTATTGACTGGATAGAGATATCGAAGTTGAGATATTTTTCCTTAAAATCTTTCAGAAACTCACTGTCCATGGAGCGTTGGTCGTGGATGAGGGCGAGAAGGATGTGTTCTCCTCCTATGACGGAAGAATGCATCTTGCGGGCCTCAGAAGTGGCGAGCTGCAGATGGCGTACAGCCGGGAGACTGATACGGTATTGCTGCTCGAAGAGGGTAGTGGACTCTCCTGAGTTCACTTGATCTGCGATCTGTTCTTCTACCTCCTTGCGCATCTTGTCGATGGGGACGCGGAGTTGTCTCAGAATCTTGAGGGCATATCCGTTTTCATCTCTCAGTGCTGCAAGCACGAAGTGCTCACAGGTGATCACTTTTGAGTTGAATTCCTGAGCGATGTTGTAGGATTGCTCCAAGATTGGTCTGAATTGCTTTGAATAGTCGTTCTTCATTTATATATTAATGATTATACTTTTTCATTTTTATATGAGACGGCTGGGAAGCCATCTCTTCCATAATAACAAAAGCCGTGCCAAAAATGATTAAGGCGGGGAATGCGATCTTCGCCCCCGCCTTAATTATATTGACTTATGATGGATTACATCATGCCTGGCATCCCGCCTGCTGGCATTGGAGGCATGGGGTTATCTTCCTTCTTGTCAGCTATGACACATTCAGTGGTCAAGAACATGCCGGCTATGCTGGCTGCGTTCTCAAGTGCAACGCGTGTCACCTTTGCCGGGTCGATTACGCCGGTTGCAAAGAAGTTTTCATAGCTGTCAGTGCGGGCATTAAAGCCAAAGTCGCCTGTTCCTTCTTTCACTTTCTGAACGATCACAGCGCCTTCAAGACCTGCGTTTTCTACAATCTGACGGAGAGGCTCTTCGATTGCACGGCGTATAATTGCGATACCTGTGGTCTCATCGCTGTTGTCACCCTTAAGTTCGTCAAGAGCGGGAAGGCAACGGATGTATGCAACGCCACCACCGGGAACAATACCTTCTGCGATTGCAGCACGTGTTGCGCTGAGGGCATCATCAACGCGGTCTTTCTTTTCTTTCATTTCTACTTCTGATGGAGCACCGATATAGAGAACTGCTACGCCACCTGCGAGTTTTGCAAGACGTTCTTGGAGTTTCTCCTTGTCATAATCAGAAGTGGTTGTCTCAATCTGAGCTTTGATCTGAGCAACACGGGCGTCAATGGCCTCTTTGCTGCCNGNNCCATTCACGATAGTAGTGTTGTCTTTGTTTACAGTCACTTTTTCGGCATTGCCGAGATCGTTGATTGTAGCCTGCTTAAGTTGCATTCCCTTAACCTCGCTGATGACATTGCCACCGGTAAGGATAGCGATATCCTCAAGCATTTCTTTGCGGCGGTCGCCAAAACCTGGAGCCTTAACAGCGCAGATCTTAAGGCTGCCACGGAGACGGTTAACTACGAGAGTAGCAAGAGCCTCATTGTCTACATCCTCAGCAATAATGAGGAGAGGACGACCGGTCTGAGCTACAGCCTCAAGTATTGGGAGCATCTCCTGAAGGNTGGATATCTTCTTGTNGTAGAGAAGGATATACGGAGAATCCATTNCGNATTNCATNTTCTNGGAATTTGTCACGAAATATGGGCTGATATATCCGCGGTCGAACTGCATACCTTCCACTACTTCAACGGTAGTNTCAGTNCCCTTAGCCTCTTCCACTGTGATGACGCCTTCTTTCTTNACAATCTTCATAGCCTCAGCGATGAGACGTCCGATTTCATCATCATTGTTAGCGGAGATACGNGCTACATTCTCNATCTTAGCCATGTCGTCGTCGACTTCTTCGCTCATTTCCTTGATACCTTCTACTACCTTGGAAACGGCTTTGTCGATACCGCGCTTNANATCCATTGGATTGGCACCGGCNGCCACATTCTTAAGGCCTTCAGTTACGATAGCCTGAGCGAGTACGGTTGCAGTAGTTGTGCCGTCACCTGCCTGGTCACCTGTCTTTGATGCCACTTCTTTCACGAGCTGAGCACCCATGTTTTCAAAAGCGTTTTCAAGCTCGATTTCCTTAGCGACTGTCACGCCATCCTTAGTGATGTGAGGAGCACCGAATTTCTTTTCGATGATCACGTTGCGGCCCTTAGGACCAAGTGTTACTTTTACAGCATCAGCGAGAGCGTCGACACCTTTTTTAAGCTCTTCGCGAGCTTGTATGTTAAATTTAATTATCTTTGCCATTTTTGTCTTTAATTTTTTTGATTCATGTTTCGCAAGTTCATTCTCATTGATGTGCAAATCCTTAGCACAGACATTACGCTGTTTCTCTGCGTTTTCCGGGCGATGCGAAGCAGCCCGAAATCATTGCGAGCTTGCCAAAACTACGTTGCAAAGCATCCCAAATCATTGAAACTCTGCGCCTCTGCGGCCTCTGCGTGAGATTATAGAGCTTGCGAAAGTTAAGTTTTTGATAAAAAGAGCTATAGGCCTTAAAGGCTCTAAGGGCTTTAGAGGCTTTAAGGAATTTTGTTTATCCGATTACAGCGAGAACGTCATTCTGGCGCATTATAAGGTATTTTTCGCCTTCGAATTCGATTTCAGTGCCGGCATATTTTCCATAGAGCACTTCGTCGCCTGCTTTGAGATGCATTTCTTCATCTTTAGTGCCATTTCCGGTAGCAAGAACTTTACCGCGGAGGGGTTTTTCTTTTGCTGAGTCAGGGATGATGATGCCTGCCATAGTCACTTCTTCTGCGGCTGTCGGCTGGATGAGCACGCGGTCGCCAAGTGGTTT
>WFLX010025482.1_pt1 | contig 18622 bp, 12 predicted proteins | sample 4967041 | NCBI WGS metagenome assembly WFLX01 (sample SAMN12857096, study PRJNA449069) | gut metagenome | isolation source: stool from male and female vole | host: Microtus ochrogaster | place: USA:Florida | collected 2017
TTGTTTGGATTTAAGAATACTGAAACTGCGGCTGTTTTAACCAAACAGCCAATCGTTGAAACTACTGCTACGATTAATAGTCCCGCAGGAACGTATCCAATTATTGTTGCAGGTGCGGAAGCTCAAAATTATACTTTTAATTATGAACGCGGCACTTTGACGGTTACAAAGGCAAATCAAGAAATTGAATGGGACCAATCTTTCGGGTCCGTTAAGGTAGGAGATGTCATAGAGCTAAATGCCACATGCACTTCGGGCTTGCCAATTAAATATAGCGTTACTGATGAATCAATTGCCGAAGTTTTCTCACAGAGCGGTAAAAAATGCGTTGAATTCTTGAAATCAGGCAGTGTCTCAATACGTGCCAACCAAGAAGGCAACGAGAACTATAATGAAGCAGACAGAGTTAGTAAGCGAATTGTAGTGGGTGAGCCAGAGGAAGAAGTTAATATTCTTGAGTTTGAGGGTATTATCGGTAATGTTGGCGAAAAAATCGCTATAGGTGCAAAAGTGGTGCCTGATGATGTCACTGACCCGACGATTAACTGGCGAAGCAGCGACCCGGAGGTCGCAGCTGTTGACGGCGAGGGTACGGTTTGGTTCAATGCAGCCGGTAGCGCGGTTGTGACCGCTGAGTGTCAGGGCCATGAGTTCTCGGTGCCGTTCATTGTTGAGGAAGTTGTGGCGCAGGCGCTGAATGTGTTCCCTGTTGAGGCTGTTGGTGGCGTTGGCCATCAGTTCAACTTGTTGGCGCTGCATGAGCCGGAGAATACGACCGACAAGTCGGTGACTTGGGAGTCGTCTGACCCCAATGTGGCAACCGTTAGCGAGGATGGTCGCGTTGAACTGGCTTCGATTGGCTCGGCGCAGATTACTGCCCGCAGCGGCGAACATACTGCGGTCTGCGACGTTACTGTAAGCAATACGGTGAATTTGACTGAAATGGCCTCGTCGGGTGTGGTTATCGACATTATTGACGGAGGCATAGTTGTTCGCAACGTGGCTGAGGGCGAGTCAATCGCGGTTTACAGCGTTGACGGCAAGGTTATCAATGGCGCGGTTGTTGAAGGCCCGGAAACTCAGTTGAAGCTTGCGGCCGGCATCTATATCGTCAAAGTTTCACCCGACACCATAGCAAAAGTGTTCATCAAATAATACTTCCATAAAAACACGCATTCAAAATTAGGAGCGGGGCCACACCTCGCTCCTAATTATGTATTTATTAAGGGCGGGCGAGGGTGGAGTTGTAGTAGGCGGGGTTGCCGGTGACTTCGGGGCCGAGCCAGGCGGGGAGCGCCGGCCGGGCGTCGGCCGAGGGTAGTTCAACTTCGGCCATGGCGGGAATGGCGGGGTCGCTGAAAACGTCTACCTCCCATGTGAAGCCCTCGAACGGAACTATATAGCGCATTTTGCGTAGCACCCGCGATTGACACAAGTTCAGCAGCTCGTTGGCATCGGCAGCCGGAATTTCATACTCCCATTCGCCGCGTTGGAGGCCGTGTGTTTTCGATTTCACGGTGAGGTAGCCGCGGTTGCCGCGCACTCTGACGCGCACCGTGGCTTCGGGGTTGGTGCTGAGATAGCCCTGGGCTATTTCGCTTGAGTCTACGGCGGCGTTGATTGCCGCATTGAGGTCGGCTATGAGAAACTTTCGCTCGATTTCAATCATGAGTTTAAAAAGAGAAATGGAAGCCTACGCGCACACCGTTTTTGGGCAACCCGGGGCCGCGGTGGGTGAGGCGGTGAACATATTGAACGCTTAATATCCTGAGTATGTTGCTCAACCCAACGTTTAACTCCATGTAAGGCACGCGGCCGATCTGTTTCGTTCCGGCGCTTTCGGGGAAGAGCAGCAAGTCGGGGTTGAGGGCCGGGTCGTTTTTGCGGCTGAGGTGGCCCCAAATGGCGTGGAATCCGATGATTTCGCGCAGTTTGAGCTTGTTGATCAGCGGAATATAGTTGAGCAAGGCGCCGTTGGCGTTGTAGGTCATGTGGAGTTCAACGTAGGAATCGTTAACGAACTCCATGTCGTTCATCAGCGCAAAGGCCTTTGAATCTATGAAGTAGCTGAGGTTGACGTTGGGCACCAAAAGCGACGGAAACACCGTGCGGTCCCAAACGTGGCCGCCGCTGAGGCGGGCGTCGAGGTGGCCCCATGCGGAGAAGTACCAGCGTTTGTCGACCATCATTTCGGTTTTGTTGACTCCCCAGCGGGTGCCTAATATTCCGCCGGGAGCCCAGGTGTGGGTCAGGCGGAGAACCGGATTGGTGGTTGCTATGCGTTTGCGGCCGTTAATGCTCTGATAGTATTTCTCGCCGGGAGCCCAGGTGAATTCAACCACGGCGGCGGTTTGATTGAAATGGCTGAAGCGTTGGCCGCTGCCTGTAGTGAACTGCACGAACGGTGTGGCCTCCTGGCGGGTATGTGTCAGCCCGAGCGAAAAGTTGAGGTGGCGGTCGGTTTCGTAGTTGAAGGCAACGGAGCTCAGGCGCCTATAAGTCATCAGGTCATTTTTGCCGCGGGTTACGGCATTGAAAATCGTGCCCTGTTCGGCGTAGGCCTGGCCGATGCGGTCGGTGTCGTAGCTATGGCTTACTTTCAGCGAGCGAATCGGAAACTCGCCGGGGTGGAACTGCTTGTCAACGAAGCTGTATTCGACCGACGCGCCATATTTGGCCTTATGGTCGCGAAAACCGTAGGCTCCGTAGGCCGAGGCAAACCAGCGGCGCGACAGGTTGGCCGTGGTCATTGCGCCGAGCCGCAGCCGCCATCCTTCGAGATCGTTTCGGCTGACTGTTGAGAATATCGGGCCGATGGCAAACTTGGCTTTGTCGCCGCCGGGGCGTATGTAGTCGGAAATGAGGGTCGACAGCACCTTTTCGGTCCAGTAGTAAACCTTTTTCGAGCGCAGCTGATCCATCATCGAGGCCATGTTGCCGGCGCCCGCGGGCGTGTCGCCGCGTCGGAATTCAATCTCGTCGGGGTTAAGGTCGCAGCGCTCAATGATTTCAAACTGCGAGGCGAAAATCGAAGAATCCTGCGGCTGGCGGTAGTTATGGTTGCCGAGCATGCTCAGGCGCGTGGCGTAGGCGTCGACTCCGGCATAGTTAGCCTCAATGATGATTTCGTCGCGGGTTTTCAGGCGCGAGCCGTCGCTGCCCGGTTCATATTCCTGAACCAGAAACATGTCGCGGATAAAGTTGACGTTGGCATCTTTGGGCAGCCTCATTTCGGCGCGGCGGATAAACATTGTTGAGTCGCCTTTAACAACATAGATCCTGCCGTTGAATCCGGGTGTCGCCGGATTGCTCGGAGTAAAGGAGAGCACAATCAGCGAGTCGCCGCGTTCACGGTCGGCAATGGTGTCGCTCAGATAAAAGCGATAAAAGTCGGGGGCCAGACNCCCCAGGGGGCTTACGAATTCCTGNCGCAGCAGGGTNATGTTGGTGCCTNCGTAGAGGTCGACCGGNCGCATGAATTCCTCAAACACGGTTTGAATCGAGGCCGCGTCGCCCAGCAGGTCGTCGAGGCCGTGGCGGTTGCGCAGGCGCACAACCTCGCGGCGCAGCGACGGCTCGCGTCGGTAGTGCACGTCGCTGAGCTTTTCCTTAACGGTGAGGTTCAGCATCGGTCGTCCGGTCAGTTCGGTGGTGTCGACATACTGGCGCAAAAAGCTTAGCGCGCCGGTCGAATCTATCGGCACGTTGATGAGGCCTATGTTGATGCGTTCGTAAAGGTCGTGGTTATAAAACTCGTTATTCAGCTGCGGGTCAGTAAGGTTGCGGCGCTNCATAACCTTGCGCACGANCTCCACCGCAGGGTTGTTTTTCTTTGAGTATTTTCCGCGTTTGTGGCGCACGGTAACCTCCCGGAGCTCCAGATGGCGGTCGTCGGCATCACTGCTTTCCCCCAATGCTGAAACCCGGGATAATAGCAATATAAGTAGTATTAAAATCCGGTAATTCACAAACTAATAACGCAGGAACATACCGTTTTATTATGATTTTCAATATGGATAGACAACGTCGGCGAGATATAGGGCGTGGGGCGGCATCGATGTGCCTGCCGCGCAGCGGTTTTTGGCGGCGATGATTTCGGCGAACTGCTGCTGAGAAAGTTTGCCGCGGCCAACGTCGACCAGAGTGCCGACAACGGCGCGCACCATGTTGCGCAGAAAGCGGTTGGCCGTGATTACGAAGGTCATCCCCCCTGTGGCGGGGTCCGCAATCCACTCGGCGCGGGTAACTTTGCAGAGGTTGGTTTTAGCGTCGGAGTGCAGCTTGGCAAAGGAGGTGAAGTCGTCGGTTTGGATAAGAATCTTGGCCGCACGGTTCATGGCTTCGTAGTCGAGCGGGCGCGTAAACCAGCATAGAGGATACAGAAACGGCGACTTCTGCTCTATGGCGCAGTAGCGATAGGTGCGCTCTATGGCNTCGAANCNGGCGTGGGCCGNGTCATGGACGCGGCGAATCGAGCGTATGGCTATGTCGTGGCCTATCAGTGAGTTCAGCGCCCGGGGCTCGATGTCGCGGTCGGCATCGAAGTGGGCAATCATTTTCGAGGCGTTGACTCCGGCGTCGGTGCGTCCGGCGCCGACAATGGGGGTGGGGGTTCGCAGCAGCGTTGTCAGCGCCTGTTCGAGCACCGACTGCACGGTAACCTCGCCCGGCTGGTTCTGCCAGCCGTGGAAAGGCGCGCCGCGATAGGCCAACTCCATGAAATAGCGGCCCATCAGTCTTTTTCGAGGTAGGTGTAGCCGTAGAGGCCCGAGCGGTAGTTGCCCAAAAATTCGCGACCCTCTTCGGGCGAAATCTTGCCCGATTTCATGGCGGCGGTTACCCAGCGTTCAACGTTGCGCACCAGGGCTTTGGGCGAGAATTGCACGTAGTCGAGTACCTCGGCCACGGTTTCGCCGTCGATAATCTTGTCGATTTCGTAGCGGTCGGGGTAAACGTCGATATGAACCGCGCTGGTGTCGCCAAACAGGTTGTGGAGGTCACCTAAAATCTCCTGATATGCGCCCACGAGGAACACGCCGATATAGTATGGCTCGCCCTGTTTCAGCGGGTGAACGGGCAGCGAATCGCTCAGGCCCGAGGCCGTGATGAAGTGGGCGATCTTGCCGTCGGAGTCGCAGGTCATATCCTGAATGGTTGCCATGCGCGTAGGCTTTTCGTCGAGGCGCGAAATCGGCATGATGGGAAACACCTGGTCTATGGCCCAGTTGTCGGGCAGCGACTGAAAGAGCGAGAAGTTGCAGAAATACTTGTCGGGGATCATGCGGAAAATCTTGCGCAGTTCCTCCGGCGGGTGTTTCATGGAGTTGCCGAGCTCGGCAACTTCGCGGGCCACGCTCCAAAAGAGCTTTTCAACCTGGGCGCGGGTGCGCAGGTCGAGCAGACCTATGGAGAAGAGTTCAAGGGCTTCTTCGCGAATCTGCAGGGCGTCGTGCCATGCTTCAAAAAGGTTATGCAAATCGAGCTTGTCCCAGATTTCATAGAGCTCGCGGGCAAGCTCGTGGGCGTCGGGGCCAAGTTCTTCCGACACCTTCCATGCCGGCAGCGAGGTTGATTCCAAAGCCTCGAAAATCAGAATGGAATGGTGGGCCGACAGCGAGCGTCCGCTCTCGGTAATGATGTTTGGCTGCTTGATTTCGTTTTTAACGCAGGCGTCAACAAGGGCGGAAACCGCGTCGTTGGCATACTCCTGAATGGAGTAGTTCATCGACGATTCCGACGACGATGAGCGCGTGCCGTCATAGTCAACGCCCAGGCCGCCGCCGATGTCAACGAAGTTGATGTCGAATCCCATGCGGGTCAGCTGCACGTAGAACTGCATGGCCTCGCGCAGGGCATTTTTAATGCGGCGTATTTTAGTTATCTGGCTGCCGATGTGGAAGTGGATNAGCTTNAGCGAGCNAACCAGGTTGTTGCGCTCAAGGAAGGCAACCGCTTCGAGCAGTTCCGATGAGTTGAGGCCGAATTTGCTCTGGTCGCCTCCGCTCTCTTCCCATTTTCCGGAGCCGGAGTTTGAAATTTTTATGCGTATGCCCAGGTTCGGCTCAATGTTGAGGCGCTTGGCAATGCGTGCAATGATTTTTAGTTCATTGAGTTTTTCAACGACCAGATAGATGTTGCGGCCCATTTTTTGAGCGAGCAGGGCCAGCTCAATGTAGGTTTCGTCTTTGTAGCCGTTGCATATAATCAGGGCGTTGTCGGCGATATTGGTGGCGAGCACGGCGTGGAGCTCGGGCTTGGAGCCGGCTTCGAGGCCGATGTTGAATTTTTTGCCGTGGCTAACAATTTCTTCAACTACTTCGCGGATTTGGTTTACCTTAATTGGGTAGATGATATAGTTCTGGGCTTTGTAGTCGTATGTTTCGGCAGCCTGTTTGAAGCATTTAGAAATTTTTTCGACGCGGTTGTCGAGAATGTCGGGAAAACGCAACAGAACCGGAGCCTGCACGTCTCTGACCTGCAGCTCGTCCATGATTTCCTTGAGGTCTACCGAGGCAAANCCTTCTTTNGGGGTTACCTGAACGTGNCCTTTTTCGTTGATGGAGAAATAGTTGCGCCCCCATCCGTTGATGTTGTAAAGTTCAGCGCTGTCTTCAATACGCCATTTACGCATTTTTCAGAGTGAAATTATTGAGTGTTTATAGTGAAGAAAGTATTGACTGCCTTGATTTTTCTATCAGGTCGGGGTCGGCCGGGTCGAGTTGCGGATGAATCGTCAGGCGGATGTGGCCGAAGCGNGGAATCCGCGNTGTGCGCGGCATNACNTTGAAGGCNCCGTCGATNGNTACCGGNACCACCGGCAGCGAGAACTCGCGGGCCAGGGTGTAGGCNCCNCGNTTGAAGCGNCCGACNTCGCCGGNGAAAGTGCGCGCACCTTCGGGAAACACNACCAGGCTCATGCCGGTCGANAGCTGNTTNTCGGCGGCCTGCATTGTGTGGCGGATGGCTGCGGGCGACGAGTTGTCGACNAAAATCTGGCCGGCGCGCTTGCAGGCCCAGCCAACCATGGGGATGTTTTCGAGGCTCTTTTTCATCATCCAGCGGAAGTTATGGCCCAGGTAGCCATAAATCGCAAAGATGTCGTAGGCGCCCTGGTGGTTCGCCACGAAAACGTAGCTGGTGCCCTTGCTGATATGCTCGCGGCCATGGACTTCGACCGAAACTAAAGTCAGCCAACACATTATCCGCGACCATATCATCGGCGGGTAGTAGCCCCACCAGCNGCCGCCGAACAGCATGCTGCCCACGGCGGTGAATACGGCNGTTATCNCNGTTGCCACGAGCATCAGCGGAGCCATTATCAGCAGTTGGTAAATTCGATAGAGAACAATCATTATTTTTGGGTGAATTTCCAGATTACGGCACCATGGGGCGGAACCTTGGTGGTGAAGGGCAGGACTGACGACACCACCTTGCGNGCCTTGCNGCCGCTGAGCNGNNCGGTGGCCGAACATTCCTGTTCGCGNAGCCCCAGGTGGTCAAACGCGTGNTGGGGGATATTGATGCGCATGTCGGCTTCCGAGTCGCCGAAGTTAACGGCTATGAGCAGGGTTTCGTTGCCNTGGTTGCGCAGATAAATATAGTGGCGGTGNGGGTTGACACCGGCGCTTTCGTAGTTAACATACATCAGNTCGAAGAACCNGCCGTCGGTAATTGCCGCTTCGGAGCGGGCAATGTTGAGTACGCGCATATAGAGGTTGCGCAGCTTGACTTCGTCGTCGGTCAGGTTGGCCTGCGAGGGCTTGCCGCCGGCGAGCCAGCGGCGCATTTTGTCGAGGCTCCAGTAGTCGAAAATCGTTGTGCGGCCGTCGCATCCCGAAAATCCTTCGGCCTCCATGCCGCGTTCGCCCAACTCCTGGCCGAAATATATCATCATCGGGCCGGTTGAGAACGTCGATGCAACAACCAGCGAGGGAATCACGCGCCAGGGGTCGCCGGCATAGAAATCGCTGGCAAAGCGCTGCTCGTCGTGGTTTTCCAGGAAGTTGAGCATGTGGTTTCCGAGGCCGTCAACCGTTTTCCAGGCTCCGGTCAGGCGGTCGGCGCCGACGTTGTAGGTTTCAATGGCGCGCAGCGTATCGTAGAGGTTNACNTTNTCGTANAGATAGTCGAAACCGGCGTCGATNAANGTGCNGTAGAGGTTNNNGTCGTAGATTTCGGCTATGAACTGCACNCTNTTGCGCNNGCGGCGCACCTGNGGNATNGCCCAGCGCCAGAAGTCGACCGGAACCATAAAGGCCATGTCGCAGCGGAAAGCGTCGACGCCCTTGCGGGTCCAGTAGCGCAAAATATGGAGCATTTTGTGCCAGGTGTCCGGTATCGGGTCGAAGTGACAGCCGGTGCCGCCGGTGTAGTCAACGCCATAGTTGAGTTTAACCGTTTCATACCAGTCGTTGCGGTCGGGCGAAGGGGTGAAGCAGTCGTTGCCCGAAGCGCGGGCCGGCTCTTCGTTGTAGTCACCTAAATGAACGTTGGTGGGGTTAAACCGGGTCCCCGGCATGTAGTAATAGTTATTGTCGGGGTTAAACGCCTGCATGGGGTTATCGTCGGTGCCGAAGTCGCTTACGCCTTTTGGGGCCGCGTCGGAGTGATACATGCGGGCAACNTGGTTNGGCACAAAGTCGATAACTACCTTCAGNCCCTGCTCGTGNGTGCGCTTTACAAGGTCTTCAAACTCGGCCATGCGGTTGGCGGGGTCGTCGGCCAGGTCGGGGTCTACGTCGTAGTAGTCGCTGATTGCGTATGGTGAGCCGGCTTGCCCTTTGATAACGTGGGGATTGTCAACGGGTATGCCGTAGGCTGAATAGTTGGAGCAGTGGGCGTGTTCAATAACGCCGGTATACCAAACGTGTGTGGCACCCAAGGCGTGAATTGCGCGCAGGGTGGAGTTGGTGATGTCGCTGAAATGGCCCGAGCCGTTGGTTTCGAGCGAGCCACACGGTTCGCAAGTCGGGTTGGCATTGCCGAAAAGTCGCGGCAACATCTGATAGATAATAGGTTTCATGGTCGCGTTGGGCACTTGGTTACTTCGAACGGTGGAGAACGTGATTCAAAAGCCGGTGCAGGGCACTGCGTGTTTCGCCCGGGGCGAAGGCGGCGTCGAGTGCTGAGTCGGCCTCGTCGGCCAGCTGCTGCATTTTCCGGCGTGCGTAGTCAATACCGCCGTTTTCAATTGCGTAGTCGAGCAGGCGGTTAATTTCGTCGGTGGTTAAAGATTCTTTAGAAATGAGGGCGAGCATAGTCTCGCGGTTGGGGGCATCGGCCCGCAGCAGCACGCTNAGNAGCGGCAGGGTTACCTTGCCTTCGCGCAGNTCGTTGCCGGTGGGCTTGCCGATTTCGGCGCCTACGGGGTAGTAGTCGAAAATGTCGTCGGTAATCTGGAAACAGAGTCCCAGGTTGCGCGCAAAAAGGCGCAGGGCGTCGATGCGGGGGNCGGCGCTGTCGACTCCGGCGGCGTAGGCTCCCATTTCGGCGCAGGCCACAAACAGCGACGCGGTTTTATGGTCGATGGTTTGCATGTAGGCCTCTTCCGACAGGCGGTGGTAGCGGGCGTTGTAAATCTGGTCGAGTTCGCCCATGGCGAGCCGGCGTCCAAGGCCGGCCAGAGTGTTGATAATCCGCAGGTCGTCGGTCGCCGATGCCAACTGCAGCGACGTTGAGGTGAAGAAGTCGCCGACCAAAACGGCTATGTGGTTGTCCCAGATGCCGTTGAGGGTAGGCTCATTGCGGCGCAGCTTCGATTCGTCAACAACGTCGTCGTGGATCAGCGATGCGTTATGGAGCATCTCTACCGATGCGGCCGCCGAGATTACCTTGTGGCTGACCCGCTCGGCAAAAAGCCGCGCGGAGAGGATAACTACTATCGGGCGAATCTGTTTGCCTTTGCGCTGAAGATATTCCCGAACTATGCTGTTCATCATGTCGTTTGGCGACGACAGCGATGTCAGAATGCGGTTGTTGAGCTCCCGGAGCTCGGGGGCGATAGATGCAGCAATAGGTTCGAGAGGGTTAATCATCTTAGTCAAGAAGCGTTGAAAGGGCGGGAATTGCGTCGAAAGCGGTCTGGTCGGGGCGAATGGGGGTGACGGTTACGTATTCGCGCCGCAGCCAGTAGTTGTCGCCGGCGGGGTTTTCGGGGTCAAAGTCAATGTATTGTCCGGTGAGCCAATAGAATTTCTGGCCGTGGGGAGAGTCGTAGGCTTGATATTCTTCGGTCCAGCGGCCTTCGGCGCAGGCGGTAACCTTTATGCCTTTGGGCTTGCACTCTTTGGGCATGTTAACGTTCAGGCAAACGCCTTTGGGCAGGCCGTGGTCGAGCACCGTGCGGATAATCTGTTTGATAAAGGGCGTTGTTTCCGAAAAATCTGCGTCGGGGTTGTGGCTCAACAGCGAAAAGCCGATGGCGGGGATGCCGATCATGCAGGCTTCCATGGCTGCGCCCATAGTGCCGGAATAGATGTTGGAGTTGCCCGAGTTGGAGCCGTGGTTAACTCCCGAGAGCATCAAGTCGGGGATGCGGGGCAGCGCGGCGTGGATGCCGAGCTTGACGCAGTCGACCGGAGTGCCGGTCACGGCAAACATTTTCGCACCCTCGTAGTCGGGGTGGGGAATCAGGCTCAGGGGCGAGGCCACGGTGATTGCCGAGCTCATGCCCGAGCAGTGGCCGGCGGGGGCCACGGCATAGATTTCGGCGTTGATGTCCATCTGATTAACGCAGTCAATCAGGTGTCGCAGACCACGGGCCTGAATGCCGTCGTCGTTGGCAATGAGTATCAGCAGGGGTTCTTTTTCTTTCATTTAAACGAGTTTTGCAACGTTTTCCTCGCGCGTGCCGGGGAGCAGGTCAACTACCGGAATTTCTATCATNGTGTAGCAGCCGGGTTGCTGGCGCATGGCGGCGCGGGCGGCGCCCACCAGAATCTGGGCCGTGAGCGCGGGGTTGTTGATGGCCATGTTGAATTCAAAGCGCTGCGAGGGGGTGCGTCCCGAAGTGCCTTTGCGGGTCATGTTGACGCCGTGGCCCATGTCGCGCACGGCATCGACCGACTCAACCTGAATTACGTGGGTTTCGTCGCTCGCAAAGTAGGGGTCGGCCTTAATCGCGGCGGTTACTTCGTCGAGGTTGGCGCCGGGGAGCAGCTCAACGTAAACCATGCGGCGATGAATGCCGGTGCCCNGCGGTATGGTCATTGAAAGTGCATCTTTGACTCCCTCTTTGGAACGGACGCACACCGAGTGGCCCATGCTCATGCCGGGGCCGAAGTTGGTGTAGGTAACCCCTTTGGGGGCTGCCGCTTCCATCAGTGCGCGCACTACCGAGTCCGAGCCCGGGTCCCAGCCGGCGGAGATTACGGCCACTGTTGCGTGCTTGCGGGCAATNTCGCCCAAGTGGCGGCGNAGTTCCGGTATTGAGCCGTGAATGTCGAANGAGTCAACGGTGTTGATGCCNGCTTCGAGATATTTGGCGGCATTTTCNTCAACGTGGCGCGTGGGGGTGCANAGNATNGCAACGTCNACCTTNCCCAGNCGGGCAATGTCGGTAACNACGTTGTAGGGNCGCAACTCNNCGGGAATNTCGGCGGTTGAGCGCCGAACNATTCCTGCGAGTTCCATNTCGGGNGCTTCGAGNACGGAGTCGAGCACNTAGCGCCCGATGTTTCCGTAGCCAACAATAGCAACTTTCACTNTTTGCGNGTNTNTTTAGAGTTTTTCAACAATNTCGCGGGTGTCGCGGGCAATTGTCAGTTCTTCNTCGGTGGGAACAACNACTACCTTNACNTTCGANGCGGGNGTGGANATNACGGTTTCGGTGCCGNGAACGGTTGCNTTGAGAGCCTTGTCGAGCTCNACGCCCATGAATTTGAGCTGTTCGCAAACGTTTTCGCGCACGCCGGTCTGGTTTTCGCCAACGCCNCCGGTNAACACNATGATGTCAACNCCGCCCATTTCGGCTGCGTANGCGCCAACGTATTTNATNATNCGCAGTTCATACATGTCNAGGGCGAGTTTNGCGCGTTCGTCGCCGTTTTTAACGGCAGCTTCGATNTCGCGCANGTCGTTNCTGATGCCGCTGATGGCTGCAACGCCGCTCTCNTTGTTNATAACNTTCTGNAGCTGGTCAACGNTCATTGNNNGGCGNTCCATNAGGTAGGTNANNGCNCCNGGGTCNACGTCGCCGCAGCGGGTACCCATCATCAGGCCTTCGGTGGGGGTGAGGCCCATCGAGGTGTCGATGCTCTTGCCGCCGACAATGGCTGCGATGGAGCCGCCGTTGCCGATGTGGCAGGTAATGATGCGCTGCTTGGAGGGTTCCACGCCGAGAATTTCACACACGCGCTGCGACACGTAGCGGTGGCTCGTGCCGTGGAAGCCGTAGCGGCGAACGCCGTCTTCTTCGTAGAACTTATAGGGAAGGGCATACATNTANGCNNTGGCNGNCNTGGTCTGGTGGANCGCTGTGTCGAAANCGCCAACTTGNGGCANNNCGGGCATCAGCAGGTCGATGGCCTCAACGCCGGTCATGTTGGCCGGGTTGTGGAGCGGAGCCAGGGGGTAGCATTCGCGAACCATTTCCTTAACCTCGTCGGTAATCAGCACCGAGCCCGAGAACTTGGTGCCGCCATGAACCAGACGGTGGCCAACGGCGTCGATGTCGGCCAGCGACTGAATGCAACCGAATTTCTTGTCTGTAAGGATGTTGAGCACGGCGTTGATTGCGCCGTTGTGGTCAACGAGGCCGAGTTCTTTAATCTCTTTGGCGCCGTGGAATTTGAATTTCAGAAATCCGTCGGGCAGGCCGATTTTTTCTACGCCGCCTTCGGCGAGCACTTCTTCCGACGCAGTGTCGATAAGTTTATATTTAACGGAGCTTGAGCCGCAGTTGAGAACAAGGATTTTCATTGGTTGCAGGTCATTATGATGGTTTTATAGATGTCTTCCCACGATGCGCCGCGGCTGAGGTCGTTGACCGGAGCGGCGAGGCCTTGCAAAACGGGGCCTACGGCCTGGGCGCCGCTGATGCGCTGAACGAGTTTGTAGGCAATGTTGCCGACTTCGAGCGAGGGGAAGACCAGAACGTTGGCGTGGCCGGCAACTTCGGAGTTCGGGGCCTTTTTGGCGGCCACTACCGGAACTATGGCTGCATCGGCCTGGAGTTCGCCGTCGAGGTCGAGGCAGGGGTCCATTTCTTTGGCTATGCGGGTTGCTTCAACAACGTTGTCAACGTCGGGGCCTTTGCCGGAGCCTTTGGTGGAGTAGCTGAGCATGGCTACGCACGGTTCAATGCCGGCGATATTGCGGGCGGTGTCGGCCGACGAAATGGCAATCTGGGCGAGTTCCTGGGCGGTGGGGTTGGGAACCACGGCGCAGTCGGCAAAAATCATGATGCCGTCGGTGCCGTAGTTAACGCCTTCGGGCATAATCATGATGAACGCACCGGAAACCACGTTGATGCCCGGTTTGGTCTTGATAACCTGGAAGGCTGCGCGCAGAACGTCGCCGGTGGTGTTTTCGGCGCCGGCAACCATGCAGTAGGCATCGCCGGTCTTAACCATCAGGCAGCCCAGATACAAGGGGTCGGCGGCTGTTTTTTCGGCCTGCTCCGGAGTCATGCCTTTAGCTTTGCGCAGTTCGAGCAGAACAGGGGCATAGCGGGCAATAACGGCGGGGTCGTTGGGGTCAACAATCTGAGCCAGACCAATGGCTTCGAGGCCTTCGGCGGCGGCGAGCTCATTGATTTCGGCAGGGTTGCCGATAAGGGTAACCTTGGCAAGTTCTTCTGCAAGAATGCGGTTGGCGGCGCGGAGGGTGCGGGGTTCGGTGCCCTCGGCCAGTACCACGTGGCGTTTCAGCGAGCGAGCGCGCTCGGTCATGTGTTGTAGCAGGTCCATATTTTTGGTATACTTGAATTTTATTTAGTTTGGTGCAAAGTTACGAAAAAATTATGAGAAACTAATAATCGGTTTAGTCAAATATGTTGTCAACAGCGGGGTCGTCAGACGAAGTGTCGGTCAGCACGCCCACATCTTCGCCGGCGCAGAGGTCTACGTCGGCCGGGAATGTGAACTGCGCGCTTTGCGAGTAGCCGAGATTCTTGTCGCCATAAACCTTTGTCAGGAATTTGCCGAGTATGGGCAGGGCCATAGCCGCGCCCTGGCCCTGGGCCATGGAGTTGAAGTGAATCGGCTTTTCTTCGCCGCCAACCCAGGTTGCGGTTACCAGTTCGGGGGTGAAGCCCATAAACCAGCCGTCGGAGTTGGAGTTGGTGGTGCCGGTTTTGCCGCCCANCTGAGCCGTNAGGNTAAAGGGCGCGCGGCGCAGGCGGTTGCCGGTGCCGGAGTCTACAACGTTGAGCAGAATCGAGAGTATGCGCCAGTAGGCACGTTCGGAAATAACCTCGGTGTGGGTTGTTGTGAACTCGCTGATAACGTTGCCGTTGGAGTCGGCTATGGAGGTTACGAACAGCGGGTCGGTGCGCATGCCGCGGTTGGCAAAGGCCGAGTAGGCGGTAACCATTTCCTTGACCGACACGTCGCAGATGCCCAGGCAGAGCGAAACCACCGGGTCGATGTGGTTGTTGATGCCGAAAGAGTGGAGGTTATGGGCAAACGTGGCGGGCGAGAGCTGGTCCATCAACCGGGCCGAAATCCAGTTGTTGGAGTTGGTCAGCGCCCAGCGCAGGTCAACCATTTCGCCCACGCGGGAGTTGCCGGAGTTGCGCGGCTGCCAGGGGCGGCCGTTGGCGTCGTAAATCGTGGGCTGTTCGTTGAGGAACTGGTCGCACGGGGTGAATCCTTCCTCCATGGCGTAGGTATAGAGCAGCGGCTTGATGGTCGAGCCGACCTGGCGGCGACCGGTGCTGACCATGTCGTATTGGAAAGCCGAGAAGTTCGGACCGCCGACGTAGGCCTTGACGTAGCCGTTGCGCGGGTCCATGGCCATGAATCCGGAGCGCAGAAACGATTTGTGGTATAGAATCGAGTCGCGCGGGGTCATGATGGTATCGGTCCAGCCCTGATAGGTGAATACCTTCATTTCGGTGGGCTGGCGGAAGTTGTTTTCGATTTCGGCAGCCGACATGCCCTGCTTCTTGAGGTTATGGTAGCGCTCCGAATCGCGCATGGCGCGGTTAATGAGGTTTTGGATAGCCTGTTCGCTGATTTCGCCGCGGTTGGTGGAGTAGGGGCCGAGTTTCGAGCCTTTTTTCTCTTTCCAGAATGCGGGCTGCAGGGTGTTGCTCAGGTGGTCGACCATGGCATCTTCGGCATACTGCTGCATGCGCGAGTCGATGGTGGTGTAGATTTTCAGGCCGTCGGCATACATGTCGTAGTGCGAGCCGTCGGGCTTCGGGTTCTTTTCAATCCAGCCGTAGAGCGGGTTTGTGGCCCAGGCTATGGAGTCGTCGACGAAGCGCTGCTGGTCCCATTTGGGGTAGCTTGAGCGCGAGGGCTTTTTTGCGCCGAGCATTCGGCGGAGCTCTTCGCGGAAATAGGGTGCGAGGCCGTCTTTATGGTCGACTTTATGGTAGTTGAGCACCAGCGGCAGCGCCTGCAGCGAGTCGCATTCGGCGGCGGTTATGTAGCCGCCCTTTTCCATTTGGCTTAAAACGGTGTTGCGGCGTTCGCGGGTGCGTTCGGATTTGCGGATTGGGTTGTAGAACGACGGATTTTTCACCATGCCTACCAGCGTTGCGGCCTCTTCAATGTTGAGGTCGAGCGGGTCTTTGCCAAAATAGACCCATGCCGCCGACTTGATGCCCACGGCGTTATAGAGGAAGTCGAACTGGTTGAGATACATCTGAATGATCTCCTCCTTGGAGTAGAAGCGTTCGAGCTTAACGGCAATCATCCATTCAACTGGCTTTTGAATGGCGCGCTGAAAAATATTGGAGCTGCCGGGCGAGTAGAGCTGTTTGGCCAGCTGCTGGGTCAGCGTAGAGCCGCCGCCGGCCGATTTTTGTCCCAAAAGGACTGTTTTGGTCATAGCGCGGGCAATGGCCTTGGCGTCGATGCCCGAGTGGTCGAGAAAGCGGGCGTCTTCGGTAGCAATGAGTGCGTCTATGACGTGTTGCGAAATGTCGGAGTAGTCGGCATATACGCGGTTGCCTTTGTCGCGGAAGTAGCGGCCCAGTTCCTGACCGTCGGCCGAGTAGACCACCGAGGCGAACTTGTCGGTAGGGTTCTTCAGGCTTTCAATGTCGGGCATGTAGCCGATAACGCCGTTATAAACAAGGCAGAAGAGCAGGGCCACGAAGAGCACCCCGGCTCCAAAAGCAACCCACAGCGCCTTGATTATTCGGCGCGTGCGGGTTGCATTAGGTTTCGGTTTTTCAGATGTCATTAACGGATAACGATTTTCTGCGATTTGGAACCTTGTCGAACAATGTAGACTCCGCTAACCGAGGGGTTGGCCACGCGGCGGCCGGCAAGGTCGTAGATAACAACGGGTGATTCTTCGTCGAAGGAGTCGGCAAGGCGGATTTCTTCAATGCCGGCGTCGGCGAAGGGGTCGTTGGTTGCGGGCGCGTAGAAGTCGGGGTCATCGCCGTTGCCTTTGATGGCGCTGGTGTATTTGCCACCCTTCTTCTGGTAGGCGCGAACATAGTCGAAGTTGGTGATGTATTCGAAGTTAACGTCGGGGTTGGCGGCCCAGCTGCCGTTGCCTACGCTCTGGTTAACGATAACGTAGAAGGGCTTGTTGAACGGCCAGCAAACGTCGGGCAGATAGTAGGGCGAATCGGGTTCGGAATAGTGTTTGTTGGGGTAGGTGAACACTTTTTTGCCGTCGAGGTAGAAGTAGAGGCCGTCTTCGTCCCATTCCAGAGCGAATACGTGGAAGAGGTCCATGTTGGCCGGAGTCTGCTTGGTGCTTGCGGGCGAGCCTTCTTTGGGGGCTACCGGCCAGCCGTTGTAGGTTTTCCAACCGGTCCAGCCGGAGTGAATGGTGGTGTGAACGGCATCCTGGGTGTTGATAGATTCCCAGATGTCGATTTCGCCGTTGTTGGGCCATTTATTAAGGCTGCCTGACAGGGTAGAGCCGGTGGGCATCATCCANAATGCGGGGAAGTTGCCGCTGTGTTTGCGGGTTTTGGCGCGGCATTCGATGTAGCCGTAGGTCATGGCAAATTTGCCCTGCGAGTTGATGGCGCCGGAAATCATCTGCAGGTTGCCTTCGGCTTTGGCAACGTCTTCGGGGGTTTTGATGCAATATGAGTTGTAGTAGCCGTCGTCGAAGCGGTTGACAACCTTGTGGCCCGCGGCGGTCAGCGACACGAAGCGGTTCCAGGCCGAGCCGCGCCAGCCCTGGGTGATCCAGCGNTTGGCATCCATGGTTGTGCCGGAGAATTCGTCGCCCCAGATTTTGGTCCATTCCGAGTTTTCTTCTTCTTTGTAGAGGGCATAAACCGCAAGGTCGCCGTTAACCAGGTCGGAGGGGATAACTACCTTGCCGTCGGCATCGAGGTCGAGCTGTTCGTCGGCCCACTGGCGGTTGCCGGCAATGAANTCGTCGCCATAGATGTTNTGGCCGTGNCGAANGATNANGAAGTNGGTNGNGAAGCCGGGCAGCGAGGGCTTAACGGTCANGGCNATNGGCTGCAGGGCGGGNTAGGTTTCGAGCATCGGGTTTTCGCTGCCGTCGAGAATAATGCCGTTGAGGGCAAACGGACGGTANGNAACNGTNGAGTTNTGAACGTTGATGAGGAAATCGACTTCGCAGTCGTTTTCTGCCTGAACGCGAGCGCGGTAAATGCCGTTTTCAATCGTGGCGGGAAGTTTGATTTCGCCCATCTTGGCCAGGGTTTCGGCGGTGGCTACCGGCGAAGCGAATTCGCCTTTCTGGTCGGTGTCGATAAAGAGCGAGAAAGACTTGGCGGGGCCGGAATAGGAGCAGCTCAGGCGGAGCGGCTGGCCTTTGACAACGTTCATGGCTTTGTCAACAAAAGTGTGGCGGGCGGTGGTGCTCACCGAGAGCAAAACGTCGTTGACGGTAATCGACTGAATGCCTTCGGTAGCCGCCTTTTCGCCGGAAATGGTGGTGGGATATTCTTTAACGCCACCGAGTTCGGCGTCGGATTTGAACTTGGCAACAACTGTTGCGCCGGGCACGATGGCCGATGCGTCGACGGTTACTTCGCCGTTTACGGCGGCATAGCGGTTGGCGGCGCCTACAATCTTGTCGGCCAGCTCAAGGCCTTCGGGCAGGGTGAATTTGTTGGCGATTTCGAGGTTTACAAAGTGGAAGCCTTCGTCTTCGGTGCATACGAAGGTAACGGTGCCGTCAACTTCGTTATACGAAGCCTGAATGGCGCCATGTTCGCTGGTGATGTCCAGCTGGTTAACGCTGCTGAAAGGCTCGGTAACAACAACGTAGGCGTCAGCAATGCCGCCACCGCGTTCAACAATGGTGGGTTCAACGGCGCAGCCGCCTGGGTCAACGCTGTTGTAGTCCTGAATGAAGCGGGCGCGATAGGTGCCGGGCTTGGTGGTGGCAACGAAATCGGGCAGCAGGGTGCTGTTGCCGACGGCATCGTTGCGGTTCGGGTCGCGGGCTTCTACGCCGGCCGAGTTAACGCCTTTATAGTGAGAGTAGCTAACGAGGTCCTGGG
>WFLX010008349.1_pt1 | contig 18619 bp, 11 predicted proteins | sample 4967041 | NCBI WGS metagenome assembly WFLX01 (sample SAMN12857096, study PRJNA449069) | gut metagenome | isolation source: stool from male and female vole | host: Microtus ochrogaster | place: USA:Florida | collected 2017
TAGACAGCATGAGGGTTCCACCTCTTCCCATTCCGAACAGAGAAGTTAAACCTCATCACGCCGATGATACTGCGAAAGCGGGAAAGTAGGTAACCGCCCCCTTTGCCGAAGCCGCGGCTCCCGATTACGGGTTCCGCGGCTTCGCTGCGTTTGCACGTTTCTGAAATTTCTGCTAACTTTGTTGATATATGGCTATGAAAGGAAGAATAGATAATGCAACTGTCCAGCGTATTGTTGATGCTGCAGATATTGTGGATGTTGTAAGCGACTATGTGCGTCTTAAAAAGAGAGGTGCAGGCTATATAGGTCTATGTCCTTTTCATAACGAGAGGACACCCTCTTTTTCTGTCAGCAGGACTAAAGGCTTGTGTAAGTGTTTCAGTTGTGGCAAAGGTGGCAGTCCCATAGGGTTTATCATGGAGATTGAGCAGATGAGCTATCCGGATGCACTGCGTTATCTTGCCAAGAAGTACAATATAGAGATTTCAGAAGAGGAGCTNACTCCGGAAGAGCAGGACAAGGAGAACANTCGCCAGAGCCTTTTGGCTCTTAACGATTTTGCTCTAAAGTATTTTGAAAACAANCTGCTTAAAACCACTGAAGGGAGGAATATTGGNTACTCCTATTTNAGAGAGAGAGGTATAAACGACCGGATGATTGAAAGATTTCATCTTGGTTATTCGCTTGATAAGCGTGATGCCTTGTTTAACGCAGCAGTCCAGGCTGGATATACTGAAAAATACCTTGAAGAAACTGGCTTGTGTGTCCGTACTGAGAGNGGAGGATGGCGTGATCGTTTCAAGGCGCGCGTAATGTATCCCATTTTCACCATCAGTGGTAAAGTTGTAGGTTTTGGTGGAAGAACCCTCCGGAAAGACAAAGATATCGCGAAGTATGTAAATAGCCCTGAAAGCGAAATCTACCGTAAAAGCTATGAACTCTATGGTTTATACCAGGCTAAAACTGCGATTGTAAAAAAGGACAATTGCATTCTTGTTGAAGGGTATATGGATGTGATTTCCATGCATCAGGCTGGGGTTGAGAATGTAGTGGCTTCTTCTGGAACATCCCTTACTGANGGGCAGATTCGTCTGATTCACCGTTTTACTGACAACATCACTGTAATATATGATTCAGATGCTGCAGGCATAAAAGCGTCTTTGCGCGGCATAGATATGCTCCTTGCAGAAGGCATGAAAGTTAAGGTGCTTCTTCTTCCGGAAGGGGATGACCCGGATTCATTCGCCCAGAATCACTCTTCAACTGAAGTAGAGGATTATATCCGCGAAAATCAGAGTGATTTCATTGCCTTCAAGACAAAAATACTTCTATCCGGTGTTGAAAATGACCCAATTAGCCGTTCAAAAGTCATCACAGATATAGTACGCTCAATTTCCGTTATCCCGGACCAGATAATGCGCACTGTCTATATTGCCGAGTGCAGCCGATCACTTGGAATTGACGAAAAAGTGCTTGCTCTCCAGGTGACTAAATTCATTGCGGAAAAAGCGGAGAAAGATTATAATGATGCCGCCAGAGAACGAAATCTCAAATCTGTACAAGCAGAACTTAACCCCTCGGAGAAAGCGCCGGAGGTAGAACCGCAGCCAAAGGTTGTTGTGGCGAATACTTTTATAGCACCATATGAAAAAGAAGTGTTACGCTACGTTGTTCGCTATGGAATGGTTTATCTCGGCGATATGGCTGGAGAAGATACGGATGAATTTATTCCGTTCAACGTCTTGGAGTATGTGAAAAATTCGATGGCGGATGACGGGCTCGAATTTACNACCGACCACTACCGCAAGACTTTCGAGCACATTACCGGTTTTGTTGACAAGCACTGGAANCTTGACAAGAAGCGGTTTGAAGAAAATCTCGAATTGAAGCGTAAAGAGCTCATGGATGAAGGATTTGCCAAAATCAGGGAAACAGCAGGTGATTTGACAGANATACATCGTCTTGAAGGCGAACTTAAAGACAGGGTTGAGAGTAATCTTCAGGAAATGCGCAAAGAGTTTGAGAATACTTATCTTGTTAAGATGCTGATATCTTCTCCGGACAGNATAGTGCGTGAAGTAGCCTCNGACCTCGCTGATGAAAAGCATAAGCTGAGCAAAATCCACACCAAATATTCTGCGATAGAAACCGAACGCGACAAACTGAAGGATCTTGTGCCGATGGCATACTACAATTTGCAGGAAGCCATCATAGAAACCCTGATAAAGGAGATTCTTGAGCAAATTCGTAAAGAGTGCAAGGCAACTCCCAGAAATGACAATCTCATTGTAGAACTCATGCGTAAGCATGCGGAATACAATGAGATGAAAAAAGAATTGGCGCGTTATCTCGGTGAAAGAATCATTGCGCCCAGAATACGCTGATGTTACAATTTACCGACCGAAAGCCTTGAGCATCAGCCCAACTCTTTCCTGAAGACCGAACATTAGGTTCATGACATGCACAGCGGCACTTGCGCCCCCTTTGAGTGATTCGTCTATTACTGAGGATATCACCAGAGTATTGCCGTTTTTGCCAACGCGCATCAGGCATTTGTTTGTGCCACGTACCTCCCCGAGGTCAGGATGGCTTTCGCTCAAGAAAGTAAATCCGTGATCCTCATAAAAAGTGTCGTAAATATCCTTTATGTCATCCTCGCTAATGGGAGTGTCAAGATAAATAGTGGCTGCGAGCCCGGTATCCCAGCCTCCGGCAGTGGCAACCAGACGGATATTGCTGTTGAAACTTGACTGGAGAACCTGAAGGGCTTTGCGTGTCTCTTCAATCTCCTCGTGGTCAAGAATTACAGATGCTTCACCCGGTTTTTCATTCCCGCTTGTCGCTGATGAAACGCAACTGACATGTATATCGCTGTTCAGCAGCAGGTTCTTGGCAAGTGGAAGCAATGAAAGCAGCATTATGGTAGCGTATGGACCGGGGACTGCAGCTCTTTTTGCTCCGCGAACCAGAGGCTTGCGGTTCAATTCCGGCAACGCATATACCCATTCGCTCTCAGCGTCTTCCGGCATGCGGAAATCCGGTGAGAGATCTATTATTTTAAGGTCTTCCGGAATATTATGGCGCGAGATATACCTTTCAGAATCACCATCTTCAGTGTAGCACATAAAAAGGACATCTACATCTTCCGGCGATTTTTCTCCGGAAAAACGCATATATGTTTCACCGGAAAGTCCTCGGTGGCGTTGCGATAGCAATGCGCCTTCCTCCTCAGGAGCGCTTACCCATATAAGTTCCACATCCGGGTGGGTGATAAGAATTCTTATGAGATCACCTGCGGTTTCAGAATCACCGCCTATAATGCCTGCGCGTATCATGATATTTATTTTTGGTTTCTGTTAAATTCATTGTGGGCTGCCTCCATGACACTCTGTGGAAGCACACGTGAGAGTGCCGCAAAAACTGCATCCATTGGAGCATTCTCCCTTAGGGCGACAAAAACTGTATCCGCTCCGGCAATTGTGCCAAGAATATAAGGAGTGTCCAGGTCATCTATGTCGTATGCAACGCCACCCGCATACCCGTTACGTGTGCGTATAACCACAAGCTGCCCGCTAACGCTAATACCTTCAATGGCTACACGGCTCACTTTGTCAACTGTAGCTTGCTCTATCACCTTGTCTGTCGGCAGTCCGCTCCCTATGACATACCTGTAGCCTCCCATCTCGGTTGCTACTTTTGAAGTGCGCAATGTTTTCAAATCCCGTGACAGGGTAGCTTGGGTTACGGAGCAATCCCGGCTGCGGAGCAGATCCAGCAACTCCTCCTGGCTTCCAACTATGTTGTTGAGAAGAATGTCTGCAATGGCGGTCAGTCGTGCTTGTCGCTTGTTCATTGTCCTGAAAATTACATTTATTCCGGATATTTATTCATTTGCAAATGTAATTATATTTTCACNATTAGCAAAACACACNTCGGTTTTACGAGATNTTGCNCATTANNCATTTNCAGANNCTGTGGATTTNATGATTTTTTGTNAACNAGGGTTCATAGATTATGTCTACCTTTGCACCGCGCTATGTGTATATGTGTAAGTGGCGCTAAATGTCTTATCACATTTCAGGTAATGAAAAGATATAACTTATTGAATAATGTGTTTGGCTGGTTCTGCTTCTTGGTCGCAGCAATTACATATCTGCTCACCATTGAACCTACAGCCAGTTTCTGGGACTGTCCCGAGTTTATCCTCCAGGCATTCAAGCTCGAAGTAGGTCATCCGCCGGGCAACCCTATTTTTATGCTTGCGGGTCGTTTCTTCGTTAATTTTGCCGGAGGAGATGTTTCCAAAGTGGCGATGTGTGTAAATGTAATGTCAGCCCTGCTCAGTGCTGCAACAATTTTGCTGCTTTTCTGGACAATAACCCATCTTGTAAAACGCCTTATCGTATCTGACTCGGCAACAGAGGTTTCTCCATTGAAAATGCTTGTGATTTTCGCATCAGGGCTTTGTGGCGCGCTTGCATATACATGGAGCGATACCTTCTGGTTCTCTGCTGTGGAGGGTGAGGTTTATGCGTTCTCATCTTTCTGCACAGCTTTGGTCTTTTGGCTGATTTTGAAGTGGGAGAGCCGTGCCGATGCCCCGCATAGCGATAAATACCTTGTGCTCATTGCCTATGTGATAGGTATTTCAATTGCAGTGCACCTGCTTAACTTGCTCTGTATTCCCGCTATCGTGCTGGTGGTATATTACCGTAAATGGAAGGACACAACAGCCAAGGGGTCGCTTATTGCGCTTCTTGTTTCATGTGTGATTGTTGGACTGATACTTTACGGACTTGTTCCGGGATTCATAGAGATGGCGCAGTATTTCGAGCTGTTTTTTGTGAATGTCTTGCATTTCAGTTTCAATGCAGGCACTCTCNTCTANGCTATTATTTTGGTCGCTTCCTTTATATGGGCTATTCGTGAGCTTTACCGTCAGAAAAGCATCTCTGCTATTAGATGGTCTGTGCTTGTGAGCATTACCCTTTCAGGAATGTTATTTATAGGTGANAGCCTCTGGATTCCTGTTCTATTGACAATTGTTCTTGTGGTTTGGCTCTTCAAGGCTAAGAAATTGCCGGTGCGCATTCTCACTCTGGTTGTGATGAGCACATTCGTTATATTTATCGGTTACTCATCCTATGCGCTTTTGCTGATCCGTTCATCTGCCCACACTCCCATGAACCAGAATGCACCGGACAATGTGTTCGCTCTCGCGTCATATCTCAACCGTGAACAGTACGGCGACCGTCCTTTGATTTATGGAGAGACACTTAATTCAAAACCGGTGTATGAGGTGACTGAGAATGGAAACCAGCAGCCTGTCACCTCCGAAGGAAAAGCATTGTATTCAAAGAAGGTCAAAGAGACGCCTGATGAAAAAGACTCTTACCTCCTTACAGGGTATAAGAAAAATTATAAGATGACTCCTGAGCTAAATATGCTCTTCCCACGCATATATAGCAGCACGGATCCGCATCCGCAGGCTTATGTTGACTGGATTGGCATGCAGGGTCGTCCTGTGGAAGCTACAACCTACGTGGACTCTGAAGGAAATCCGCTTCAGAAAAGGACCTTGATTAAGCCAACATTTGCTGAGAATCTCAGGTTCTTNATCACCTATCAGCTCAATCACATGTACTGGCGNTATTTCATGTGGAATTTTGCCGGGCGTCAGAATGATATTCAGGGTAATGGTGAGGTTAACCAAGGCAACTGGATTAGCGGTATACCTTTTATAGATAATCCTCGTCTTGGTGACCAGTCTCTTCTTCCTGATGATTATGGTAAAGGAAACAAAGGACACAATGTTTTCTTCATGCTCCCCCTTATAATGGGCATTATCGGGCTTGGTTGGCAGGCGTTCACCTCCAAGCGCGGCATAGAGCAGTTCTGGGTTGTATTCTTCCTCTTCTTTATGACCGGTATCGCTATTGTCCTTTATTTGAACCAGACTCCCGCGCAGCCTCGTGAACGAGACTATGCATTTGCCGGCTCTTTCTATGCTTTCGCTATTTGGATTGGAATGGGAGTGGTTGGTATTTGGAGGCTACTTGATGCNGCTCTCAAGCCNTCACCGAAGAAAAATGCAAAGCCTGAAGAGAAAGAGGCTATGATGGCTAAATATAATAAGGAGTCACACAAAATCAGCACATTTGCTGCGGTGATTGCAACTATTATAGGTATAGCTGTTCCTTTGCAGATGGTTTCTCAGACATGGGATGACCATGACCGTTCCGACCGTTATACCACCAGGGATTTCGGCAATAACTACCTCAACTCGCTTGATGAGAATGCTATCATATTCACAAACGGTGATAATGACACATTCCCGCTGTGGTATGCACAGGAGGTAGAGGGCACCCGCACAGATGTAAAGGTTGTGAACCTGTCATATCTTACCACTGATTGGTATGTGGACCAGGTGCGTCGTCCTTCATACGAAGCTCCCGGTATAGACATGCAGGCAAATCCTGCCGATTATGCTTATGACCGTCTCCAGTATAGTTATATCATCGAGCCGGACACAATGCCTGTAAATGCTCTCTCATCTCTGCGCAGCTTGTACTCTCCGGAATCAAGAAAGAACTTCTGGGGTGTGCCGGTTATTAAGTACCCGAATATGTACATTCCNGTAGACACTGCCGCTGCAGTGAAGTCAGGGCGTATTTTTGCAGATGAAGTAGATGCCGCGGATAATATTATTCCTTTGAACATGAGCGGTGCAACNGGGCTTACTCTCAGCCAGGTNATGGCGCTTGACATGCTTGCTACTTCTGCTTCNAANGGTTGGAACAGACCNGTGTATTTCGCTATGACAGTGCCTCAGAGGTATTACCTTGGGCTTACACCATACCTGCGTAGTACCGGTCTTGCTTATGAAGTAAGTCCTATTCCTAATGCTGACCCTGAAAAGACAGGTGTCAATCTGGACAAGATGTATGACAACATCAAGGAGCGTTGGGCATGGGGAGGATTGGACAAGATAACCGATCCCTCACAGATTTATCTTGATGAAACTGTTCGCCGCATGGTCACAACTCATCGCTCTGCAATGGTCGATCTTGCAGAGGCATATCTGTATCAGGCATGGGAATCAGAACTCATGTTGAAACGAGATTCCGCAGGCACATATCTTACCGATTTCTCGCGCAATGAACTGCCTAAAGTACGCACCTCGAGCTATGCACGCGCAAAAGAAATCCTTGACCTCATGCGTGAAAAGCTCCCTGTTGCCGCTCAGCCGTATTCTGTGCAGATAGGGCAGCAGATTGCCGAAATATACCTTGGCGTAGGTGAGGCTACCGGTGATGACGAAGCAATAGAGACTGCATTGGATATCTTGCGAAAAGAGATTGACCGCTACGCTATGAATGTGGTTTACTATCAGAGCCTGTCACCAGCGAAATACTCTACTTTGCCTAATACTGACAAATANATTGACCGATTCTATCTCCTTGAACTGCTGCAATCATATGTGAATGGTGGAGGAGATGCCGCAGAGATTCAGAAGCATATTGAAGACCTTGGGGTTGACATTGAGCGCCAGGCTCGNTTTCACGACCAGACCTCAAAGGCACGGTCTAATTAATCGGTAATATTGTCTAAACTTATTGAGCAACCGCCGCTGCTGTATCGCCTCCTTTTTCCGGAGGCGATATGGCGCGTGCGCCGCAAAGAGCGTAAGGTTGTATATCTGACCTTTGATGACGGCCCTATCCCGGAAGTTACTCCATGGGTTTTGGATTTGCTTGATAGTTACGGAATCAAGGCTACTTTTTTTCTTGTTGGTGACAATGTGCGTAGAAATCCGCAGTTGTTTGAAGAGATTAAGAAGCGTGGTCATAGCTATGGCAACCACACTATGCATCATCTTCAAGGATTCAAAGTGCGCTCTATCAAATATATGCGGGATCTCACAGAAGCGGATAGGCTTATTAAAAGTCCTCTCTTCCGTCCTCCCCATGGTCTAATCCGATGGTCACAGGCGCGGTCTATAAAGAAGCATTATAATATTATAATGTATGACCTCGTTACGCGTGACTACAGTAAGCGGTTGTCACCGCAGGACGTGCTTGGAAATGTGANGAAGTACACCCGCAACGGTTCTATAATAGTGTTCCATGATTCCCTGAAAGCNGAAAAGAATCTNAGAGCNGCGCTTCCTGCAGCAATTGAATGGTTGAAATCAGAAGGTTATGAGTTTCTCCCCCTGCCAATGTAATCACGAGTCCTTGCAGCCGGTCCTTACCTGCAAGGAGGTCGGCGCATATAGTTTCGGCATTGCAAAGGCTGCTCCTGTGGATGAAGTNGATAATAAGTTATATGGTGCATGGATTGAAAAAGGGTTCCATGAAAATATGGGNTACATGGAAAACCATCGTGAAATCCGTCTTGACCCTTCGNTGCTTCTTGATAATGCTAAGAGCGTTATTGTTTGCNCTTTTCCCTATACCCGTCCCATTGATGTGGAGTGGCAGCCGGGTGCGTTGCGCATTGCATCCTATGCTTTGGGGGATGACTACCATGAAGTTGTGAGGCGCCGTCTTGAAATCGCAGTAGGGCGCATGAAGGAGCTGTGGGGAGGGGAGTATCGGATTTGTGTTGACACAGCGCCTTTCCGCGAGAGGTATTGGGCTGCGCGGAGCGGAGTAGGTTATATTGCCCTGAACGGGCTTCTTATGGTTCCCGGTGCCGGCAGTTGTTTTTTCCTCGGTTCAATCATTACGACCATAGATATTGTGCCCGATGAGCCAAGTCCGCTTAACTGCGGGAACTGCCGAAGGTGCGTGGCTTGCTGTCCCGCTGGAGCGCTTGTTGATGCGCCGATGCCTGAAGGAAAAGGGCGCACATTTGTGGATGCACGCAAATGTCTTTCTTGCCTTACTATAGAACACCGTGGGGAACTGCCCGAAGGTTTGAAGCTCGGCAACAGGTTATATGGCTGTGACACATGCCAGTCTGTTTGTCCCCACAACCGTCTTACGGAAGCACCTCAACCGCTCCCGGAATTTGAGCCCCGTCCTGAATTGCTTGGTTTGACAAAAGAAAAAGTGTTGGGCATGACGCATGAGGAATACTGCCGCATCTTCAAGGGTTCTGCTATAAAAAGGGCAAAATTGGAGGGACTGAAGCGCAATGCCAAGCACTGCAATTGACATTGCAATGTGAAATGACCGGCACTTAAATCTAAGAACTATTTCCGTAAGATATGTGTTATTAAGAGGCAATTCAACACATTATGGCAGATTCAGTTTTATCATATTTCGCGGAGCTGCTGCGCTCCAANCCGGTTGTGCCGATTTTCATAACCCTTGGGCTTGGTTTTTGGCTCGGAAGTCTCAAAATCAAAAGTTTTTCACTTGGACCGGTTACNGCNACCCTTTTGGTGGGTGTGGTTATAGGTCAACTCGATATTCCTATTGGTGAACCGCTTAAAACAGTGGCATTCATGTTGTTTCTGTTTGCCATAGGTTACAGTGTAGGTCCGCAGTTCTTCCGTTCTCTTAAAGGCGATGGCATCAAGCAGATAGTTTTCGCGCTCATAGAAGGGGTNCTTTGTGTGATTGTCTGTATCATAGTCGCGAAAATCATGGGTTANAATACAGGTACGGCTGTCGGGCTTTTTGCCGGATCGCAGACAGTATCGGCTGTAATCGGTGTNGGTGGTGACACGATAAGCTCATTGCCTATAGCTCCTGAACTCAAGCAGAAATTTATCGGCATGATTCCATCAAGTTACGCGGTCACTTATGTGTTCGGCACAATTGGTTCGGCATGGGTTATCGCTAACCTTGGACCGAGGCTATTGGGAGGATTGAAAAAAGTTAAAGCGGAAATAGCTGAGATAGAAGCGGAAATGGATGAAGGCGAATTTGCTCCTCAACCAAGTTTGATTGTTGCGAACCGTCCGGTATCTTTTCGTGCATACCGCGCTGAAACAGATTATTTCAACAAGCCGCGCACTGTGGTTGAAATCGAGGATGCCTTCCGCAAACTTGGTCACCGGCTTTTTATCGAGCGCCTGCGCGTTAAAGGTGAGATTGTCGATGTTGAGCCGGATGTGAAGGTTAGGAAAGGAGACATAATAGTTATTGGCGGACGCCGCGAAATCGTTGTTGAGGAGGCGGGGATTATTGGGAGTGAGGTCGTAGACCATGACCTCTTGAATTTTGAGGCTGAGAATCTGCCGGTGACAGTGTCAAAGAATGGCGGAGCCGGTATGACTCTGCGCGAACTGAGGAAAGCCGACTATATGAGTGGAGTGATGATTAAAAGCATTACGAGGAATGATGTCGTGCTGCCGCTGCGTGGCAGCACGATGCTCCAGCAGGGTGATGTGGTCGTTCTCGTGGGATTGCAGAAAGATGTGGCTGAGGCAGTTGGCGAAATAGGTTATCCGGATCGCAAGACAGAGACAACTGATATAGTTTTTGTGGGTCTTGGCATTGGAATCGGCTGCTTTATAGGTGCCCTCTGTTTTCATCTCGGCGGCATCCCTTTGTCATTGAGCACAAGCGGCGGTGCCCTTCTTGCCGGCTTGTTTCTGGGCTGGCTTCGCAACCGTCGACCCACCTTCGGGCGTATTCCAAGTTCGGTAGTATGGCTTATGGATAATATGGGTCTAAACCTATTTATTGCAATTGTGGGAATAGCGGCTGGTCCTACATTCATCTCTGGCTTGCAGGAAGCAGGCATCGGATTATTTTTTGCCGGAATAGTATGCACCTCTTTGCCTATAATACTGGCAATTTTAATCGGGGCAAAACTGTTCAAGTTCCCGGCTGCGGTAACCCTCGGTTGTGTTGCCGGAGGGCGAAATGCTGTTGCCGCTTTGGGAGCTATTCAGGATAACCTTGACAGCACTTTGCCTGCAATGGGCTATACAGTCACTTATGCAGTTGGTAATTTCGTGTTGATTTTTGCCGGCATAGTCATAGCTTTGCTCGTATAGCACNCCGGAAGATGCTTTTTTGCTTAGNTTATTAACATATATTGTGGTATAGNGAAATCATATTTGATTTGGAATGATTATTTTTGTAATCACGTTTCATAACGAAATCTAATTACCTAAATATTATACCAAATCATGAAAAAGACAGTGATGAGCGTAGGGTGCGCCATGATAGCCTCCGCTATGCTTGCTGCCTCACCCGCGCTTAAAGGCTTCTATTACGGAGATGCTGCCGCTCCTGCGGGACACGAATGGCAGAGTCCGGACTCCATTGCTTACAACAAGGAGCAACCGAGAGCTACTTTTTATTATTTTGCCGACACTGAAAGCNCCAGAAAGGTGCTTCCNGAAAATTCATCCTATTGGATGAGCCTTGATGGCACATGGAAATTCAATTGGGTTCCGGAGCCGTCACAGAGGCAGGTGGATTTCTACAAACCTGACTATAATGTCAGCGCATGGGACAACATTGAGGTTCCCTCCAACTGGAATATAGTTGGATTGCAGAAAGACGGNTCGCAGAANTACGGAAAACCTATCTATGTGAACCANCCTGTGATTTTCTATCATAGGGTAGCTGTTGACGACTGGCGTGGAGGNGTGATGAGGACTCCTCCGGAAGACTGGACCACATATAAGTTCCGCAATGAAGTGGGTGCCTACCGCCGCACTTTCACTGTGCCTGAATCTTGGGCTGGACGTGAAGTTTATATCAGCTTTGACGGTGTTGATTCATTCTTCTACTTGTGGATTAATGGAAAATATGTCGGTTTTAGCAAGAACTCACGCAATGCGGCTCGTTTCGACATTACAAAATATCTTGTAAAGGGTGAAAACGTTGTTGCTGTTGAGGTGTACCGCAACTCAGACGGTTCTTTCCTTGAATCGCAGGATATGTTCCGCCTCCCCGGTATCTTCCGCACCGTTGCGCTATATTCAACATCACCGGTACAGGTTCGTGACCTCGTTGTAATTCCTGACCTTACAGACAATTANACCAAAGNTTTGCTGAATANCACTGCGTCTTTNCGCAACTTCACCAAANAGGACGTTAAGGATTGCAAGATGGTTTACACCCTCTATGCAAACAAGCTTTATAGCGATGACAATGAGAAAGTTGCTGGNGTTGAAGTTTCNTCAGCAGCGNTAAATGTGGCAAAAGGCGGCGAGGCTGAGGTGAAAACAACCCTTACTCTCGATGACCCGAAGAAATGGAGTGCTGAATCTCCCTGGCGTTACACTCTCGTTGGTCAGCTCGTAGACAAGAAAGGCAAGGTGCTTGAAACCGTTTCCGCTTATGTCGGATTCCGTAAAGTTGAGCTTAAAGATACACCCGCCGAAGAGGATGAGTTCGGTATTGCAGGAAGATATTTCTATGTAAACGGAATGCCGGTTAAACTCAAAGGTGTTAACCGCCATGAAACCAGTCCTGCCGTCGGTCATGCTGTAAGCCGTGACTGGATGGAAAAAGAGGTTATGATGATGAAGCGCGCTAATATCAACCATGTGCGCAATTCCCACTATCCTGATGCTCCGTACTGGTACTATCTCGCTGACAAGTACGGTATCTATCTGGAAGATGAGGCTAACCTCGAATCCCATGAGTATTATTATGGCAAAGCGTCACTCTCCCATGTTCCCGAATGGGAAAATGCCCACGTTGCAAGAGATATGGAGATGGTGCACTCTACAGTCAACAGTCCTTCAGTGGTGATATGGTCGCTTGGCAATGAGGCTGGACCCGGCAAAAACTTTGAAACATCTTACGCTGCTATCAAGGCATTTGACACCAGCCGCCCTGTGCAGTACGAACGTAACAACAATATTGTTGACATAGGTTCAAACCAGTATCCATCTATCGCATGGACCCGCGAGGCTGTCAAAGGAAATATGAAAATCAAGTATCCTTTCCATATCAGCGAATACGCTCACTCAATGGGTAATGCTGTCGGCAACCTTGTCGATTACTGGGATGCAATCGAAAGCACCAANTTCTTTATGGGAGGTGCAATNTGGGACTGGATTGACCAGTCGCTCTATAATTACGATTCTGAAACCGGTGACCGTTACCTCGGTTTCGGTGGTGACTTCGGTGACAATCCTTCAGATGGTCAGTTTGTGATGAACGGCATTATTTTCGGTGACATGACACCGAAGCCACAATACTTTGAGGTTAAGAAAGTCTACCAGAATGTTGCCGTTAAGCCGGTGGATATGTCAAAAGGCAAAATCGAGATTTTCAACAAAAACTATTTTGAGCCTTTGAATGACTACACAATCGGTTGGGAGCTTATACAGAATGGCGTGCCTGTGCAGAGCGGTGATGCTCTCATCGGTCCGAAAATGGCTCTTGGTCCACGCCAGGCTCTCCAGTACACTATTCCTTACGATCTTTCAAAGCTCGACCCCAATGCGGAGGCGTTTGTAAACATTTCTTTCAAACTCGCTTCTGATAAGCCGTGGGCAAAAGCAGGATATGAGCAGATGAACGAGCAGCTCGCCGTTTCAGGTGCTCGTCAGGTTCCGGCTATTGCAGCAAACGGTTCAGAACTCAATACCGTAGTGGCAGATTCACTGATCACTGTCACAGGTGACGGATTCAAAGCAACCTTCAATCCTGCGACTGGTGCACTCAACGGCTTAACCTACAATGGTAAGCAGATAATCGCTCCCGGCAGTGAACTTGCCCTCGATGCTTTCCGCGCATATCTCAATAACGATGCTTGGGTATATGGTCAGTGGTTTGCAAACGGTCTCTACAACCTCAAGCACAAAGCTACTGACGCATCTTTGTTTGACGGTGCAAACGGCACTAAGATTATCAGCTTTACTGTTGAGTCGCAGGCGCCCAATGGAGGCAAGATGAAGGGTGGCAACGGTAACTCCCGTGGCACATACAGCATTGATGAAACCGACGCACAGCCTTTTGGCGACTCTGACTTTAAGTTTGTCACCAATCAGGTTTGGACAATCTATCCCGATGGTTCAATCGAACTTAATTCGGTAATCAATTCCAATAATCCAGCAGTTGTTCTTCCCAGGCTCGGATATTCGGTTTCTGTTCCTGACAATCTTGATACATTCACCTACTACGGTCGTGGACCAGAGGAGAACTACAATGACCGCAAGACCGGGCAGTTTGTGGGACGTTACTCATCGAAAGTAGCTGACCAGTTCACCGACTACACCCGTCCGCAGAGCAACGGCAACCGTGAGGAGGTGCGTTGGGCAGCTCTGACTGATGCTAACGGTGGCGCTGTCTTCATCGCTCCCGAACTGATGTCTGCAACTGCAATCCCTTATACCGAGATGGAACTCTTCCTCGCGGATCATCCTTACAAATTGCCTAAGGATAACAGCAATGTTCTTCATCTTGACCTCGGTGTCACCGGTCTCGGAGGAGCAAGCTGCGGTCAGGGCGGACCTCTTGATCCCGACAGAGTGAAAGCTGATGAACACCGTTTCTCTGTTATTATCCGTCCTGTTGACAAGGCAAATGTTGATGAGAAAGCAGCGGTTAAAGGAGCCGGTGTGCAGCCTATAAGCATCACCCGCTCTCGTGCAGGAATGGTTTCTATCAATTATCCTGATTCTGCGGCAACCATCATGTATCAGGTGAACGGAGCCAAGAAGCCTTCGGTTTATACCGGACCGTTTGAAATGAAGGCAGAGGGCACAATTACCGCATGGATCAAGTCTATGCCCACGCTTCAGGCTAAAGCTAAATTTTCTAAGATTGAAACTATCAAGACAGAGGTNATCCATGCCAGCAGCTTTGAGCCNGACTATGGCGAAGGAGCAAATCTCACCGATGGTGATCCGTCTACAATCTGGCANACCATGTACTCCGTTACAGTTGCTGGATATCCCCACTGGGTTGATTTCGACGCTGGTGAAGTGAAGAATATCAAAGGCATACGTTATCTTCCCCGCCAGGATGGCAACACCACCGGTAATGTGAAGGATTATGAAATCTATGTGAGCGACAACACTGATGACTGGGGTACTCCCGTAGCAAAAGGCTCTTTCAAGGGCAGCAACCTTCAGGAAGTAATTTTCAAGGCTCCGGTGAAAGGCAGATATATCCGCTTCATGACACTCAACGAACAGAACGGACGTGACTATGCGAGCGGTGCTGAATTTGAAGTGATTGCGGAATAAGTGAATATTCTAAAAAAGTTAAATGCGGGTGTGCCATCTGGTTCACCCGCATTTTTTTCCTTCCAAATACTAACCAAACGTTTGGTAATATATAAAGAGTTTCCAGTATAGTAGAAACTTTTNCTAAAATCGCGAAGAGTTTCCAGTATAATAGAAACTTTTTTTATTCAAGNGGATTATNTNGCGCTTATTTGCCGCTTCCGGCGATGAGCAGNCAGAGGCTTACNATAAGCAGGGCAAGGTCAGCTGTTTTTGCTTTAAGGTTGCCTTCGCGTAGCACTGTCGCGCCATATACGAAGGGTACGATTACACTTCCGCGACGAACCATTGACACAATGGAAATCATTGAACCGTCAATGGAGAGTGAATAAAAGTATGCGATATCCGCAANAGTGAGGAAAATAGAGATAAATGGTATGCTCCACCGCCATGTGAACCGGGTAGATACTCCTGCGGCATTCGGGTTTATCTGGCGGAGTGTGAATATGGTAAGCGTCATAAGGAGGCATTGGTAGAGCGAGTACCATGCCTGGACTTCGAGCGGCTTATAAAGAGTCATGAGGTATTTGTCATACAATCCGCTTACTGCTCCTAATNCCGCTGCTCCGATTGCCATCCATATCCACTTTGATGACCGCAGGGAGAAACCTTCGCTTGCTCCTGCGCGTGATATCAGGAACAATGAGCAGAATCCGATTAATATTCCCACCCATTGAATCCAGTTGAGGTGTTCGCCGAAAATCAACACCGCGCCCACGAGCACCATTACAGGGCGCGATGCATTGATAGGTCCCTGGATAGTAAGAGGAAGATGCTTGATGGCAAAGTAGCCTAAAAGCCATGAGGAGAGTACTATTATTGCCTTGACAAATATATGGAAGTGACCGATGCCGCTGTTGCCGAGACCGAAATAACCTTGTGCCNCTCCCGGCGCAATCACGGGGAGCATGAATATTGTGCCGAAAATGGTGTTGAGTAGCAGCACAATGAGCACATTGTTGCCGCGCACCGACATTTTCTTCATTATGTCATACACTCCGAGGCACAGAGCGGAGAATATTGCAAACAGAATCCACATGACTAAAAGAAGAATGCACCCTTGCCACAGCTCGGGTGCATCCAATTAATAATATCCACTAATGTTATCCGTACTTGCTTATTTTTCGGAGAGTAGGTTCGTCAATGATTTTAATCTGGCGACCGTCAACAATAAGAATCTTCTCGTTTACAAAGCTTGTGAGGGTTCGTATGGCATTGCTTGTTGTCATGTTCGAGAGGTTTGCAAGGTCCTCACGCCCCATGTATATCCTTAGTGTTGTGCCGTCNTCCTCATATCCGTAGTTGTCTTTGAGCACAATAAGCGCTTCAGCGAGTCGCCCGCGGATATGTTTTTGAGTGAGGTTTACAATTCGGGTATCGGCGCTGCCGAGGTTGCGGGAAAGTTCATGGATGAAAAACCATGCGAGTTTCCTATTCTCGTCAATCATCTCCTCGACAACTTTCATTGGAAGGGAGCCAAGCACACTCGGCTCTATGGTCGCGGCTGTATGTACATAAAGTTCCTGCGCGAAATAAGCCCTGTAGCCGAAATATTGTACCGGTCTGATTAGTCGCGTAATCTGCTGGCGTCCGCCAACACCATCCTTGTATAACTTAGCTTTGCCTTTGAGCAGGCACCAGAGAAATTCCGGCTCCTCNTNTNCGGCATANATANTCTGANTCTTATTAAGATTNTGAATCTNGAAATTATCGGTGATTTTACGTTTCTCGTCAGGAGAAAGGATGGTCCNAATCTCAGACAAATCGTGGGTCATCACCTTTTCAAGTGCCCTTTTTATCATATCGTTCCTATCGTAAAACAATGCTGTACGGCATAATTTTGTGCAAAGGTAATCAAAATTTGCAATAATTCACAAAAACATCCAAACTTTATCTCCTGATAAACAGCAAAACTGCCCCGGAAAGGCATTGAGAGCATTCCAGGGCAGCGGGGATATAGTTATGGTAAAATCAGCGGATGGAGCCGGAGTAGTAGAATGACAGTATGCGTTTGCGAAGCACGCTTTCGTACTTTGCCTGCACGGCATCGCTTACAGCTTTGATGTATGCTGTCTTTGCTTGCTCAAACTCAGTGGCATTTGCCTTGCCGTAGTTGTATTTGAGCCGCATAGCTTCCAAAGCAGCTTCAGTAGCCTCGCTTGCAACCGCACTCGAAATCTTGCGTTTTTCAGCGGCAATGGCTTGGGTATAAGCTGTCTGTATTGCCTTGTACACTCGGTTTTTAGTGTCCGTGAGCTGCAACCGGGCGTTTATTTCCTGCACTCTTGCCTTGCGAACAGAATTCCTTGTCGAAAAGCCGTCGAAAATGGGTATGTTAAGCGAGAATGCGAGTGACTTGCTGAAATTGTGGCGCATCTGTGTGCCGAAGCTGTCAGAAGTGTATCCGCTTACAGTGTAGTAGTTGCTGCCAAGCCCTGCGCTGAATGAGAGAGTGGGTAGCCAGCCGCTTTTGGCGAGTTTCACTGCTTTTCCTGCCGACTCAACTCCAAGCTCTGATGCTTTGATGGAGTGGTTGGTGGCAAGCGCAGCGGAGTAGACGTTTTCGGCATTGTACAAGGGGAGGGGAGTTTCTGTATCAACCGGTGCAATGTCAAATCCTTCAGGAGAGTCAAGTTCGAGAAGCTGTGACAGGTCTACCAATGCAAGCGCGTAATTATTTTGTGCGGTAACTTCAGTGAGTTCATCCTGAGCGAGCTGCGACTTAGCCTGAAGCAAATCAAGTTCAGGAATCTTACCTGCTTCAAGGAGTTCCTGCCGGCGTTCAAGTTCAACAGTTGACAGGCGCACCTGTTCCGCAGCGACTTTAACCATTTCCTGGCAGTACAGCGCCTGCAGGTATTGTGCAATGACATTGAGGGTAATATCGTCCTTGGCGCTTTCAAGTTGCTCTACCATTGTGCGCAGGTTCGCCTTTGCATAATCGAGGTTGCGCACGTTGCGGAGCCCTTGGAAAATAGGGAGCTGTAGGCCTACATTCCATCCGAAGTTGGATGTGTTGCGGTTCGCGTAAGTGTTTTCAGCTGTAAGTCCTCGCCCAAAGCTGAATGACTGGCTTGCCCCTGCGGCGACATTCGGCAGAAACCGGTCCTTCGCCTCTATTATGTCGAGCTCTCCGGAAACTGTGCTGAGTTCGCGGCTCTTGACGGTGAGGTTATGGTTCACGGCATAGGTTATGCAGCTGTCCAGGCTCCATGCCTGTGCAAAAGCGGCTGAGGAGGAAAGCAGGACCGTGAGTGATATGATGATTTTCTTCATTTGGTGTTGCGTTTACTGTTTTTTGATAAGTTCGCCTCTCAGTTTAGCTATGCTGTCAATACCCTCTTTGACCTCAATCTTGATACCGTCGCTATTGCCGGTAACAATGGGTATTCTCTTGAAGTTCTGTTCTGAAGCTGCAGTGTCGGTGAGGATGTAAACGAAAGTGCTGTCACCGGTGAACTC
>WFLX010042731.1_pt1 | contig 18617 bp, 15 predicted proteins | sample 4967041 | NCBI WGS metagenome assembly WFLX01 (sample SAMN12857096, study PRJNA449069) | gut metagenome | isolation source: stool from male and female vole | host: Microtus ochrogaster | place: USA:Florida | collected 2017
ACTTTCAAAGCCAAAATCTGCTATTTTTAACAGTCTTTAACTATATCGGCATTGAATTGAGGCTTAATTACTTTCAAAAATTAGGCGTTCAGTATTTGTACGCATATCAAATTACTGATTACCTTTGCAGCGAACACTTAAAGCAAGTAGAGCAATGAACAAGAAACTTTTACAGGTATTGGAGGCCAAATGCACGGACATGGGGCTATCCAAGGATTCTATCCAGCAAATTGCCACCATAGCAAGCAATGGGCTGGGAGAAGATGTGACCGATGAGGCTATTGAGCAACGCGCAAATGAGTACCTGCCTGTCCTCAAAACCATGCAGGCCGAGGCTACCCGATGGGCGCAGAGCAAAAAGCCTAACACTCCCCCTGCAACACCCCCCACCGAGAAACCGATTGAGGCCTCCGTGGATGCCATTGTAGAGGCAGTAACCGCCAAGTTCCAAACCAAATTTGATGAGCAGGCCACAACTATTACCCAGTTGCAGGCACANCTCGCAAAGAGTGAACGCAGCAACCTCATTGCAACCGAAACCAAAAAGCTGGGGCTTACCGAGGCCGACATGGAATTTTTGACCATCCCCGAAGATGCCGATGTGGCAGATTATTTGGGCAGGTACAAGCAGAGCCTTGTTGACCGAGGGCTAAAACCTGCCGACAAAAATGTTACTGCGGAAACGCAGAAACAGGCAGAGACCCAACTGGCCACGGAGCTGCTTGCCGAGTGTGAGGTAAAAACTAACTAATTATTCACAAGAGCAATGAAACCCAAGAAAAGAAGCTATGGTGGCACCCGTCCGTGCAGCACCCAGCCCCCTGTAATGGTTATGGGAGGCTTTACGCTTGACCCTGCTCAAACCAACCTGCCTGTAGGTGCTCTTATCCCCTTTGGCACGCTGGCCTGTGTAAACGAGNNNACACGTTACGCCAAGCTCATTAAGAGTGCGCGAGTGGTGGCCATTGGTACCGATACCAAAAAGGTAACACTGGAGGCAGATGAGTTCAGCAAGCCCCTCTTTACGGTCGGCGATACGGTGCAGAGNGACCTCACTGCCACACTCGCAAACTCCCCCAGCATTACAGCGGTGGCCAACACCGAGGCTGGCGTGGAGATTACGCTCTCCAAGGCCATTACTGGCCTTGCTGTAGGCTCCGCTCTCTATGAGGTTGTGGCAGATGGCACCAACGTAAAGCTGGTGGCAGAACCCAACAGCATTACCATTGACACCTANGAGAGTGCCGAGGTAAAGGAGGAGCTGGCCGACACTCAAATCAATGTTACACGCGACAGCGGTTGTGGCGAGATTTACGCTCGCCGCGTGCCCCCTGTGCCTGCCAAGTACCTTGAGGGCAACCTGCTCAAGGGTACCAAGGTAGCCTACACCCAGTCGCTCTAAAACGAAAGGAGGTAACAAATGGAGTCTATTTTTAACAAAGTAAACCTACCCACCATTCCTGCCAGCCTGCTTGCCACGCTCAAAATCATGTTTGACAAGGCGAGCGAGCAGCAGAAGGCTCTTTTTGAGCAGCTTTACGTTGACCGCTGGTTTGACTTTAACCTCCCCCAAATGGGGCTTACCTGTAAGGCACTCCAGTCCAAGTACAGAGTGCGCTTTATGGCAAGCGTTATCGGCAACAATGCGGCCACTCCTCTGCGCCCCACTGATGGCTTTGCCACCTTTGAGGGCGAAATTCCGCGCATGGGTCACAAGTTCCCCATGACCGCCGACAACCTCCGCAAGTTGCTGGAGGTACTGGAAAGCCCACGCTACACCGACCAGCAGAAATTTGCGCAGGTCAAAAAGCTGCTCATTGCCGATGTGCGTGAGGCATATTTGGGCTGTAAGGATACTGCCGACCACATTATCCTGCAAGCTCTCTCCAACGGCGGTGTGGCCGAGTTCACGCCCCAGCTCAACAACCCCGATGGCCGCCGCTACAAGGTGGACTATGATATGCCCGATGCCAACAAACTTGTGGCAACAACGGCATGGGAGAAAGGCAACGAGAGCAAGATTAACCCCTTTGAGGAGCTTGCCGACATTCGCTACACCTTTGCCAACAAGGGCATTGCGTTTGGCGAAACCCTTATCTCGCCCTCCATGTACTACTGGCTTATCAACCTGCCCTCCGTGCGCCGTGCTGTCAAAGNCACCGACAAGTCGGGGCAGCCTGTAACCCCTGTGGAGCTGGCCAATATGCTTGCCGCCTTTGAGCTGCCTGCATTTACCATCGTGAANAAGCGCAACNCCGTAGCCGAGGATGGCAAGCGTAAGCCCACGCTCATCAACCCCTACAACGATGATGTGCTGTGCTTTAAGCCTGCTGGCAAAATCGGCGAGGTGCAGCCTGCNTTTGAGGATAACAGCATTATCNCCGAACCCGATGTAACCTACATGGATGCCGACAACGGCATTCGCGTGGCCAAGTGGCAGGTTGGCGAGAGCACAGGCCAGCAGGCAGGCGAGTACACACAGGCAAGCTGGCGTGCNCTCCCTNNNATTACCGAGATTGAGGGCATTGTCAATTACCGCGTGCGTAACCTTGAGGCNGCTAATGCCGAGAGCAACGACTAAAACCGNATAGAGCATGAACAANTTACAGGCCATTGGCTCCGAGGTGCTGCCGTATTGNAGCGGCGATAATGAGCTTGAGCTGGAAAAGGCTCTGCTCTCCGCTTGCAAGCGTACTGGTGCAACACTGGCCGCTAAAGAGGAGTACACCGCCGACAACGACCGCATAATTGCGCTGGCAGCAGTGCTGGTGCTGGTTAAATACCTTTCGCTCTCCAGCGAGAAAGAAGCCGAGTGGTCGCAAAGCTACAATGACAAGCTCAAGGAGCGCATTGCGTTCCTGTGCCGCGAGGCCGATGTGCCTGTAGAGGAGTTCCTGCCCGACACGGTTATTACGCTCACACACGCCTCAAATAGATTTTGAGCCATGGCAAACCGATATACNGATACGCTCCAAATGCTTGTANCCACCGAGGCCAAGCGCAACGATGTTGGCGATTTGGTAGGTGGNACCTCCGAGTGGAAAACACTTACCATGTGCCGCGAGGAGCCGAGCGATGGAGGCGAGGAGGTTTCAACGGTTGCAGCTCGCGCCACCAATAAGAGTTCTAACATTTTCTTTCCTGCCAACGCCCCTGCCGTGCCAATAAACGCCCAAATCCGAGTGTTGGGCGCAGATGGCACGGTACAGGTGGAGGGCAAGGTAATGCGATACAAACGCTATAAGCATTATGGCAAAATATGGGTTTAGTGCTGCCTTTGGCAAAGGTGAGGTACACAAAACCTTTGCCGAGTACGCTCTGCGCGTACACCGAGCCATTGAAACGGTTATGCAGTTTATTGGCGAGGAGTGCGTAAAGATTGCGAGGGAGCAAGGAACCTATAACGACATTACAGGAAATCTACGCAACTCTATTGGCTATGTGCTGGTAAAAAATGGCGATATAATCTGCAAAAACTTTGAGGAGCGCGTGTCCTCCAAGGTAATTGACGCAGCAAACGGCAAAGGCATTTTGGAAGGCCAAGCTCTTGCAGAGGAGCTGGCAAAACGCTTTACCAAGGGCTATGCCCTTATAGTGGTAGCTGGTATGCACTACGCCCACTATGTAGAGAGCCTTAACAAGGATGTGCTGGATAGCGCAGAGCGTTACGCCCTCCAGCGAGTGCCCAAGCTCATGCAAATGCTCAAAACTCAAATTTATAAAAACGCCAATTAAGCATGGCAACAAAGGTAGAAGATATTCCATTGCAGGAGGATATGCAGTTTAACACGCTGCAAGATGATATACTCTATGTGGTGCTAACTCAATCCGAGCTGGCCAAGGAGCTTACAGGCTCAATACGCAAGAGCCAAAAGCCCCAGCGCAACCAGCCCCCAACGGTTGAGGATTGCGTAATAAGCAGCCTCTCCATTGAGAGTGGCAGCGTGCAGTTTGGCACCAGCAATGTGAACATCTACGTCCCCGACATACACGCCTGCACAACACACGCAAGCGAGCCAGCCGACACGGAGGCCGCGAGCGAGCGTATCAAGCAGCTTGCAGGGCTTGCATACGCTGCACTCAAGAAATGCTATTGTGAAAATGGCTGGTCGTTTGAGTGTGTTGCACAGGATGTCATTGAGGAGGCCGCCCTTAACTGCCACCGCATTTGGCTCAAAATACGCTTTAATTTTCATAACTCATAAACTTTTACCACTATGGGAGTAATTACACTGGGTCTTTCGGAGGTGCAGGTTGGTAAAATTGCCGCTGATGGCGGCGAGGCTACCAGCTACAGCAAAATCGGCAAGACCTACCAAAACACCTGTAAGCTCCAGCAGGAAAAAGCCGAAGTAACGGAGCATTACGAGGAGGGGCAGAGCGCACCCGAAGTTCGCAAGAAAAAGAAAAAGGTGCCTATCCTCACNTTCTCCATTATGGACCCCGACCCCACNTTCCTCAAAGCCTATTTGGGTGGAGAGNNNACNGGCACNGGCGATGACATGGAATGGAGCTGGNGCGATANCGATGAGGATATTGAGGCCAGCATCCGAGTTGTGCCCGAAATNGGTTTGGTTTANACCATNCCGCGTGCCGACATTGAGGCNGTGCTTAACGCCGATATGTCNNCNCAGGGCATTAACCTTGTGGACTTTACCGTTACCCCTCTCAAGCCCACCAAGGCTGGTGTAAAAACCATGAGGGCACGCAAAAAGACGGCCTCATTCCCTGCCAAATCCACCACCTAACCAGCCCCTTAACAATCAACCTCAAGCCCACTATGCACACGCAAAAGGTGCGTGGTGGGCTTTTTAATCTCCAACCAAATGCAGCAGGAAGATAAGCTAAAAGATATTGAGGCCATAGAGGCCGAAAAAAAAGAGCTGCGCCTACTCATAGGGCAAGGCATAAGTTTCACGGTAGAGTACCATGAGGATAAAGTGGTGCGCATACCGAGATACCGTTACCTCCAGCGGCTCCTTACCAAAAAGCAGGTTGTGAGGGAGGAAAAGCAGGTAGAGTTTATCATAAAAGAGCCTACCGCCTACACGCTCGACCGCCTCTCGCTTGAGTACATTGAGCTTGCCATGGATGAGGAGCAGATAAAGGGCAACCCCCGACAGGAGGCTCGCAAGCTCTTTGCCAAGCATAACAGGCGCATGGCTCGCATTGTAGCCATTGCTACGCTGGGCAACGACTGGGAGAATGAAAAAAAGCTCTCCGAGCGCACCGAGTTCCTTTCGCACTGGCTCAAAAACAGCACGCTTTGGGAGCTGGTGCAGGCCATTGACCTCACAAACAATCTCGCGGATTTTATAAACTCTATGCGATTGTTATCCAGCGCAAGGACAACAATTCCGAATCGCATAGAGAGCCAACAGGATTAAANAGCCTGTATGGCCAGCGTGGGGCAATATGCGCATACTTTCATTGGACGTGGGAGTACCTCACNAAAGGAATTGCATGGGCAGTTGTGCAGCGTATGCTGGCAGATCAAGCTCGCTACGATGAGGAGGAGCCGCAGGCAGGTGGAGCCAGCAACAGCCAATTTGACAACGGAGATATTGAGCTAACCGAAGACAATGCAGATGATTTTGTAAACTACATTAACAGCCTTACATAGTGGAAAATAACAATGGAGCATTAGCGTTTGATGTACTTATCCGCGACAGCAACATAAATGAAATGCTGGCGCGTGATGAGCANCGCATTATGCAGTTTAAGGAAACCGTTGAGGAGGGTTCCACTGATATAGTGCAGAGCTTTAGCAATATTGGCAANGCCGTGGCTGGGCTTGCCGTTACTGCNATGCTCAANAGCTGGGTNTCGGATATGATTTCCGTGCGCGGCGAGTTCCAGCAGTTAGAAATAGCCTTTAGCACCATGCTGGGGAGTGCCGAAAAGGCGCAGAACCTCATGGGGCAACTGGTTAATACNGCTGCCACCACNCCCTTTGACTTGCAGGGTATAGCCAACAGCGCAAAACAACTGCTGGCCTATGGAGAGAGTGCTGAAACGGTTAATGATACCCTTGTAAGGCTGGGTAACATTGCCAGTGGTTTGAGCATACCGCTTAATGACCTCACAATGCTCTATGGTACCACCATGGTACAGGGGCGGCTCTTTACTCAAGACGTAAGGCAGTTTATGGGGCGAGGCATACCGCTTGTGCAGGAACTTGCAAAGGAGCTGGGCAAGACCGAGACCGAGATTAACAACATGGTTACGGCTGGCCAAATAGGTTTCCCCGAAGTTCAAAGGGTAATTGAAAACCTCACAAATGAGGGTGGTATGTTCTTTGGCCTCATGGAGGAGCAATCCAAATCTCTTACTGGCCAAATCTCCAACCTTGAAGACGCATGGGATATGATGCTCAACGACATGGGCACCAACATGGAGGGCATTTTGTCGGGTGGTATCTCTGCCGTAGCCACACTGGTTGAGAATTACGATACCTGCCTCAAGGTAATGGGCGCACTTATTGCCATGTATGGCAGCTATAAGGTTGCTACTGCCGCCGTGGCCATAGCTCAAGGCAACAGCACACGCATGGCCGCACTGGATAATGTCGTTCTCAAGGCTCGCACGCTCCTCATGGGCGGCCTTGTGGTTAATGGCAAAGCCTATGCCGCACAGCAGGGCGCACTGACCGTAGCCCAGCAGGCATACAGCGTAGAGCTGCAAAAAACTCTTACCCTTGAGCAGCAGGAAAACATACTTCGTGGCCTCAAGGTGCAGGCCATACAGGGCTTGCTTACACAGGAACAGGCTCTATACTTGAGCCGCCTAAATCTCAATAACACCAGTATTGAGTATTTGGCCGCCGCCGAAAGCATACTCAATGCCGACCAGCGGCAAGCACTGGCCAAGCAGAACCTCACACGCAACAGCACCCAGTATGTTGTGGCCATAGAGAACACCATTAGAGCACAGCAGCAGGAAAATGCCGCACAAATGGCAACTCTCCGTGCCGAGGCTGCAACGCTCAAGCAGAAACAGGCCACACTCTTACAGGAGTACCGCATTAGCCAAAATAAGATTGAGCAAACCCGTGTGCAGATTGCGCTGGCCAATGCNGAGGGTAATGCAGAGGCCGCTGCCATGCTCAAGGAGCAGCAGCATAACCAGCTCAAGCAGCACAGCATAATAATCAGCGACCTCAAGGCCACACGCACTGCCAAGGAGGCCGCCACACAAAAGATTGCCACTCTCGCTACACAGCAGGCCGCTATTGCTGGCAAGGCTAAAGCTGCCAGCGATACCATGCAGGCAACCACCAGCAGCCTGTTAAGCAATGCTACCACGTTCCTAACGGCCAAATTAAAAGCGTTATGGGCAACCATGATAGCCAACCCCATTACGGCCATTATTACCGCTGCCACAACGCTCATAAGCGTGCTTATGATGTTTGGCAAGGAGGAAGAAGAGGCCACCAAGATACAGGGCGAATTTAACGAGGCAGTTTCGGAGAGCTACAGCAAAATGAACCTGTGGTTTTCTATCCTCAAAAACAGCTCCAGCAGCTCCAAGGAGTACAAGGATGCACTGGCAAAGGTAAACCAGCTTTGCGAGGAGCACAAGGTGGCCATACTTGAGGAAAATGCAGCACTGGAGGCTCAAATACAAAAGCACGATGAGCTTATTGAGGCCGTAGAGCGTAGCACCGCTGCCAAGCTCAAGGCCAAGTACATTGAGCAGGAGCAGGCCGAACTTACCTCAAAGCAGGAGGACAGGCTNGAGGANCTTATTAAGGAGGCAAAAGATGCCTCTTTCCACCGNNTTGANNNGANNNCNGTNTATGCNGGCGATATTTANNNANNGGCNTANCAGTCNGTAGAACACGCNNCCGACAATATACGCAANGCNACNGANGCATTNTGGGCAAGCGTNCAGGTGCGTGCCGTNCAGGGNGCAGANGANCTGGCCAAGCTCACNGGTACAGCNTACACCGAGGCGCACGATAACCTCATTAACGACATACTCACTCGCATACAGGAAACCACAGGCGCAACTGGCGAGGAGTTGAGCGAGTTCCGCGAGGTGGTAACTACATTTGTGGATAACACCATTGCCGACAGCCAGCAGTGTATGGCCAACGTGGCCATTATTGAGCAGCAGGTGGCAGGTATGTTTAGCGGCCAGCCAATAGACAACGAGGTAAAGGAGCAAATTGACATTACCACGTTGAGCCTTGAGGAACTGCACAAACTGGTAGGCCAGTTAAGCGGCTCTACCGTTACCATTGAGTGCCAAACATACGGCTTTGAAGATGCCCTCTCCATGCTGAACGCCGTTAAGGGCGAGATTACCAAACAGCAAAACAACCTCAATACCGAGAACGGCATAAATGATGAGGTTAAACGCCTCAAGGATTTGCGTGCTGGCGTAACGCTGGGCAGTGCTGCATGGAAAGAGTATAACAACCAAATCAACACTCTTAATGCTCGCCTCCCCAAAACTGGCAATGCTGCGCAGAGTGCCGCTAAAAAAGTGGCCGATGCACAAAAAGCCATTGAGCAAAAGGTTGTTGATTTAGGGCTGGAGGTTGAGCAGAGCCGACTGGCTCTCATTAAAGATGGCTTTGAGAAAAGGCAGGCCGAGCTTGAGGCACAGCACCGCAAGGAGCTGGCACGCATTGACAAGGAACAAAAGGAGCTTGCCGAGAAATACAAAGCTGCCAAAAAGGCCATGCCTGCCGAGGTAGTAGCCCAGTATGAGGAGCTGCGAGCCAATGAAAATGCCAGCTATGAGATTGAGCGTAGCGAGCTTGTGAGCACCGAGATTGAGGAACGTAAAAAGCAGTACAGCCAATATTACAAGTGGGTGGAAGCATACGGCACCGAGGTAGCTAANAAGCAGTATGCCGCTCTTGTTGAGCAGGGCAACACTTATGAGGCATGGCTACAGGGTAAAATCGCGGCTCTCCAAACTCAAATGGATAACGGCACCATTACCGAGGCAGACGGCAATGCTCTTATTGCATACCAAGAGCAGTTACGCCAAGTGCAGGGTGTTAAGTCCGAGCTGGAAAAATTCTCCGAGGCTCTTAATAAGGCCAAGGAGGACAGCAAAACGCTGGGCGATTACCTCTCTACACTGGCCAAGCGCAAAATGGANTTGCAGCAGGGCAAGGGCAACCTCATTGGAGAGGATAGAGCCAAGGCAATACAGGAGATTGACCGCCAAATAACCCAAACCACCGAGCAGTTGCAGAGGCAGCTCCTTGAAACCTACAAAACCAATGCCCAGTTGCGGCTGGAAACCGAGCAAAAGTTTGAGCAGGAAATAACATGGCTCCGTCAGCATGGTTACAACCAGCAGGCAGAGGTGGCCGAAAAGGCACGCCGCAAGGCCGTGGCCGAGATAGATGCTACTCGCATACAGGCCACCGACAACTGGAAACAGCTCTTTGCCAATGCCCAGTATTTGAGCAGCAGTGCCTTTGATACCATATTGGCCGACCTCAAAAAACAGGTTGAGGCCATTGGCGATGTGGATATAAGGACACGCCTCATGCAGCAGCTTGAGGACTTGCAGCGGCAAGTAGAGGGCAGCAAGAACCCATTTAAGCTACTTGTTACCTCCATTAAAGCCTATAACGCCGCCGCCGACAATACGCCCGAAAAGAGCAAAAAATTCTCCCAAATGTTTGAGAGCATTGCAGGGAGNATCGAATTTGTAAAAGAGGGCTTTGACAGCGTGGTTAATGGCCTCAAGGAGCTGGGNNTGGCTGGNGATGAGGTTACACAGGAAATGCTGGGCGATATTAGCAACATGATCGGTGGAGCTGCCCAGCTCGCCAAGGGTATTGCCAGCAGCAACCCCATGGATATTATACAGGGTGGCATTGGCCTCATTACCTCTGCCATTTCCCTGTTTGATAGCACCAGCCGCCGCATAAAGCGAGAAATGGCCGAGCACGAAAAACAGCTCAAGGCATTGCAGCGCGTGTATAGCGAAATAACATGGCGCGTGGATAATGCCGTGGGCGAGGACTACTACAGGGAGCAGCGCAAGGCCATAGAAAACCTTAAAAAGCAGCAGCAGGAGTATAAGGAGCTTGCACGCCTTGAGCAGAGNAAAAAGAGCAAAGACCGCGATGATAACAAGGTACAGGAGTATTTGGCCAGTGCCGAGCAGGCAGCGCGTGATATTGCCGACATAGAAAAGCAGATAACGGAGAGCCTTGTGCAAACCAATTTCCGTGATTTGGCAAATGAGCTGGCCGATGTATGGGCAGAGGCATTTGGNAACATGGAGGACAGNGCAAAGAGCTTTGATGAGGTATGGAACACCACCATTGCCAACGCCGTTAAAAACTCCCTCAAGCTAAAGCTCATTGAGCCTATTGTAAACCAGTTTACCGAGGCACTTGCAGCTCACATGGGCGCACATAACAACAGCGTGGCAGGGTTTGACTTTGCAAAGTGGAAACGTATGCTGCAAAATGCTGGCAACGCCTTTACCGAGGGGCTGCAAAGTTTTGAGGAGTATTTCAAAGATTTCAGCGATNATATAGACGGCACCAAGGAAACGCTGGAGGGGCAGATACAGGGTTGCACCGAGGACACCGCAAGCATGGTGGCTGGAGAGCTTACTACAATGCGCATACGCCAAATGGAAATGCTTATGCTCCAGCAGGAGTTTAACAGCTCCATGTTGAGCATAGACAACAATATCCGCGTAGCCCTCACATATCTTGCTGGCATACAAACCAACACTGGAGCAGCTAACACCCACCTCCGAGCCATTGGCACCACTCTTGAGAATTTAAGGTCTTTAATAGCCAGCGACCCATTGAGGGCAAAAGGCATAGCNTAACNCATTAGCGTATGGATAGATTAAAGCATTTACAGCAGCTCATGGCTCATGGCCATTGTGCCGAGAGCATGAGCCGAGTACATAACAGCCGCAACCGCACAGGCAAACTGGTAGAGGCTTATTTCTTCTACATAAAGGAGTGCGTTAATAAGGATTTCCCCGACATCGCATTTATGCGCTCCTATTTGGGTGCCGAGGCTGCAAAATATGGCGGCTTTATTGACACCGTGGGCGAGGTGGAGCCTATGCGCCGCAATGCCTTTGTAGGCGATTGCAATGCCACGTTTACCAGCTCCCAGTACAATATACACCTGTGCTGGGTGCGCCACAATAGCAGGCTCAAGGTTGTGGCTACTGGCCACAGCCGCCTGCACATTGATTGCTTTGAAAACTCCAGCGTGGAGGTGGTTATTGCCAGCCCCAATGCCAAGGCATACATAAACCAGTATGGCAATAGCAAGGTGCAGGTAAGCGGCCATGCCGAGTGCGCCGTCTGCACGCTCCATGATAAAGAAACTTATAAATAACCCAGTATGGCACAGGAACAATATTTAGTATTACACCTGCCTTTTGATGAGGCAGAGGGAGCAGTAACCACATACGATTTCAGCTCCAACCGCGCAGATGGCGTGCTTACCAATGCCCATTTTGAGGCAGGCAAGCAGGGTAACTGCATTAACTACGATGGCACCGCCAAATGCGAGGTGTTACCCAGTGTTCTCAACCTCAATGGCTCTTTTACCCTTTGCGCATGGGTTAAGCTCCATGAGGTAAGTAACAACCTCATTGTGCTGGTAAATTACAGCGGCATTGACCACTACTACAAATGCGTTGTAAACCTCCAGCCGAACACATGGTATTTTATTACCCTCACACGCGATGGCACGGTGCTCTGCGTGTATCTCAATGGCTCGCTGCTGGAGCGTGCCACGGTGCCGAGTAGCTGGGGCAGCCCCATAGGCGTAAACGTATGCCAAGACTGCTATAATACCGAGCTGGGGCACGGTTGTGTAGATGAGCTGAAACTTTACCAAAAAGCCCTCACACAGGAGGAGCTTATGGGAGAGCTGGATAACACCAAGCAGCTTGCATACCTCCTTGACGGCGTAGATTTCAAGACCTATGGCGTATTTGTGAGCAAATGCCGTGGCCTCATGGATGGCCTCAAAATGAAAGACCCCTTAAAGGTTGAGTTTGACGGCTACCATGGGGAGGCCATAGACCTCACACGCCCACGCTATGAGGCGAGAGAGATAACGCTGGAGTGCTTTATTGACAGCGCAGGCGGCAAAATGGCATTTGTGCAGGCCGTACAGGAGTTTTTAGAGCAATTCCGTGCCAAGCACAACCTCACCAACTCCATTGTAAATGCAGAGCCTTGTGCTGCTGGCTTGCACCGTTTGACGGTGGATATACACCCCACCAAGCCCCTCATTTATGAGGTTTACCTGCCCGATGCCACAAACATTGAAAAGGAGTGGAACGATAAGCGCATGATTGGCACCTTTTCGCTCGCTCTGCGTGAACCCGAACCAGTAAAGCGTGTGCTGAAGCACATGAGAACCAGCGAGGCCACCAAGCGCATAAGCATAACCATTACCACCTCCAAGCTGGTAAACATTTACTGGGGCGATGGNACNACCACGCAAGATGTATGCGGCACCCACATAACCGTTACCCATGACTATGCCGAAAATGGCGAGTATTACGCTGTAGTTACTGGCGTAATTGAGGACATTGAGGCATTTAGCACCAATGCAATTATTGTATGGCAGAAATTGTAATTTACAAGCGCAATGGTACCGTGCGCTACCGCCTAAACAGCTTTGCCAAGCTCTGCACCGTAAAAAGTGCAGAGCAAAAGCATGAGCTGCTGGGTGAGGACACCGTTACCATAAAAACCTCCAGCGCACAGCCGTTGGAGCTGGTGGTGGGCGATTACATTGAGGTGTATGGCAGCAAATATACTCTCAATAGGGTTAATGAGCCTACAAAAATCAGTGAGCGCAAGTTTGAGAATAACATGGTATTTGAGGGCTTGCAGTACAAGCTCATAGATGCCCAGTACCGTAATGCAGATGCCGCAGGCCATAACCCCAGTGCCGAGTTTCCCATTGTGGCNAATATGCGCCTGCTCATGCAGCTACTCATAGCCAACATTAACCGNGTGGCCGCTCCACTAAAAGAGTTATGGGAGCTGGGAGAGTGCCCCGAAACCGAACACAAAGAATACTCATTTAGTAATGAGAATTGCCTTGAGGTGCTGCAACGAGTATGTAAGGATAACAGCCTTGAGTTTGAGATTGAGGCTGTGACCTACAAGCGTTTTAGGCTCCATATTCGCAAGGTCGGGCGGCTCTTTCCTGCCTCCTTTACCTTTGGCCGTGGTGGGGGCGTGTATAAGCTCACACGCAAGAATGTGAACAGCAATAACCTTGTTACTCGCCTGTACCTTGAGGGGAGCACACGCAACATTACCAGTAAGTACCGCAACGGAGCTTTGCGGTTGCGCATAGGCGATAATGAGGAGAGCTATATTGAAAACCCCACCGCTGTAGCTGCCTTTGGCATTAAAGAGGGCAGCCGCATTTATGAGGATATTTATCCGCACCGCACAGGCAAAGTAACCGCTATTGTGGCCGATGATGGCCTCAAGTTTGTAGATAGCACCATGTTTGACCTCAATGAGAAAGATGAGAACGGTAACACTCGCTGGCTCATTGACGGCACCTGTGCCAAGGTTAAATTTGTTGGTAACTGCAACCTGTCGGGCTACCAGTTTGAGATAGCCAAATTTGACTCTGCCACAAAAACTTTTACGCTGAACCTCTATGAGGACAGCCGAGGACTTAAAATTCCCGATGGCCGCGCATACACCATTGAGAAAGATGCGGAGTATGTGCTGCTCGATATTGTTATGCCTAACGACCCCTATGTAGTAGATGCAGAGGCAGAGCTAAAGGCCGCAGGCGAAAAGGATTTAGCGCAGGACAGCCAGCCTAAAGTTGAGTATGAGCTTGAGCTTTCATCGCTTGAGCTAAAGCGTAAATTTGGCAGTGAGGCTGGCATTGTGAACCTCTTTAATGTTGGCGATTACCTGCCCATTAAAGACACNGATATTAACGTGGATAAAGNCATACGCATAAAGAGCTTTACACGCGATTGCTACTCCGACCCATACAAGTATAAAGTAACCTTGAGTGACACGGTGGAGGTAAGCATTATCCAGCAGCTTTTGGAGGATAATGCCGAGATTGGCCGCATTATTGTGTTGAACGATCTTACCAATGTGGCGAGGGCAAGAGCCAACTGGCGCACCACGCAGGAGCTGCTGGGCATGGTGTTTGACGGCGATGGCTATTTTGACCCCACTAACATACGCCCCAGCTCCATTGAAACGCTCATGTTGAGTGTTGGCAACCGAGCTGGCCAGTTTGTTCTGCGTAACATTTTTATTGAGGCCAATGCTGCCGTAGCAGGCAAGCCTAACCCCAACCATATACGCATAACCTCTGCCAGCGGCCAGCTCATACACTATGCCATTGAGGAAACCGACCGCACATGGGTGATGAGCGGCATAGATGTAACTTTGGGCACCAGTGCTGCCCTCTACATTTATGCGTGCTGCCCCAAGGTAGGCACCGCAGGCACGTTTGTTATCTCTGCAACCAAGTATGCCACCGAGGTTGGAGCTAATTATTATTTCCCTGTAGGTGTGCTCTCCTCCGTTTACAATGGCTACAGGGAGGTTACAACCACCTACGGAGCCACACGCATTACTGGCAGGTGCATAAATTGTGGCCGCATTGAGAGCATTGATAAAAGCACATATTTTGACCTTGACAATGGCGAGATTGGAGGCCGCATAAAATTCCGCTCCACCAGTGGCGAGCTTATGAGCATAAACGAGCTGGAGCAGCAAATNAANGCNACAAACGATGAAATTACNGGGTTGAGTGAGCTGCTGGAGAGCCTGCAAGACCAAATAGACGGAGCCGTTGAGTATTGGTTTGGCACGGAGCCGCCAACCCTTACCAATGCTCCTGCTAACCAGTGGACTGATGATGATACGCGCAGCGTGCATTTGGGNGATATGTACACNGATACCACTACTGGCCTTGAATANCGCTATGGCCGTATTGGCCGCNNNGCAACNGTTNNNGGNNANATNANNCGNNNATGGANNTANTACTGGCANGAGGTGCCCAGCACTGGTGTTGGCCAAGCNATACAGGCAGCCAATAACGCCCTCAATTTGGCAGGCAATAAAAACCATGTATTCGTGACCGCCTCTGCTGCCAGCACTCCGCAAAGCCCATACAAGGAGGGCGATTTGTGGGTAACGCTGGATAACTACAAATTCAAAATCTGCATTAAGAGCCGCGANAACACCAGNGGCACACGCTATTTGGCAAGCGAGTGGAAAGATGCAGGCTACACTGATGATACGCAGGCTAACAAGGCACTCCAGCAGCTTACCGATTTGGCCAGCGACAGCATTATTACGCCTGCCGAAAAAATCACACTCAAGGATGAGATGGCCAACATAAAAGTTGACCACTCAACCGTTAGAGCGCGTGCGCAGTTGGTAAGCATTAGCACTACGGCNTATGATGCNGCATACAGCACTCTGCTGGCCTACACCAACAACATACTGGCCAACATGAGTGTAAACAGCACGGTTGATAAAGCTACCTACAATGCTAATTTTAACGCCTATTACACCGAGCGCACCAATCTGCTTGATGCCGTGAGCAAGGGCTATGTGGATAACATAGAAATGGGCGGCGGCAACTTTATTGGTAACGGTGCATTTTTTGAGGATAGCACAGGCTGGAGCTTGAGCGTAAACAGCAGTGCAGGCCAAACTGGAGCTTTGTCGGTTTTCTCCGAGAGCACCATGGGCAAAGTGTTGAGAGTAACNAAGCCCAATGCTTTAGGCTGGTGGTANTTTGGTACAGGNATGAAAGCTGCTGGTGGCAACATACTCCTGCCTCAAGGCAAGTTTGCCAATGGCGTTACCTACACCGTGGCATTTTGGGTTAAGGCAAGCAGCTCCGTAACTTTGCGTGTGGGCATTATGGACGGCAACGGTAACAATGTGGTGGCCTCCCTCCATGATTTTACCGCCACAACCAAATGGCAGCGCGTGAGCTACACCTTTACGGCCAACAGCTTGAGCAGTGTTAATTCTCGCCTCTACATTACAACTGGTGCCACNTTTAGTTACTGCTACTTTACCAAGTTTGTNCTGGTAGAGGGNAACAAGGCACCCGAATGGAATGAGAGCAGCCAAGAGATAAATGCNCAGATNGCTGCCAACAAGGATTTGCTCAANGCNATAACCGATAACTACACCCAAATAGAGGGTGGCCTTATACTCTCCACATTCCTCAAGCTGGGAGCACTCCAGCAAAGCGGCGAGTGGGTAGAGAGCGCAGGCTTGAAAGCCATGTATAACAACCGCGATGAGATTGCGGCCTACTTTGGTGGTACCTATGCCGAGGCACTGGCAGGCACCAAGGCTGGCATGACCATTATTTACCACAATGGCAAGCTCAAGGCCAAGGATGCAGAGATTACAGGCATTATAAACGCAACCAGTGGCTCATTTAAGGATGTGCTGATACAAGGCTCCATACGCAACAAGTTTACGCTTGTGTCGGGCAGCTTTGATACCCAGTACAACGACCATGTGGCAATGTACTCCAGTAGTGAGGGCTGGATTTCAGCCTTTAGCNTGCCATGGGATGCCGCACAAATTGGCCGCCGCATTTTGATTGCAAATTTCTATTGGAATGGCTCAATCTCGCGTGGNACCACCGAAATAACNGCTCCGAGCGGCAAATACTTTTATATAGATGGNGTACGCAAAANCAAGTTAAGCATTAACAGGCAGGTTGTAGAGCTTGTGGGCTTTGGTACTGGTAATAATTTTTATGGCTGGATAGTGCTTAATTGNGTTGATGCTTATACCGATAGAATGTATGGCTCATGTTTTAAGGTGCTCGCTACAGGTCAAGTTACAGGAACCAGCAGCGGTGCCTCCATACAGAGTATGGCAGTTGATGGCTCAAAGCTAACCGTTAGCCGAGTTTCGGTAGGCCGCTATAAGGTTTCTTTCCCCTCCAGTTGGTTTGCAACCGCTGGCGATTATGTCGTATGGTGCCAAGGTGTAGGCTGGGTGGATGGAGCTAACACCAGCAAAAGCACNGCATGGGTTAAAGCCACCTTGATTAACAAACAAAGCTCTTATTTTGAGGTAGGGTTAAGCGATGATGATAGCGCAAACGATGGCTCATTTATATTTATGATTAACAACCTGCAAGAGTGGAATAACTGGGTATAATAATCAAAATGGCCTCACTTTCAAAAGTTAGGACAGCTAAAGCGTACTTATATGGTACGCTTTGGCTACCTTTGAGCCTGATTTTAGCGATATTACAATGAGCAACAAGATTAACAACAACCATATTAGCCCCGAAATGAGCGCAGGCCGCATCGTTTCCAAGGGTAAAATTGGCAGCCTCTCCAATGGCTTTAGGCTCAAGGAGAGCAAGCCATTTTCGGTATATGTGCGCCCCAAAACCCTTACCACCATGGAGCGCGATGTATTGCTTAACTGCAAGCTCTATGCAGAGGAGGAGTTTTGCGAGGTGCCTGTAAATCTCTTTGGCTGGGTTGAGCTTTGCATTGTTGAAATCGCCCCCAGTGAGGAGCTGCTGAAAGGCTACGATATTTACTGGGGCGCAGGTAGTGCAGCACAAACTTTATAAACTCAATTAACATGGGTACACTTATAGGAATAGGAAACACCGAGCCGCAATTTCCCTACAAAGATTTGTGGTATGGCATACGCATTAACCTCAAGAACGGAGGGCATTGCGTAGCCGATGGCAAGCTGGAGCGCGTGGGCAATCTTGACCTGCACCGCTCGCTGCCCATTCAAAAGCGCATACGGCGTTACATGGCTAACGCCGATGGCAGTGTTAATTACTGGCTGGGAGCCAACGACAGCACCCTCAAGGAGGGAGGCGGTGCCGCTCGCCTCAATGCCCTTGACGGCATTGTGCAGCTCTACAAGCCCGACTACTACCGCCGCATTGAGTTTGACGGCGATTATATGCTTGTAGCCATTAGCGAGGTTGAGCTGCCTGGATTTATCCACATGAAAGAGCGGTCGCGCTCCCCATGGCTGGCCACCTGCAACCGCACAACCAACAAACCCACCTGTGCCTCATTCCTCCAGTGGAACGCAGACGGCACCCTCAAGCGCGATGCCAACGGCCTGCTTGAGCTTACCAGTAACGCTGCCGAGTACCGAGGCGGCAACAACCAAACGGCATGGGATGGCACCTACCGCTCCATGCTGGGTATGCCCATGAGCAGCGCGAGTGCCAACATGGCCACGTTCCGCACACGCTGCCGCTCGCTGGGCGATGACTGGCACTTTGGCGGCTGGCGTTTCCGCGAAGAAATGAGCTGGCTCATGGCCATTGAGTTTGGCGATTTGGATAGCCAAGCTGCATTTAATGCTGCCAAAACCGAAGACGGCTTTGCACAGGGAGGACTGGGTAACGGCACCTATGTAGTCAGTGGCGAGTGGAACACCTACAACGGTTATTATCCCTTTATCCCCTGTGGCGTAACTGCCAAGCTGGGCAACAACACAGGCGTTGTGGACTACACCATTAAGGAGTGGAAAACTGGCGTGGATAAAGTGGTACACGTTGCAAGTTACCGAGGCTGGGAGGCTCCCCAGCAGTATCTGTGGGAGCACAACGATGATGTGCGCG
>WFLX010314293.1_pt1 | contig 18611 bp, 17 predicted proteins | sample 4967041 | NCBI WGS metagenome assembly WFLX01 (sample SAMN12857096, study PRJNA449069) | gut metagenome | isolation source: stool from male and female vole | host: Microtus ochrogaster | place: USA:Florida | collected 2017
TATATGGGTTGTAAACCCAATATAATCATTTCAAAAGTGCGACAAGATTTTCAATGCCTAAAATTCGCTTAATCAGACCATAATTTTTAATTTTAACTAATTTTAAGAGACACTAGTGTGTGTAATTAAAATTAAATGCGTAACTTGCACAAAATTTAATTTTCCCCAATCATGAAACGAAACAGAATTTGCTTTTTGCTTGGAGTGCTGATATTTGCAGTCACATCGGTCAACGGTCAGATACTTAAAGACCTTGAACAATATCAGTACACCTACACTCAGGCGGACCAATTGAGTCAGGCCGTCAAGGAGGCGACTATGAATTCAATCAGCCTTATTGGATCGGAGAAGTACATCCACGACATAACCTCCATCGAGGTGGCAGCCTGTACTAAGAAAAAGAATTTGAAAGATTTTATCAAGAAGGCACGGAAAATCATCGAGAAAGAGAAGATTTCTCAACTTCAGTCCAACATCAATGATGATATGACCGTGGAGATTTATGCCAAAGACGGCGAAATAATCATCCTGTCAATCATCGACGATTTCGCCACAATAACCGTCATGAAATAAAAAGAAAGTAAAAAGGTCAGCTGCACAATTATCGATGCAGCCGACTTCTTTTCCTGACTTTGATAACTTTTGGTGAGCCCATCTGAGTATATCCGCCATTACGGTGGACAAAGGGGACTCGATTTCTACAGTCACCTCAATTCCATAGCGGACAAAGAAGCAGATACCTTCTTCTGTTGTATTTCTCCGATTGCTTGGAATAGAGGAAAGCCTAACAAATACAGACGGGGGCGACTTGTTGTCAAAGTCCGCCCCCGTTTGCGTTTTAGTTTTTCACGCTAAATTCGTAAGTACCCGAACCAACTTCCACGATGGTTCGACCGTCTTTCTCGCCCACAAGGCGCACATGCTTGTTGCGTACATGAGGCTTGCCTCCTTCGCTCACTACGGTGGCACTACCTGCAGGCATTCTCATGCCAGCAACAAAACTGCACAAAGAACGATTCTTATTGCTTTCATACCTATATATAGTCCTTTACAGAGCGTTTACGACATACGTTTTTCCAGCCTTCGTGTCAAACTCGGTGACGTAATAAGTACCGAACTCCGTAGCGTGTTTCACCGACTTGGCTGCCAAGCCCGACACAGACACAGGGCAGTCGGTGCGAAGCACGCAGTGGCGACCCTGCTTTGAATGCACTTTTGCCTTGGCAAGACGCCCCTCTCTCCAAGTCATGTCAACTACAAAAGCCGAACGCCCACACAAGCCGTTCACCTCGCCCGACTTCCATGCCGAGGGCAAGGCAGGGAGCAGATGAAGCTCGTCGGCATGGCTTTGGAGCAGCATTTCCGTCATGCCTGCCAACGAACCGAAGTTGCCGTCAATCTGGAACGGAGGATGAGCGCAGAAGAGGTTGGCGTATGAGCCACCACCGCCGTAACCATCCGAACTATCGCCAACAAGGTGCAGAAGATTGCGGAGCAAGAGATAAGCGTGGTCGCCATTGAGCAAACGCGCCCAGAAGTTGATTTTCCACGCCAACGACCAGCCCGTGCCGCCATCGCCACGCAACTCTAACGTTCGGCGACAAGCCTGTGCCAAGTCGGGCGACACGAAAGGCAGGATCTGCCGTCCGGGGTGAAGACCAAACAGATGCGACACATGGCGGTGCTGCGGTTCTGCTTCCTTATAGTCGTGCATCCATTCCTGCAGATTGCCCCTCTTGCCTATTTTCAGCGGAGGGAACTTCGCCATGGCACTCTTGATTCGCTGCCGCAAAGCATCATCGCAGCCCAAAATCTCCGAGGCTTCCAGGGTGTTGACAAACAAGTCGTGGATGATGGACATGTCCATCGTAGTACCCACCGAAACGCCGTAAGCACCACCATCCTCAGCCACGAATTTGTTCTCAGGCGAAGTGGATGGAGCAGTCACGAGATAGCCGTCCTTATCCTCTACAAGCCAGTCGAGACAGAACAATGCCGCCCCCCTCATCGTGGGATAAGCCTCTTGTTCAAGATAAGCACGATTGCCCGTAAAGCGGTAGTGGTCAAAAAGATGCTGGCACACCCATGGCGAACCCATGTACCAATTCGCCCAAACTGGGTCGCCCTGTCCGCCATTGCCCACAGGGTTGGTTTGTCCCCAAATGTCGGCATTGTGACTCAGTGCCCAACCATCGGCACCATAAAAGTTCTTGGCAGTGTGGCTTCCGTTCGACGCAATGCGACGCACATAGGCAAGGAACGGCTCGTGACATTCCGACAAGTTGCACGCCTCGGCAGGCCAATAATTCATCTCAGCATTGATGTTGATGGTGTAGTTACTGCTCCACGGTGCCCGCAAATGATGATTCCAAATGCCCTGCAAATTGGCGGGGAGACCGCCTGGGCGAGAACAAGAAATGAGCAGATAGCGGTTGAAGTTATAGTACAACTCCTCCAAAGCGGCATCCTGCGCCCCATTGCGATAAGCCATCAAACGCTCCCGAGTGTCTTTGCCGTCATCGGCAGAGGCACTTCCCAAACGGAGTGTAACACGGTCGAAGAGACGCTTGTAATCATCGACGTGCTCCTTCCTCAGTTTCTGATACGATTTGCCTTGCGCACCGACCAGCCACTTGTCCATCAACGCGCGCTCGTCCCTTCCCTCCGTGTAGGGGTCTTTGTCCATACCATTGAAACTAGTGGCACCACTGATGAAGAGAACCACCATGTCGGCATCCTTCACTTCCAACACGCCATTGGCGACTGAGACACTTCCGCCCGACGACACGGCACTCATCCCCACAGCGAAACGCATGCCCTTGTGACCATCGCGCTCGTAGATGACAGGCTGGGGAGTGGTCAGATAACTGGGGTCAACATGCACGGGTGCCTGTCCAGACATAACCAGTCCCCTGCCCTTGCCATCGTCAGCCGCCGAAATCTCGTTGGGCAGTTGGCTTGACAAAGCAGCAGCGAAACTAATCATCCCCTTCTTGTCGGCAGAAAACTTCACGACAACGACCTGCGCAGAATGAGAAGCAAACACCTCGCGTGTGTAGGTCACTCCACCCCGTTCAAACACCGTCCTGCTGACCGCCTCTGCCACGTCGAGTTCACGTCGGTAGAACGAAACTGGTGCGGCAGACGCATAACGGAAGTTCACTTTCAGGTCTGCCATCGGCAAATACGACTCCGTATAGTTTCCCTGCATCTTGCGGCACAAGTCCTGCGCCCTCTTCCAGTCGCCCGCAAACAAGGCGGAACGAGCATCACCAAGGTAGGTCGCGGCTTCAGGATTGGGATTCAAATCGACAGGTCGCCCCGACCACAGCGTCTCCTCGTTGAGTTGCAGCAACTCCTCATCCACGCCTCCATAAATCATGGCTCCGAGCCGTCCGTTGCCCACAGGCAAAGCCTCCACCCACTGCGAGGCAGGTTCTTTATACATGAGCGTTGTCACCCTGTCCGACACACGATTCTTCGCCACCGCACCAAGCAGCAGGGAAGCAAACAACAAAAAAGTGATTTTACGTTTCATATCTGATAAATTATTTGTTAGTGACACATGTCCATCTTCGTTTTCGGATGCAAATATAAGCATATAAACGGAAATCCACTTTCACCATTTGACACAATAACCTTGTTTTTTGGTAAAAAACACAAAGAGACACCCCTCGACCCATCCTGCCACCCCGCTCTCCCAAGGTGGCTTTCCACACCTATCCTGCGCCTCTCACGCCCCACCTCCATAAACCCCTCCAAAATCGGAGTCTCCGACATCGACCAATCGGAGTCCCCGACTCCGACCGACCGATGTCGGGGACTCCGATTTAGAGGCTGTGAAACAGCTCCACACGAAAGTGCCTCGAAACGCGTCACAGCATTCAGCGACCGAATGTTGACAAAATGCCCACCAGCTTCTCGTAGCTCATACCCTTGAAGCCGTCGAGCACATAGTCGCACTTGTCTTGCAGCTCCTCCTTCGTGTGGCAGGAAGCGAGGCCGATGGTGAAGATGCCCGACGACATACCTGCTTGCAGACCTGTGTAGGCATCCTCAAACACCACACACTCGTCAATGTCCGCCTCAAACGTCCGCGCTCCCAGCAGGTAGCAATCAGGGGCGGGCTTCGAGGCTGTGAAATCTTCAGCCGTAAGCACCTTGTCGAAAAGGCTGTCAAACTGCGGAATCTGACGCTTCACGCTCTCCATCTTGGGCACGTTTGAACTCGTCACCACGGCACACTTCACCCCGTTCCGCTTCAAGTCCTCCAGCATCGCCAACGCCCCTGGATAGAAATCGTAACGCATCTGTGCCTCCCAAGCATTCAGGCCTGCCGTAATCTCCGCCTGCCATTGAGGGTCAGGGAAATACGTATCGAAAATCTGTGTAAGTGTAGTGCCCTTGATGAGAAACTCAAGCTTGGGCACATCGGGACGATACTTCCGTGCCATTGCTCCCCAAAAGACCGTGTATTGGTCCTCCGTATCGACCAGCGTACCGTCCAAGTCAAAGAGTGCCACCTTCAACCGCCTGCGCCGAGGGAGATTCCTGTCGCCCTTCACCAACAACTCGCCCCAAGGCATAGCCGTCTTCTCATTCTCGATGTCCTCATTTCTTTTCGTCCAAAAAGTTGCCATAATGATAAAATTTTGCCACAAAGATATAGAAAAGTTAGGAGTTAGGCGTTTTTCATCCATAAGAAAAATAAAAAAGCGCTTTTATTTTTGTAGTATCTAAAATTTGCACTACCTTTGCGGTCGATTTCAGGGGAATCAATGAAACGACTCACCGANATNGGATTCGGGAAGTAGNGCAGTTGGTTAGCGTACACGTCTGGGGGGCGTGTGGTCGNCAGTTCGAGTCTGGTCTTCCCGACATAATAACAACAGGCGTGGTGTTCTCAACACCACGCCTGCTCTTTGTGGAATAATCCATCGTACATTATTCCTTATATAGACCTAATGAAGTCATATATCGCAAAATAAAAAAAGAGGAGAATCAATGATTCTCCTCTTTCAAGTGATTCGCTTGGGGCTCGAACCCAAGACCCCAACATTAAAAGTGTTGTGCTCTACCGACTGAGCTAGCGAATCGACCTAATAAGCTTACAAGCCTTAAGCCCTTAAGAGATTTACTCTCGCAGAACCACCATCTTGCTGTAAGCGAGTGCAAAGGTAGTGTAAATTTTAGATACTACAAAAATAAAAACACCTTTTTTTATGTTTATGGTCAAAATGCAGCCTAAGACGGGACACAAAGACAAGGCTATTCGTCTTCGGCGGCGAGGGAGAGGGTTTCTTCTTCGTCGTAGTGATAGCTGATTTTTGCCCCACAGTTCTGGAGGGCTATGAAGTTGAGGGTGCGGAGCAAGCCCTGCAAGGTGCGTTCACGCTCTTTGGGTTTGAGTTGACATTCCCATATCTCGATGGTGTGCCAACCTTGGCGTTTAAGGGCGAGACGATTTTCTTGGTCACGTTGTTTGTTGCGTTGGATTTTGTGTGTCCAAAACTCAACGTGTGTTTGGGGAAGCTTGTAGATGGAACACGATTCGTGCCCATGCCAAAAGCAGCCGTTGATGAAGATGCAGGTGCGGAGTCCCACGATGGTGATGTCGGGGGTACCTGGCAAAGTCTTGGCGTGGATTCGGTAGCGGAAGCCATGGCTGAACAGGAAACGGCGCACGAGCATCTCAGGTCGGGTGTTCTTCGACCTGATTCTGCGCATGCAGTTGCTTCGCTGTTCGGGGGTCATCGTGTCCATGCCTGATCTGATGTGAGTAGTATAAATTTCAAGTGTTTTTTGCCGTTTGTTTCTCGGTCATGTATTTCCAATACCTCCGAGGCATGTCGTTTTGTTGCTTCTTCGGGTTCAGACGCTGGCGGATACAGATGGCCTTGAAGTAGGTGCGCCATAGTTCCTGAAAGAGTTTGTCGTCCTCGCTCAGCAAGTCGTCATTGAGTTGCCCCGTGTCAAGGCTGAATGGCAGGGTGTCGGTGTCTTGAAACGTGATGCGCACCACCTCGTGCTGGTCATAGTAGAATCCATAATGACGCTTGGCGTCGAAGATGAGCCACGGCTGGTCACCAAACCTGTCCTTGAAGTGTTCCACGACCAGAGGGAGCACATTGTGGTCGGGCGATACCACGCCTAAGTATGTACCATCTTTCGCCTTCTGAAAGCGCAGAAACTGCATCACCCGCAACCGCTCGTACACCACTCTCCGAGCCATGTTGGTCACTGCCAACACGTCAGGGTCGGAGAAGTTTCGTTCTATGCTCCTTGCTCCTTCGGGCTGCAAAAACACCTTATATATATAATGGAATAGGGGCATATCCAGTTCGGGCGACTCCGACAAGTAGCTCATCGTGATGAGCTTCATCGCTTCCTTCGACACACGTCTCTCCAGTCCTGCCCACACGCGTTGCGCCCTATCGTCAGCGGTCTGCACCTCATGCACTTCGCTACAGAACAATGGTAGGAGTTCGCCCTTCCCCACCAGTGCCTCTGGCTGCTGACGTAGCGAGAAAGCATCGAAGATGGCGGACAGGAGACCGTCCAAGGTTCTATCGAATATGTAAACGAGCATCGCTGTTATAGCTTATTCTTCAAAGTTCAACGTTAATTGCAGTTCTTGTGCCGCTTTCTTCTGCTGCGCCTTCGAGACAAGCAGCGGTTTCAGCCGTTCGGGGTGCAGTTCGTTGATGCCCACAATAGGGGTGGCATAGCCATCTGTCAGTTCGTGGCAAGTGATGAAGTATTTGGCTTTCTTCATCACGACCCCCATCTTCTTCAGGTGATAGGAGGTGATGCGATTGAAGCGCCGTGAGTTCACAATGAGGGTTGCCGACTTCACGCCGATGCCCGGCACACGCAGTATCTTTTCATAGTCGTCACGGTTGATATCTACGGGGAACACCTCTGGATGCCGCAACGCCCACGCCAGTTTCGGATCAACCTCTAAATCAAGGTTGGCATTGGATTCATCCACAATCTCTTCGACCTTGAACTGATAGAAGCGTAACAGCCAATCGGCCTGATACAGNCGGTNNTCGCGCACCAATGGCGGCTGCTTCAATATCGGCAGGCGAGAATCGTAGGTATTCACACTCACATAGCCTGAGTAATAGACGCGTCGGATAGTAGGTTGGCTATACATGGCAGACGACATATGCAGGATGTCTCTGTCGGTTTCTGCCGTTGCCCCCACAATCATCTGGGTACTCTGCCCTGCTGGCACGAAACGGGGAACATGGCGCATGCGTTTCCTGTCTTCTTTGTTCTCCAACACTCCTTGCTGGACGAAGCTCATAGGGGCGNACACGCNNTGATGGNCTTTCNCTNNTGCTAACAGTTTGAGCGAGGTCTCNTTCNGAATCTCGATGTTCACACTCATGCGGTCGGCATAGCGTCCTGCCTCGCTCAAGAGTTCACGGCTGGCTCCGGGAATGCTCTTCAGGTGAATGTAGCCGTTGAAGCGGTGTACTGTACGCAGATCCTTGACGATTGCCACCATCCGTTCCATCGTATAGTCGGGATTGCGCACCACTCCGCTGCTCAGGAAAAGCCCTTCGATATAGTTCCGCCGATAGAACTCCATCACGATCTCCTCCAACTCATGCACTGCCAACGTGGCTCGCTTGATGTCGTTGCTCCGCCGATTGACACAATAGGCGCAGTCATACATGCAGTAGTTAGTCAACATGACTTTCAAGAGTGAGATACAACGTCCGTCGTCGGCAAACGAGTGACAGATACCAACACCACCTACGGTGTTTCCCACCATACCTTGCTTACCACCACGCACAGTGCCACTCGACGAACACNNCNCATCGTATTNCGCAGATTCTGCAAGTATTNTAAGTTTCNCCAACGTGGCTTCTGTCAACATAACGCAGGCAATGAGAGGATGGATGTCAAATAATGATTACTGCGGGGCTTTCTCCTCGCTGTTTTCCTCCAGCACGTAGCGTTTGTAGTAGGAGACCAGCAAGGTGGTGAGCGGAAGGGCGATGATGAGACCTATGAAACCGAGCAGGCTGCCCCAAATGGAGAGGGACAGGAGGATGACGGCTGCGTTAAGACCTGTGACTTTACCCATGATGCGAGGTGTGAGAATCCAATCTTGGATGGCTTGTACCACACAGAACACAATGAGGGCGGACAGAATGATTCCCCAGAAGCTTTCTCCTGTGTCGTGGGCTTTCAACATCGCCAACATGAGCGTGGGGAGGAAGCCCACGATTTGCAGATAAGGCACGAGGTTGAGAAAGCCGATGAAGAGTCCAAGGGGAATGGCTAAGGGGAAGTCAATGATAAGGAAACCGACGCAGAACAACACACCTACGCACATGGCGATGAGGGTTTGTCCGCGGAAGTAGCCATTCATGCCATTCTTGAGGTCGAACATGACGCCTCGCACGATGCCACGTTTGCTGGGCGGCACAAGCTTGAAGAGTCCTTCTGCCATCAGTTCATAATCGACCAAGATGAAAAAGAGGTAGATGATGGAAATGAGGGAGGCTACGACACCGACAATAGCACTGACACTGCTACTAATGAGGGAGATGAATTGTGCAAGCTTTTCTTCAACAATCTGAGCCATGTCTTGAATGGTCAAGGCTTGGACAATCTGGTCAATGTCGATACGATGCTTAATGAAATTTTCCACTTCAGCCGCAACTGAGGTGACGGTAGAGTCGGTGGTAGCGTATTCAACAATGATGTTCTTGAGGTGCCCTACTTCTTCAAGGATGGGGGGGATGATGAGATAGCAGACACCTGTCAAGACGCCGACAATGAGCAGCAGGGTGAGGACAATGCTTGCGACGCGTGACTTGACACGACACCGATACTGAATGAAATGCACGATGGGATAAAGCAGGTAGGCGATGAGCCATGCTACAAAAAACGGAATCAGTACGCTGCTGAGGCGGTCGATGAGAAGATACACCACACCCAAAATGATGATACTCGCCAAAATGCGCACGAAGCGGTCGAAGGTAATCGTTTTTGTTTTCATGTTGTGCAGTTATGCGGTTGTGGGATTATACTACCCAATTCATGTACGAAGATACACAAAAACTTGTGTTTCAGCGGTCGGTTATGTGAAAAAAAGTTGTTTTTGAGGGGGAAATACATCTTGTCAGTGTTTTTATTTCTATTTTTGCAACCAAATATAAACTCACTTTGGGCAAATTGTATGTGGTTCCGACTCCTGTGGGGAATCTGGAAGATATGACTTACAGGGCGGTGCGTGTATTGAAGGAGGCTGATTTGATATTGGCTGAAGATACACGCACGTCGAGTGTATTGTTACAGCATTATGATATTCATGGTGAGCTGCTGGCGCATCATAAGTTCAATGAACATGAGACGGTGCAGGGNGTCGTTCGGAGGATTCTGGNCGGNTTGNCCGTGGCNCTGNTTAGCGATGCTGGCACTCCTGGCATCAGCGACCCTNGGTTTCTGTTGGTGCGCGAGTGTGTGCAGCATGGCATTGNAGTACAGACCCTGCCTGGAGCAACGGCATTCGTGCCAGCATTGGTGAGCAGCGGATTGCCTTGTGACAAGTTTTGTTTTGAAGGTTTCCTCCCTCAGAAGAAAGGGCGGCAGACGAGGATAGAGCATCTAAAAGAGGAGGAGCGCAGCATGATTCTATATGAGTCCCCCCGGCGGCTGGCAAAGACGCTGCGGCAGTTGATGGAAGTCGTTGGCGAGGCACGAAGAGTGTGTGTGTCGCGCGAGATATCTAAACTGCATGAGGAACATGTGAGAGGGACATTGAAGGAAGTGACCGAGCATTTCGAGCGTATAGAGCCATTGGGCGAGATTGTCATCATCTTGGAGGGCAGAACGGACGACGCTGATGCCGCCGGCAAGGCGGAGAAGGATGTGCAGGACGACCCGATGCGTCTGCTGATGGGGACGGGCAAGAAGAAAAACAAATACAAAGACTAAAATCATCAAAACAAAAGAATATGAAAAAGATTATGAACTTCGGAATGAAAGCTTTTTATGCAGTCATCATGGCTTCCTCGTTGGTAGCATGTAACGAAAGTTTGAAAGGCGGTGGGAGCAACGACCGTGAATGTGATTCTTTGCGTAACATCATTGACCAAAAGGACAATGAAATCAATGACTTAATGGGCACGTTCAATGAGATTCAGCAAGGTTTCGACCTCATAAATGAGGCAGAAGGTCGCGTGAACATGCNGAAGNAGAANACAGAAAATAACANTTCGCGCNAGAATATCCGCGAGAACATGGCGTTCATTCAAGAGACAATGGAAGAGAACCGCCGCAAAANCGAAGAACTGAGCAATAAACTNAGTGCCAGNACCATCAACTCGTCAAAGTTGAAAGAGGCAATTAGCAAGTTGACGCTTCAACTGAATGAGAAGAACACAGAGTTAGAGGCACTGCGCACGCAACTGGCAGAGAAGGATGTCATGATTGCCGAACTGGGGTCGACCGTCAACACGCTGAAAGACGAGAATGCGCAAGTGAAGCAGGAAAAGGATGAGGCTGAGCAGATTGCAAAGACCCAAGACGCCCAGCTTAACACGGCATGGTATGTCTATGGCACCAGCAGCGAACTGAAAGAGCAAGGCATCCTGAAGAAGGGCGAAGTGTTGCAGGGCAACTACAACAAGGACTACTTCACCAAGATAGACATCCGTAAAGTGAGCGTCATTTCCCTGGGGTCGAAGTCCGCGACGATATTGACGACTCACCCCGCTGGTTCATACACGTTGCTGAAAGACAGCAAGGGAGAATACACTTTGCGCATTACGGACGCTCCTAAGTTCTGGAGTGTGAGCAAGTACCTTGTGGTCAAGGTGAAATAATGCCAAGGCATCTATGAAAAAGATTGCAATGAAGTTCCTGACGATACTGTATGTCTTGTGCTGCACATTACCTGTGCATGCACAAGACAACAGTGATTGGGCACCTACGGGAACATGGCCATTTATTAACAAGAAGTTCCGTACAGCCACGGTTTATACAGGGGTCTTTAATCGGACGAAGACTATTGTCCCCTGTAATATCCATGTAGGGAACCAAACATTGTGGTATAGTCAGAACGACACACTGATGGAAGCCATCCCTGGCACTGTCATTCGTGTTGAGTTCCCCAATGGTGATGTCTATATGCCTGTCGGGAGCAACCATGAGCTTGGACGCATTGTGCGTGAGGACACCATCGACGGACGTGTGGCAAGAGTCATCTGGGCACAGGTTCTGAATCGGAAGGCTCTTGACCAGCGGTATTTAGATTATTGGAACAAGACCCAGAACATGTTGCAAGGTTCGAGTTTTTCTGCTTTCACAGACATTGCCGATACGGAAGGAGGCAGAATCATAGAAGAGGAACCATTGCCTTTGATGAACCTCTTCTATTTCCAACTGAACGGNGANATATTCCAAGCTACNTCGAAGAANATTCAGGCGCACATCAATCCAAAGCNTAAGCAGGAATACCGCAACTTCACTCGCTCGGCAGAAATTATCTCCACCANNNAAAGNTCCATGATGAAAATANGGGAAGAGTTTTTCTTAAAATGGGATAAATAACAAAGAAGAAGAAAAAACAAAAAGCGTTTGGCATTAGCAATGCCAAACGCTTTTTTAGTTGGAACGGTACTTCTCCTCCAAGCCACCGTTAATCACATCAAAGACTTCCTGCATGACGACCTTCGTCTGCTTGCCTTGGCGTTCCTCAACGGGGATAGGCTTGTGGATAGTCAGCGTGACAGTGCCCCGATGCACCGACTTATGGTTACGGCTGAATACATCGAAAGAGCCATTGATGGTCAGGGGGACAATGGGCAAACCGATTTCGTTGGCAAGCATGAAAGAGCCGCGCTTGAAAGGCGACATCTTGCCAGTGCGTGTGCGTGTTCCCTCAGGGAAGATGACCATCGACATGCCGCCTTGGAGTGTCTCGCGAGATTGCTGCACCGCCTTCGAGATGCCTGAGATACCATCCGCCAAGTAAATCTGCTTTGACTTGGCGCAAGCATGCCCCACGAACGGAATCTTACGCAGGTATTCTTTCATCATCCACTTAAAATTGTGCCCCAAGTAACCATAGACGAGGAAGATGTCATAGTAACCTTGATGGTTGGCAAGGAAGACGTAACTGTCTTCTTTCTTTATATTCTCACGTCCTTCGACCTTGACACGGAGCAGGAAGAGCCAAAACGCGCACTTCGACCAAAACTTAGGCAGATAATATGCCACCACATCGGTGTCGCCAAAGAAGCTGGCGATAATGACGCTGGTGGAGACGAATATAGTGATAACGATGAAAAGCGGCAGAGCGATACAGAAAGAGTAAATCTTGTAGAGAATGTTGAGCATAATGATGGATGCTTTGTTTGTTAAAAGTTTCTTATAGGACTTGTCAGGTCACATCGACCTTACGAGCTATTGCAGTCTTTGGGGTGTTCCTCTTCTGAGGGTAATCACATTGACTTCGGGCCATGCGCCAAAGCGGAAGGGGAACATGACAGCCCCGATACCGTCGCTGACGTTGAGCACTTGACCGCCTTCAACGTAAGCACCTGACCACTCACGATAAATGCGAGCAACAGGCGACCAACCGAACACCTTGAACTGCCCTGCATGCGTATGCCCCGAGAGCGTTAATTGGATGCTGGTTCGAGGGAGAACACTGCGTCGCCAGTGTGTCGGGTCATGACTCATCAACACGGTGAAGCAACCCCGTTTCAGCCCCTTCATCGTTTTAGGCAAGTCGCCCAAAGATGGCCATGGAGGGAGACCGTCGTTCTCCACACCAGCGATAACGAGCGAATCCGTTCCTCGATGGAGGACGCGGTGGTCGTTGAGCAGGAGCGTCCAACCATAGCTGCGGATGCGCCGTTGAAGCTCCTCCACATCAGCCTTGCGTTCCTTCTCGCAGGGATAGTTGATGTACATACTATAATCGTGGTTACCCATTACGGCATACACGCCATCAGGCGCATACAACTTGCTGAGGTCACGTTGGAATCCATCCAGTTCCGCGCTTTGGTGATTCACCAAATCACCCGTGAAAAGGATGGCGTCACAATGTTGCGCATTGATGAGTTCCACCACTTTCCTGACATCCGCCTCATGCCCATCTCGCAACGTGCCAATGTGCATATCGGAGATATGAGCAATGCGGTAGCCCTCATAACGCTCGGGAAGGTCAGAGAAATAGAATGTTTGCCGATGAATCACATAGTAATGCCTGCCGACGAAATAGCCATAGCATAAAACGCCCAAGGCAAAGATAGCCAACGCCATGCCGATGATACGGCAGATGCGTACAAAAACGCCACTTCCCTCCCCGTCTCGCTTTTTCACACCTCGGCAGAACAGCCAGTTGAGAGCGNGCCCCACTACGTCCCAAANCANGAAGNGAGCTTTCNGCGCACANCNNGCCNAGNNAAAAAACATGAAGACACTCACCCACACCTGATGCTCAGGCTTCATGTCGTTGTGTCCAATGATGAAGCCAGCCGCAATCGCCAACAGCAGCGACGGCACAAACCAAAACAGGCGCAACCATCGCTTCTCCGTCCACCGACGCGCGTACATATAATATATGTAGAGGTCAGGCAGCGTAATCAGTACACAAATCAATATGAGTATCCTTAACAGCATTGGATATATTTGCTAATTTCTTCTACAGTCATGTTACGTCGGTCGGCATAGTCGCGTAATTGGACCTCATCCACTTTCCCTACCGAGAAATAGCGCGCTTGCGGCAGGCTAATCATCAATCCGCTCACCGAGGCATGAGGGTGCATCATGGCAGATGTGGTCAGTGTCACGCCGATGCTTTCCAGCCCTACAATCTCATCAATGAGACGGTTGATAGATATGTCAGGCAGACAAGGATAGCCCACAGCAGGGCGGATGCCTTGAAACCTTTCTTGATGCAGCTCCTCAATGGTCAGAGCCTCCTGTGGCGCATAGCCCCAAAGCGTTCGCCTCACCTCTTGGTGCAGACGTTCCGCACCAGCTTCCGCCAGCCGGTCTGCCAGTGTTTGCAACAGCATCCCGTTGAAGTCGTCGTCTGGATAGGTCTTGCTCACGTCAATAGCAGTCGAGACGGCAAAGACACCTATCTTGTCCTGCTTCGCAACGGACTTGGGACGGATGAAGTCGCTCAGACACAAACACCGCCCTTCCCCGTCGGGAATCTGTTGCCGCAACATCGGAAGCCGAATGGGCATTCCGATTGGATGAACCTGCCCACACTCGCACGGACGAGTTCGCTGCACGATAATATCATCCCCCTCACTGTAGGCAGGCANTATTTCCNCCACACATTTGACTTTCAGATAAGGCTGCAAGTGCTTGAGNATCTGTTGCGCCTCCGCATAGAGGCGCTGCCNTTCGTCCNACCGTTGCGNCACGGACCANNCGTGGAAGAAGTACACCCAGTTGATGTAGTCAGCCACGTCGCTGATGCGATAATCCTTTCTCAAGGCTCAGGCTTATGAGGGGTTGCTGAATCTCAGTTCCTTGCCTCTGACACCATCCACCACGATGCCGTCGCAGTATGCCGTAATGCCATTCACCATCGTGCGGCGTACACGCCACTTGAACACACGTTCGTCCATCGGCGTCCAACCGCATTTGGTATAATATCGTCCCTCCTTCACCTGCCAGTTAGCGTTTGGGTCCACCAGCACGAGGTCGGCATAATAGCCAGGACGGATGAAACCGCGCTTCTCGACATGGAACAGCTGGGCAGGATGGTGAGACATCAAGTCAGGGATGCGCTCAATCGGCAACACGCCCTCGTCGCTCAGCTCCAGCATGGAAACCAACGAGAACTGAATCATGGGCATGCCCGACGCTGCTTTCAGCGCACCACCCTTCTTCTCGTCCGCAATGTGAGGAGCATGGTCGGTCGCCACCACGTCGATAAGCCCGTTGGTCAGTGCCGCACGCAGTGCCGCACGGTCCTCGGGTGTCTTGATGGCAGGATTGCACTTGATGCGCGTGCCAAGGGTGTCATAGTCTTCGGTCGTAAACATCAGGTGAGCAATGACAGCCTCTGCCGTAATCTTCTTCTCCTCCAAAGGCTTGTTGTCAAAGAGTTCCAACTCTTTTGCCGTGGAGATGTGGGCGATGTGCAGGCGCGCACCCGTATCTTTCGCCATCTGCACCGCCAAGGACGATGATGCGTAGCACGCCTCCACGCTGCGGATGCGTGAGTGGTAGCGCACGGGGAAATCATTCTGTCCTTTATATTTCTTCTTGAACGCCCGGATGTTCGCCTCGATAATGGCAGTGTCCTCACAATGAGCCATCAGCAACAGGGGCGAAGTGGCAAAAATTCGGTGCAATGACTCCTCTCGGTCCACCAGCATATTGCCTGTGCTGCTGCCCATGAACACCTTGACACCAGCCACGCGCGTAGCGTCCAGCCGCGGCAAGGTTTCCACATTGTCGTTGGTGGCGCCATAGTAGAAAGAGTAGTTCACACGGCTGTTCCGTGCAGCCAGCTGGAACTTCTCCTCCAGCAGTTCGAAGTTGGTGGTCTGGGGATTCGTATTGGGCATTTCCATATAGGAAGTCACACCGCCAGCCGCTGCCGTGCGGCTCTCACTGGCAATGTCTGCCTTGTAGGTCAGCCCTGGCTCGCGAAAATGCACATGGTCGTCAATCACACCAGGGAATAGATACATATCAGTACCATCAATCTCAAGGTCGTAAGCCTGAGTGGAGTCATCGCCCTCCAGCACCTGCTGAATCATCTCGTCCTCTATCACCACCGAGCCAACGAACTTGCGTCCCTCGTTCACGATTGTTGTATTCCTGATAATTGTTCTCATTCGGTATCAGTTAGTCAGTGTTTGTTCCGTCTTCTCGTCAACGGGCTTCGGGTATTTGCGAAACCAACCATCCCAACGCAGACGCATCACGCCAAAGAATGCTTCGCCAAAGATGCCGCTGTTCATCTTCGACACGCCTTCCACACGGTTGACGAAGATGACTGGCACTTCTTTTATCTTGAATCCGCATTTATAGGCGGTGAACTTCATTTCAATCTGAAAAGCATACCCCTTGAAACGGATGGCATCGAGGTCGATAGTCTCCAGCACGCGGCGTTTGTAACATTTGAAGCCAGCCGTAGTGTCGTGGACTTGAAAGCCCGTCACAAAGCGCACATACTTGGAAGCGAAATAGGACATGAGGACACGCCCCATAGGCCAGTTGACCACATTGACCCCCGACACATAGCGGCTGCCAATCGCCAAGTCGTAGCCATCATCGGCACAGGCCGAATAGAGACGGGGCAGGTCGCTGGGTGCATGTGAGAAGTCGGCATCCATCTCAAAGATGTAATCATACCCGTGCGCCAAGCCCCATTTGAAGCCTGCGATATAAGCCGTGCCAAGCCCCTGTTTGCCCTTGCGCTCCAGCAGGAAGAGGCGGTCGGCAAACTCGTCCTGCATCAGCCCCTTCACGATGGCAGCGGTGCCGTCAGGCGAACCGTCATCAATGACCAGTATGTGGAAGCACTTCTCCAGCGCAAACACCGCACGGGTGATTTTCTCAATGTTCTCCCGTTCGTTGTAGGTTGGAATGATAACGATGCTGTCGCTTTTATTCATGTCAAGTCGGTCGTTGTCTTTATGTTGCAAAGATAACACAAACCGCCCACTCCTCAAAATAAGAGAGGCTATTTTTTGTTAAAGTAATATAAAATGAAGGGCTCGGACAAACAAATCAGAATCCACAGTGCCACTTTCCCTGAAAGTTTCCTCGTCCCTATCCTCTCCATCACTGCCCTCATGAAGCCCTTCATCTACACCCCGCAAAAAGACCCCCAAAATCGATGTCCCCGACTCCGATTGGTCGGAGTCGGGGACATCGGTCGGTCGGAGTCGGGGACTCCGATTTGGGGGCAGTGAAAGCGCACCACCCGAAGGAGCGTCTTACGCCCTGTTTCACGTTGCCGCCAGTGGACCGAACCGACGTTTTCCGCCACGACGAGGCACTCATTATACGATTCTGACCGCACGGCGGAGCACAAAGGCGCATTAACAAACCTTAAAAGCGACGATTAGAACACTTTTTTCTTTCGTTTTGTCACGCCGATTTGATGGCTTTTCTGTATCTTTGCAAAAATTTGTGAAATTCATATCTCAAACAATAAACCAACAATGAAAAATCAAAATGTGAAGCCTGCGGAGGGCAAACTCGGCATCATGGTCGTAGGACTGGGCGCTGTAACATCCACCTTCATGACAGGCGTGTTGATGGCCCGCAAGGGACTTGCCAAGCCTGTGGGTTCCATGACCCAGTACGACAAGATTCGTGTCGGGAAGGGCGCAGACAAGAAGTATCTCAGCTACTCTGAAATCGTGCCCATGGCACAACTGGACGACATCGTGTTCGGAGCATGGGACGTTTATCCCGCCAACGCTTTCCAAAGCGCGATGTACGCCGAAGTGCTGAACGAGAAGGACATCCTGCCCGTGAAGGACGAGCTGGAGAAAATCGTGCCTTTGAAAGCGGCTTTTGACAAGAACTTCGCCAAGCGTCTCGACGGCGACAACGTGAAACAATGTGCCACACGCTGGGACATGGTGGAGCAACTGCGCGAAGACATCCGCAAGTTCAAGGCAGACAACAACTGCTCACGCATCGTGGTGGCATGGGCTGCATCGACCGAGATTTATGTAGAGCCGAACATGGCTGTGCATGACACATTGGAACACCTGGAGGCTGCCATGAAGGCGGACGACCGCGCGAACATCGCACCATCCATGTGCTATGCCTATGCCGCACTGGCAGAAGGTGCTCCGTTCATCATGGGCGCACCTAACACCACCGTCGATATTCCTGCGATGTGGGAGATGTCGGAGAAAACGGGAATGCCTATTGCTGGCAAGGACTTCAAGACAGGACAGACCCTTGTGAAGTCAGGCTTCGCGCCTATCATCGGCACTCGTTGCCTCGGTCTCAACGGCTGGTTCTCCACCAACATCCTCGGCAACCGCGACGGACTCGTGCTCGACGAGCCAGCCAACTTCCGCACCAAGGAGGTCAGCAAGCTTTCCACACTCGAAACCATCCTCAAGCCCGAAGCACAGCCAGACCTCTACGGACACGGCAACGACGAGGACAACCAATACTTCCACAAAGTGCGCATCAACTACTATCCTCCGCGCAACGACAACAAGGAAGGCTGGGACAACATCGACATCTTCGGCTGGATGAACTTCCCCATGCAGATCAAGATTAACTTCCTCTGGCTCGACTCCATCCTTGCCGAACCGCTGTTGCTCGATCTCTTCCTGCTCAGCGTCGGCGCTGCACGCGCAGGAAAGAGCGGCATCCAGCGCTTCCTCTCTTTCTTCCTCAAAGCCCCCATGCACGACTACACGCAGGGCGAGGAGCCTGTCAACCACCTCTTCCAGCAATACACCATGCTGAAGAACGCCATCCGCGAAATGGGCGGCTACGAGGCTGACGAAGAAATCGACTAAACATCATCCCCCCTCATAACCAAACCCGCGAAAAGCAGCCCTCCCGGCTGCTTTTCCCTTTTTCTACGAGAGGGATTGCGCTTGTTTCGGCATTTTTTAGTAACT
>WFLX010060177.1_pt1 | contig 18591 bp, 17 predicted proteins | sample 4967041 | NCBI WGS metagenome assembly WFLX01 (sample SAMN12857096, study PRJNA449069) | gut metagenome | isolation source: stool from male and female vole | host: Microtus ochrogaster | place: USA:Florida | collected 2017
CTAGTCCCAAAGGAGTCATGTCTACCACAAAAGTCTTTTGTTTATCTCTGCGTACCAGACTCCTCAGATATTCCAACAGTTCTTTCTCTTGCCCCCTATCATCCATATTGATAAAATCTATGATAATGATGCCGGACAGATTTCTTAAGCGAAGCTGCAGGGCAATTTCCTCAGCAGCCTCGCAGTTTACCAAGAATCCGCCCTTCTTACCCTCATATTTGCCGGAATTTACATCAATAACTGTCAAAGCTTCCGTGGGCTGTATCACAAGATATCCTCCTGATTTCAGCCAGACATTTTTGTGAAAGGCGGTTTCTGCCTTGGTTTCCAAAGCATAGAGCTTGGAAAGGGATATCATGGAATCTTCGTATAATCTGACATTCTTGTCATAAATCTTTTTTTCACAGTATGCCTGTAACTGACCGTAAAGCTCTTTATCATCCGTTACAATCTCACTGTATTCATAAGGATATGCCAACTTTTCTATTATAGCTGCAAAAGAAGGCGGAGCCTCTTTTATGCAGGAAAAGCAAGTTTTGTGCAGGGAGGATGAAAGCAATGCGGCAAATTCCCGGGCCAGATGCTCTAATTCCTGAAAAAACTTTTCTTTCTCGCAATGCTGTGCCTGGGTGCGCACCACGATTCCCACATTTGCAGGACAGGGAATGTCCCTCTGTGTTTCACTCCATATTTTTTCAAAGTTGAAATGTTCCTTTTCCCGCAGTCCTTCTTCTCTCAGCCAATGTTTTATCTGTGTTTTTTTCTCCTCCGTAAGCTTGGTGGAATAGCCGATTCTGGCTGCTCCAAGGCTGATGGCTGCCACTTCATTTGCCAAAGAAATGTGGGCGGTGAGGGTCAGCTGTTTCGTCTGATGAGCCTCGCTTTTTACCTGTACCAGAATCTCATCCCCTTGATGAAGGGTAAGCTTCCCCTGCTCTTGCTTTCTATTATCGCAGGGAAAATAATATTGACAATCCTTTTGGGACAAAAAGCCAACCTCTCCCTCTGAAAGCTCCACAAAACAGGCATTTAAGTTTTTGGCGACATTTTTCACTTTTCCCACATAAATGGCGCCAATCTGCCCGGCATCCTCCTCCAGGGACTGCATGGCAAGAAGTCGTGTCCCCTTTATGAGCATGGCGCAGTTTTTCCCCTGATACTTTGAAAAAATCAGTTTACCCTCTCCTGCTTTTTCCTCCTGTCGTGCCTCCATGGAAGTTTCTGTATGATTTGCAGTAATATTCCTGCTCATCTGTATACCTCCTGCCATCCTGTTTTCTCAAATCTGACTCTCATTCATTATAAAATGACTGCCTGGGATTTGCAATGCTTATTTATAGATGTATAAATCTGGAAATACTGCCCATATTACTACTAGCAAAAGTATTCAAAAGGGGCAGAAGCCCATATATGATTAGGGAGGAAAAATGATGCATCGCATTCCAAAACACATTGGCATTATCCCGGACGGCAACAGACGTTGGGCAAAAGGAAAAGGCTTTCACAAAGAAGACGGCTATGCCTATGGCTTAGAGCCCGGCGTGCAGTTACTGCGCCTTGCACAAAAATACGGCATTCCGGAATTGACCTACTACGGGTTTACTATGGACAACTGTAAACGTCCCAAGGAGCAGGTCTGCGCTTTTTCTGATGCCTGTGTACAGGCCGTACAAATGATTGCACAGGAAAACGCCAATCTGCATATTATCGGCAATACAAAGTCCGACTGTTTTCCGGCTGAGCTGCTTCCCTATGCAAATACCAAACGCTGTCCTGCACAAAACGGACAGACTAACGTAAATTTTCTGGTGAATTATGGCTGGGAATGGGATATGAAAAACGGGTGGGCCTCTCAGGACATTCCGCGCATCGATCTGGTGATACGCTGGGGCGGGATGCGTCGGCTGTCAGGCTTCCTGCCCCTCCAGACAGTATATTCGGATTTTTATATCGTAGATGATCTGTGGCCGGATTTTCAGGAACAACAGTTTTGTGATGCCCTGCAATGGTATCAAAAGCAGGATGTTACTTTGGGCGGATAAGGTCTTATTCTTCTATGCTGTCCAGCGGCACTAGTTTCCTTATGCCCTCTCCCCCAATGTCCCCATAGGTTTCCTCCCTTGTAATCAACAATGCATTTTCCTTAAGGCATTCCCCTTGTCCTTTAAGCAACGCCTCAAACACCTGTATCGGTTTGATATTTCCGGCACTAGAAGCATCTACCAGCAGGGAAAAGGCGTTCTTTTCCTTGTCCCAGACAAATTCATAGATACCGGGTCTTAAATCCACATCCCGGATTCCCTTCTTAGTTTCTTTGGAAAATAAAATATGTTCCTGCCTCAGAAATTCATCTAATAAGCCGTCCACAAAATTTGATTCGGCCTGTAAATATTTTTCCCAGAAATCCGGTTCCCGGCCTTCACGAAACCGTACAGTATACGAAGCCGCCGCCACACTTGCCATAGCATTTCCGGCATTGTCCGGCAATAATATTACATTGACAATCTCAATTCCGTCTACGCTGGCACGATTCANGCTTTGCTTTANCNNTNCNNAGGAGCTTAAGGAATTTACCNCANTATNCATATATTCCCCATTGCNCTCAAGCCCTACTCCCAAGGGGGATGCAAAGGACATAATCTGGTGCGGGCTAAAACCTCCAGTGTATGACACATCCACTCCCGCTCTGCGAATTGCCTTCTGAAAAAAACGCATTACATCCAAGTGCCCGATAAAGCGCAGAGGACCATATTTTCTAAATTTTATCCTTAACTTCATTCTGTTAAATCCCTTCCTTTAGTTACATCTTCTCACGCTATTTATAGCAGATGCCGCCTCCAAACCGCATCGCTCCGCATCCCTGACATTTTACCTTGCAGTTTTCAGATACTTGCTCCTGTTTGGATTTCAGCCATTCTCTCTTTAAAAATTCCTTTGTCACGCCGCAGTCAATAAAATCCCATGGAAAAATCTCGTCCAGACTGCGTTCCCTGTTACAATAAAAATCAGGTTCAAGCCCGCATTCCGCAAAGGCTTCCATCCATTTGTCATTGTGGAAATACTCGCTCCATGCATCATAAAAGCAGCCTTTTTCATACACCTTTAACAGCACCTTGGAAAGCCGCCTGTCTCCTCTGGCAAGGACTCCTTCCAGTACGCTGGCATCGGTTTCATGCCAATTATATTTGATGCTCTTCTGATTCAATTGCTCTGCAATGGCTTTCTTGGTCTTATAGGATTTCTCCAGAAATTCCTCTTTGGTGCACTGCCTTGCCCACTGAAACGGCGTAAAGGGTTTTGGCACAAAAAAGGAAGTGCTGGTGACAATCTGCACCCTGCCGTTTGTGCGCTTTTCCTTGGGAACCGTCTCAAAAAATGCGGCTGCAATTTTGTTGGACAGCTCTGCGATACCATAAATATCTTCATCTGTCTCCGAGGGAAGCCCCAGCATAAATTAAACCTTTACCCTTGTCCACCGGCCTCCAAAGCCAAGGGTAGCCCCATGAAGAATATCTTCTTCGGTAAGTCCCTTGTTGATCACATTTCTTAGGCGCTGACTTCCTGCCTCCGGCGCAAAAGTAAGGCTTGACTTTTTTACATCCTGAACCTTGCTCATGACATCCAGGGAAAAAGCATCAATCCTAAGGGAGGGCAGGGAAATATTCACATGGTTTTTGCCACACTCCCCTATAAGAAAATCAATCACTTCCGGCAGTTTACTGTAGTCGCTGGAGCTTAAGGAACTTAAAGAAACCTCCTCCTGTCCGGTATTTTTCAGCATTTCCAGAGCATATTTCTTTAAGCTGTCCGCACTTCTTTCTCTCACTGGACGATAAAGCTGTCCAGCCTGACAGAACCGACAGCCCCGGATGCAGCCCCGTTGGATTTCCAAAACCACCCTGTCCTGTGTTACCTTAATATAAGGCACAACGGGCTTTAACGGGTAAGGAGCATTGGTCAGATCCATATCGATTTCCTTTAAAATTGTGGCGGGAATATCGTCTTCTGTCGGCAAAAAAGAAGCAATAGTGCCGTCCTCATGATAGGTCGCTTCATAAAACTGGGGAACATACATGCCGGGAATTTTCGTAGCCTGCCGTAAGAATTCAGTTCGGGAAGCTCCTTCTGCCCTGCATTTTTTATACAAATCCAGCAGATTCCGATACTGGGTCTCCCCTTCTCCAATATAAAAAATATCAAAAAATTCCGCAATGGGTTCCGGGTTATAAGCGCAGGGTCCGCCCCCAATGACGATGGGATGCTCCTTTGTCCTCTCCTTTGCGGTCAGAGGAATCTGGGCCAAATCCAATATTTGCAGGATATTGGTATAACACATCTCATATTGGAGGGTAATTCCCAAAAAATCAAAATCCTTGACAGGCTCTTGGGACTCCAACGCAAACAAGGGAATTTTCTCCTCTCTCATAATGGCATCCAAATCCACCCATGGAGAATAAACCCTCTCGCACCATACATCTTCCATGTCATTCAACATATGATAAAGAATCTGTATGCCCAGATGGGACATTCCAATCTCATATACATCGGGAAAACACATGGCAAAACGGATATCCACCTTGTTTTTGTCCTTTACCACGGAATTGACTTCATGCCCGATATACCTTGCCGGTTTTTCTATTTTCATTAAAATGTCATCCGATAATGCAAGCTGCCCGCTAGTTAAATCTTCCATCTCCATGCTCCTTTTTCTTATATAGCTTGTTAATTGCAAAATTCAGATTTCGATTATCATGTCTTTCGCCTCAAAGCTGTCTTCATGCGCTTCACATCCTCTACCGTGCAGATTTCCTCAGAATACCTTGCTTTTTCATAAACATCAGGCATATCCGGTTCCTCTAAAATAATTCCCCACTCCCTTGCAGTAAACAATCCCCATGCTGAATTGTCGGAACTGTCAGCAGGCTTTGCCTGCAAGNTATNCNNTTTATAAAGATTTCNGATNCGTTCTCTAGGTNGAAACNNCTGCCANAATGAAAGCTTTTTCAAGTTTAATCCTTNNTCTGANCCCTTGGAAGCGCATTTTTCACGGACATCAGACACATGTCCGATTTTTCTGACNTTGTNGTCATCTTTTTGATAGGACTTGCTTTTGACAAAAAGAATAAAACATTTTATCGCCACAAAGACTTTGTACAAAAGGAAACAAAACAGGACAGCTGCTATTATGTTAAAAAGAATATCCCACAAAAGGAAAGGTTCGCTTGTCTCAAGCTGGCTCTGCAAATCCTCTATTTCCGGATTTTGCTGCATGAACAGAGAAACAAGGTCATCTTTCATCATAAATGAAATCAGGTAAATCAGGAACCCCAGCACTTCCAGAGAAATTGTCCTTAACAAATGCAGGATGCCCCGCAGCCATTCCAGATTGGAAAACAAGAACAAAAGAACCATGCTTCCCGCTGAAAAAAGCAGTACAAGAACACTGCCCGATGCAAACATTTCCTTCTCTGGAATATGCCCCGCACTGCTCTCATTCAACAGCAGAAACCCGATATAATTGTCCAGATATGATTGAAAGAAATATAATCCCAGAACAAAAATCAAGGCAAAAATATAGTAAGAGTCCCATGAATGATATCCGAGATAACGGGTAAAAAAGGATGACAGGACAAAAATTCCCACTGCCAGAGGCATAAAAATTCCCATATCCTGCATATCATTTCTGCTTAGGCGTATATGCAGGGAATACACGGCATAGCCAATGCCAAAAAGAAGATACACGAATCTCCCATTCTGTATAAATGCTTGTGTCAATCCTATCCATACAAACACAGCCGTTAGATGCCCAAGCACCATAAAGCCTAATTTCCTCAGATGCTTCCTCAAAAGATAAAGGCAAAGGGGGAAATATCCCATAACTGCCCAGAACCCAATATCCGGATTTCCGGAAAGCCCCATGTATTGAAGTTGTGCCATGGGCATCAGAAACAGAGGGAAAAGAACCCAATGATTCATCTGGATTACAACAAATTCCTGAAGCAGTTCTATTGCATTGCGATTCATCATTACCCTCCATCTTTGCAGTTTACAGGTGTACCACTCTCACATATTTACTAATCTTCTCCGAAATTTCCGGCTCTATAATCTCCGTCACAGGATAAAACCAGACGAAATCCCCGCCCATGTCCTGATACTTTTCCATCATTTCCACCCAATCCTCATATTGGTTGGGGGACACAAAACAGGTAAAGCTTCCCTGAGAATTTTGTCTCAGTTTATCGTCAAATGCCTCTTTACAAGGCAAAATATCCGTTTCATCTAAAAGCGCAAGACCTCTGTAAATGGCATGCAGCTGTCCCTCCCCGGAACTTGCTTCCATGGACAGGCAGAAACTGCCGTCTTTTCCCCTTGCATTGCTGTAACAGGCAACCTGCATTCCCTCTCTTAAGAAAGCTTCGCAAATCCCCGCCGCAATCTGAATGGCGGCTTCCACACAGTCCGCTTTTTTCCGTACTCCGCTGTCCTCCAGATTTAAGAAAATTCTCACCGACTTCAGAGAAGTATAATTTTTTTGATTGACTTTCAACTCCCCGGTCCTTGCAGTTGCTTTCCAGTTGATGCTGCGCATATCATCATAGGGTTCATATTCCCGAATCCCCCGATATTCAAAGGGATCCTCCAACAAATGCCGTTTCGTCAGGATTTCACCGTTTAACTCTCTGAGGGACTGCCTGAACTCTTCACTGCGAAAAGGCTTTGGATACACAAAAAGGGAAGTCTTGACAGCGCAGTCAGAAAACATCTCTTTCGTTAAAAATAAATCTGCGGCAACCAGATCCACATGGTTAATTTCATAAAGCCCCCTTTTTCCCCCTTTAAAAATAAGGGTTCGGGTAATTTTTTCCCCTCCGTCTATCTGGAACACATCATTGCGGTAATATTGATCCGTGGTGCTTGAGCCTTCTGAAGCCTCAAACAATAAATGTCTGTCCGTCTGAAACTTGACTTTCAACATGGAAAGAGGCAGTTTTTTTCGGTTCTCCACAATCTCAACCAACTCGCTTTCCTCTCCTTCAAAAATACTTTTTTTCTGAAAATGAATTGACACAACGAGATTGCGATTCCATAATTTCCGATAAATCCTTTGTTCCAATAAAAGGAGCAAAAACGCTAAAAGCCCAATTCCCGCCAATTTTATCATAGGCTGAAATCCTCTGTGGGAACCGCGGTACTTTGCAGAATATTCTCCAAAAAATCTCTTGCGGCACTGTGATTTGAGTAACCGTTTCCCATATGAATGCGGTGGGCAAGCACGGGCAGCGCAATCGCTTTTACATCATCAGGAGTGCAGAAATTCCTGCCCAAAAGATAGGCATATGCTTTTACACACCTGAGAAAAGCAAGACTTCCCCGAGGGCTGACTCCCATCATGACACTTGTGTCATTTCTTGTAGCTTCCACAATGGTTACCATATATTCCAGAATACTTTGATGAACAAAGATTTGTCCTGCTTCGCTTTTTGCCTCCGCCAGCTCTTCCAGCGTAAGGACAGGGGATAATTCCTCCAGCGGTTCTTTTTCCATGTAACGGTTTAAGATAGCAAGTTCTTCCTCATGGCTGGGAATGCCCATGGAAAGCTGCATCATAAAACGGTCCATCTGCGCATCCGGCAGAGGGAAGGTTCCTACGGTTTCAATGGGGTTCTGGGTTGCAATAACAAAAAACGCATTCCCCAGCTCATAGCTGACACCGTCTATGGTTACCTGACGCTCTTCCATGCACTCCAAAAGTCCCGCCTGCGTTCTGGGGGTGGCTCTGTTAATTTCATCCGCCAGCAAAATATTGGTAAATACCGGACCTTTTCTAAACACAAATTCATTCTTCTGAATGTCTACGATATTGAGTCCCGTAATATCGCTGGGAAGCAAATCCGGCGTAAATTGTATTCTGGAAAATTCCGCAGACAAAGATTTTGCAAGAGTCTTTGCAAGCTTAGTCTTCCCGGTGCCCGGAACATCCTCTAATAAAATATGACCATCTGCCAGAAGCGCCGTAAGCATAAGCCTCGCCGTCTGCTCCTTGCCGATAATGACCTTTCCAATATTGTCTAATAGCTTGTCTGCTAATAATTTACCTTTTGCCTCCATGATTTTCTCCTTTTTGCAAGTTTTACTACCCTTTGCGGATATTATACCATGAGCGCAGAAAATCAAGCGGCTGCAAAGCAGACATTTGATTTTCAAGCCATGGATTAACAAATATAATGCATCACAAAGCGCTCCTTGCTTTGTGATGACAAGACTGCGAAGCAGGCTTGTATNTNACGAANTAAANTCATTATNGCATAAATTTCCCAANATCACACTCTAANAATGNTTCTAAAACAGAAATNCGGACATATTTTGTAATNAGAAATTGGATAAGTTGACAAGGAGAAATCCTTATGAGCAACACTACCATGGAGCAAAGACTTGCCCTGATAAAACAGGTGCGTTCCAGCCATGACAGAAATCAATTTGACTTGACCAACCGGGAGAGAATCCTTTATGGAAAGACCTCTTCCCGCCGCTATCTACAAAACGAATTTTACGACACTCCCTATAAAAATCCGGATGAGATTGAGGATACCGGCATGGTATTTTTTAAACTGCGTTTTATGATTGCCGCCGTCCTTTTGGCAGCAATCATACTCTTAGACTTAAGAGGCGGCAGTTTTGCAGGCATCACTTCGGGAGAAATGTTCGATGCCATTGCAAGGGATTACACCTCGGAAATTGATCAACTCTTTAGTGATGTGCAAATTAGCGATGCGCAAGTTCCTCAGTAATCTCTTCCCATGTAATGTTCTTCTCGGCCATGAGAACCATCATATGATAAAGGAAATCGCTGATTTCATATTTGATTTCATTGGGATTAGGATTCTTGGCGGCAATGACAATTTCCGTTGCCTCCTCACCTAATTTCTTTAACATTTTATCGATGCCCTTGTCAAAGAGATAATTGGTATAAGAACCCTCCTTAGGATGAATCTGGCGGTCTTTTATCACATCAAATACATCCTGAAATACCTGTAAAGGATTCTTACTTTCCTCATACTCTTTTTTGGTGATTTCATTGAAAAAGCAGCTTCTTGCCCCTGTGTGGCAGGCTGCTCCCACTTGGGAAACCTTGGCAAGAATGGTATCCATATCGCAGTCTGCGGAAAGACTCTTTACATATTGGTAATGTCCGCTGGTGGCACCTTTCAGCCATAGCTCCTGCCTGCTTCTGCTGAAATATGTCATCTTTCCTGTCTTTAAGGTGCTTTCGTAAGCCTCCTCATTCATGTAAGCCACCATCAGAACTTGTGAAGTCCGATAATCCTGTACCACTACAGGCACAAGCCCGTCCGTATTCAAATTGAAATCAGACCATTTGAAAGCCGCTTTCAAAGACTCTACGGGAATATTATTTTCCTTGCACAGCTCCTTCAAAGAAAGAATTTCTTTCATATTGTCGTTGATGGTATTTCCTGTAACACCGCAGACATTTTCATAAGAAAATATCTCAAGGAGCTTATTTAATGCAATCTGATTAATCTGCACAAAAAAGGGCAGATTAGTAATATTCTGTGTTTCCCGGATTTGATGCGGATTCATCAATACCATACCGGATACAAATTGCTCTACAAGGGCTTTGTTTTCCGCAATCACTTGTGGGTCATTAAAGGAAAGCAGAATTTTTTCCTTTCCGAACTTTAAGGACACTTCCTGAGTAATTCCGATATTTTCTTCCTTCTCATAATCTAAAATTGCCTTTTTACATCCAGCATAAAGGATTTTTTTCACATCCTCCATGCGCTTGATATTTCCTGCGCCGATAACATCCATCTCGCAGACTGCACAGATTTCTTTTAGAATATCCAGCGCAGTTTCGTGTTCCGCATCCCCCTGGGACATATCAAATACAATCAATTCATCGGCATTATTTTCGCTGTAAAANTNGGCAAGCCGAATGGGATCNGTGTCCACAACAGCGGTATCCGTCAGGGATTTTACTGCGTGTTCATGATATAAGTANNTACAGGGAACAAATTTTTTNANTAACATGGCTGTTCTTNCTTTTTAGTTTATCTTTGGGTTATTATCCTTATAAGCTTCCTTTCGTACTTAAGACGCCTGTAATGCGGGAATCCATCATTGTGGCCATATCCAAAGCTTTGGCAAAGGCTTTAAACATCGCCTCAATCATATGGTGGGCATTGTCCCCTGAGAGCATTTTGAAATGCAGATTCATACCTGCGCTGTAAGAAACTGCATAAAAGAATTCTCGCACTAAATCCGTGTCAAACTCTCCTACCATGGGAGCTTTGAATTCGCAGTCAAAGTTAAAAAACGGCCTGCCGCACAAATCTATGGCGCACAATGCAAGAGCATCGTCCATGGGAAGAATGAAAGAACCATAGCGGCAGATTCCTTTTTTATCCCCTACGGCTTCCTTTATAGCGCTTCCCAGCACAATACCGGCATCCTCCACTGTGTGATGCCCGTCCACAGACAAATCGCCTTTTATCTTGCAGTCCAGATCAAAAAAACCGTGTCTGGCGAATCCCTCCAACATATGGTCAAAAAAGCCGATACCCGTGGNAATATCCGATTTTCCTGTGCNGTCTAAATTCAGCGTANGGGCAATNTCCGTCTCTTTTGTAGTGCGTTTGATGACAGCGCTTNTCTCCATCTTGCATACCTCANTTACTTNCCTGCCTTTTGGGGCATTTTNCACATTTTGCACTTTTTTCCTGCNTTTGCAGCATAAACCGACTTATCTTTGTTAAATTTTGACGGTTTTNACCGTCATTTTTTATTCAAATCTTACTTTAATGCTGTTGGCATGAGCGGTCAAGCCTTCACTTTGAGCAAAAAGCTCAATATTCTCATGAACTTTTTCAAGGGCTTCCTTGGAATAAGATATGATGCTGGTCTTTTTCACGAAATCATCCACATTAAGGGGAGAGAAAAATCTTGCCGTGCCGTTGGTGGGCAGAATGTGATTGGGTCCCGCATAATAATCCCCCAAAGGCTCGGATGCATACTCTCCCAGAAAGATTGCCCCTGCATTGTGAATATGTGTCATAATTTCAAAAGGATTCCGTGTGAGAATCTCCAAGTGCTCAGAAGCAATGGCATTGGCGGCATCAATAGCAGCGGACATATCCTCCGCAATCAGAATATAGCCGTAATTGTCCAAGGACTTTTTGATAATCTCTGCTCTTGACAGTTCCTTTACANAGCCCTCAACTTCTTCTGNAACCCGCTTTGCCAACTCTTCCGAAGTAGTAACCAGANTTGCGCTGGCAAGCTCNTCATGCTCCGCCTGAGAAAGCAAATCTGCAGCTACATAGCGGGGATTTGCCGTCTCGTCAGCCAAAACCAGAATTTCGCTGGGTCCCGCAATGGAGTCAATACTGACATAACCGTAAACCGCTTTTTTGGCAAGGGCCACAAAAATATTTCCGGGCCCCGTAATCTTGTCCACCTTGGGAATGGACTGGGTTCCGAATGCCATGGCAGCGATTGCCTGTGCGCCTCCCACCTTATAAATGGTGTCAATTCCTGCAATATCCGCCGCTGCCAGAGTGCCGGGATTTACCTTTCCGTCAGCTCCGGGAGGGGTGGTCATTATAATTTCCTTTACCCCTGCCACCTTGGCTGGAATCACATTCATCAACACGCTGGAGGGATATGCCGCTTTTCCGCCGGGCACATAGACCCCCGCTCTTTCAATGGGCGTCATCTTTATGCCCAGAATTGTGCCGTCCGGCCCTGCATCAAACCAGCTGTTTCTCAGCTGCTTCTGATGAAATGCGCGGATGTTTTCCGCAGACTGCCGGATAACCTCCACTAATTTTTTATCAAGTTTTTCATAAGCCTCTGCAATTTCCTCCTTCGTAACCTTGATATTTTCAGGAGTCAGTGCAAATTTATCAAACTGCAGAGTATAATCAAAAACAGCCTTGTCCTTCTCGGTGCGCACCCGCCCGATAATCTCGTTTACCGTAGCTTCATACTGCGTGTAATTGTTAGGGCTCCTCTTTAATAAATCGTTTAAAATATTCTGCTTTGTTTCATTTGTCAAGTTTAAAATTTTCATTCCGGTCTGTCCTTCCGTTGTTTTGTTCTGTTGTCCGATGTATATCAACCAAACAGGACTGGCGGGGGTCGAACCCGCAATCGTCAAAAGCCGAAGCCCCTGACCGCTTTACCGTTACGCCACAGCCCTGTATCTTTCCAATATTACCATTCAAAGCGTTCGCCTGTCTGCGGGTCATAGAGTGCACAGCCGTACTCTGCCATAATATCTATAAACACATTCATTTCATCTCCGCCCATATCATAACAGTCAAACCTCACTATCTGGGAAGTGGTAAAGATACTGAAAGAGCCATGCCCGGCTTTCTCATATGTATCATTATCCAAAACCGTCCACCCCTCAAAGACTTCTGCTATTCTCCCTCTGATTTTCTCAATGGGAAGGTTTTCTAGGACAGGAAGCTCTATTCCGCCGCAACAGGCCTGTTCATACACTTCCTTATGATTTTGTTCCACATTGTTTTTGTACTTCCAAAAGTCTAAATCCATGCTCATTTTGTCACCCTCTCCTTTGCTTGTTATTTTGAATGAATTTTCCTTTTGAATTTATTTTTTATATTGTACCACAGACTCACCCATTCTGCCATAGTATTATTTTATTTACATTTCTTTACACACTACTCATATCGATGCATCACAGGTATATAATATCCCAGATTATCATCCAAACTAAGACAATATGTCGGTCTCTTCCCACCGTCCTGATAAATATAATAATCCTCAAATTTCCCGTGGGTTATATAACTAGATTCATATATGGGACGTTCTGCCTCATCATAATATCCCCGAATATAACTGCAGCTGGTTCCAAAAATATAAGAGTTATGATTGTAATCTTTATAATATAAGGTGCCATCATCCCGATATACCCAATCAATGTCTAAGAGCCACATAAGCCGCTCTTCCACATCCACCCAATCAACAATACCCTGAGATTTATAATAATCCGGCCTTCCGTCCTGCCTGTATTCTACCTGCTCCTCATATTCCTTTACACTGCCTGAGCCATCCGTCCCACTCCATGATTTTGTAGAAAAGGCATCCTCTTCTTCCCATTGGAATGCATAGGTACTGTCAAATACAAATCCATACATTGCCACCTTTTTTTCCAGATTATCGGTATAAAAATATTCATATTGGATGCCGCACCCCTTTTCCGTCACAGGATCAAAGTACAATTCCAATTGAAGGTTTCCGGAGGTATTATAATATTCATAAAAAGGCTCTGTCTCCCAGAATCCGAAGTCCTCAAGCAAAGTCTGTCTGTCCGGATATTTGGCAGTGCGCCCGTCATTCCCCCACACTATTTTCTGCATATTCTCAAATCTTTCTGCATTCTGGTAATCCGCATTCTTTCCATAATTCTCGCCCTCAATCCATGTGAGGATTTCAGAATCTGCATCCACGGAATAAGTCTTAAGTCTGGGACGCTTCTGCCAGAAAAGAGTCTGGTAATACTTATCGTTTACCAGCTCTCCGTCCTCGTCTAAGTTTACTTTTCCATTAAATAAATCCTGCCCCGCTATACAATCTCTTATTTTTAAAATTTGTGAATCCTTCTGTAATGTCCATTGACGGAGTAAAATGTACTCTCCCCTGTTTTGATTTACCTGATAAATATACTGTTCCAGACAGTCACCATTCTCTTTGGACACCAGCATATCACCCTGTCTGCTCTCGTCATAAACAGGGATTTTTATCGCTTGGGGGTTAAATTTGTGTCCCTCCCAATCCCAAGCAAAAAGCACACCCTCAAAAGTCTCTCCTGTTTCATCAAATGAAAAAATCTGCAAATCCTTATAACCGTTATATGCCAAATCATCATAAGAAAAACGTGGGTTTTTCCCGATACTGCCGCAAGGAAACTGTTGTATCACCCGTCCGGTTTCATCACAAAGCCTGATGTCATACTCACTTGTAACAGAATCCGATACACTAGATTCTGACGGCACCAAAGTCAGGGTATATTCTTCCATGCTATATGGAAAAGGAAAATCTATTGTTATCTCTGGAAGCTTGGATGGATTTTCGGCGGATAGTAACTCTTGCATCTTCCCATCATCTGTCTGCTCAGTGTTCTCTACCATCTCTGTTCGCAATGTTTCCTTCCAAAAACCGCAGGAATTCAAAAATAACATTCCGATGCACAATATCAGAAAAATTTTGATGGCTTTTCTATTTTGCTTTGACTGCATAATTATTTCTCACTTCTGTAATATCATTTTTCATAAGCAAGCCTGGGATCATTATCTTTCTCCAGATAAATCGTCCCGCAATAAGTAAATTCCATTTTAGCCAATAAATTCTGCATAATCTTATTGTCACCATGGGTATCCACACGAAGATGCCCGCATTTTTCATATGCCCAATTTAAACAGCACTCTCCGATGCCCTTTACGGAGCCGTCCCCGGCAAGCCTGTGTACCACGCCATAGGGACTGTCATCCAGCCATTGTCCTCCTTCGATATGCCCATAGGAAGGTTCGATATCCTGACCCATGATAAAGAAAAATGTGCCTACGATTTTTCCGTCCTGAACACACACATAACTGTTGCCCTTTGCAATGTCCTCATGTATCAACTGCTTCGGAGGCCAATGGGTTGCTCCCCACTGATTGGGATTGCCGTTTTCTGCCATAAAGTTTCTTGCATATTCGTAGATTTCCATAATTCGGTCAAAATCATTTTCTGTTGAATGTCTGATTTCCATTATATTTTTTCCCGCAAATCCATCACTAGTTTTTTAATTCTCGCAGACTCCATCTGCATACTTACAGGATTCACAATCATTCTGGCGGAAAGAGGACAAATCTCTTCCAACACCTCCAGACCATTTTCCCTTAAGGTTGAGCCTGTCTCCACGATATCCACAATCACGTCGGAAAGCTCCACCAAAGGTCCCAGCTCCACAGAACCGTTCAGCTTAATCATATCAACGGTCTGATGTTTTTTATTATAAAAATAATCCTTTGCAATATTGGGATACTTACTTGCCACCCTGATGCGCTCATGATGCTGCAACAGCTCCTTTGCAGATGCTGGTCCGCAGACACACATACGGCATTTTCCAAAGCCTAAGTCCAGCACTTCATAGACATTGCGGTTTTCCTCCAATATGGTGTCCCTGCCCACAACACCGATGTCTGCGGCGCCATATTCCACATAGGTGGGAACATCCGGTCCTTTCGCCAGGAAAAAACGCAGCTTTAATTCCTCATTGACAAAAATCAGTTTCCGGGAATCCTTGTCCTGCATTTCCCTACAGGTGATTCCCAGCTGCTCAAAGAGCTCCATGGTCTTATTCGCAAGCCTTCCCTTTCCAAGGGCAAATGTCAAATATCTATCGTTGCTCATATTAATGCTAACCTCCAAATCCAATATTTAATAAAGTTATACTAATCCAGATCGAGCCGGTAAAGTCTCTGGATTCGATGCTTTAAAAATGTATCTATTTCTTCTGCGAACTTCCAGCCAAATTTTTCATACAGTCCTTTATGCATTGTAAAAAGATATAGTTCCTTTACGTGCAGGTTTTCAATAGCATTTTCCCGAACAGTAGAAAGAAGGTATCTTCCATATCCCTCTTTTCGATAAGGCATATCAATATAAATATTTGCCAGCCATGGATAAATGTCTGGACGTACAAATAAATCGCCATTTGTAAACTGATACATTCCAATCAATATGTCACCAAGATACATCCCATAAGTCTGTGGCAATCGATTCGTCTGAAAGCTGTGTTTCATGTAACCATATACAGCTTCATAGGGGTATCCCTCCTGTTGGCCCCACCATTCATACATCCACTTGGTCATTATTTCTAATGCAGAAAAATCTGTTACTTTCCTGACAGATAATTGCATAATACTTAAAACTCCTCCACACATAACAGCCAGACCGTTTCATCGGGATTAACACAAATCATCACATCTATTATTTTTAGGTTTCGGGTGTTAGGATGACTGCCCTGCCGCTCTTTCTGAGTTCTTTGGCCTGCTTTAATTTCTCGGCATAATCAGAGCTATTCCCTGTCTGATATTTTAAGATATCTGCGCCCTCCGGAAGAGCAATCTCCGCCTTCTGCCCTGCCAATGCCTCCAAAATATCATCAATTACAATGACAAATCCGATGGCGGGAGCATCTTTGCCAAATTGGCGCAAAAGATTATCATATCTGCCGCCCTTGACCACTGCATTGCCAACACCATAGGTATATGCCTTGAAAATGACACCCGTGTAATAATTATATTTGCTGAGCATCCCCAAATCAAAGGACACATACTCCTGCACTCCATAAAGTCCCAAGACTTCATACANCTTTTNCANGCNTTCAATGGCNGCAAGGGAACGCTGATTTTTCACAAGGCTCTTTGCATCATTTAAGGAATTCATACTGCCAAACATATCCGCCACCTTAAGCAAAATGCTATGATAGGGTTCCGCCACCCTGCGCTCATTTAAAAGCTCCTGTGCTGCAAAATAATTTTTCCCGGAAATGCAGGCTCTCAGGTCAAGTTCCGTCTCCTCGTCAAGCCCTGCTTCCTCGCATAAGCCCTTAAAGTACTCCATCTCACCGATACTCACTTGAAATCTGGTAAGACCGGTGTTTTTCAGCGCTTCAATCACAAGGCTTATCATCTCGGCATCCGCCTCCACGCAAGGCTCCCCAATCAGCTCCGCCCCCATCTGGGTCACTTCCTTTAGCTTTCCCTGCAGATTAGAGGTATTAGTGAAGGTATTTCCCATATAGCTGAAACGGATAGGCACCTGTTCCTCCATAAAATACTTTGCGGCGCACCTTGCAATAGAAGGCGTAAAATCTGGGCGAAGTACCAGAGTATTTCCCTCTTTATCAAAAAACTTATAAAGCTCCTTGCTGGGCGTAGTACCGATTTCCTTGGAAAACACATCAAAAAATTCAAAGGTGGGAGTCTGAATATCTTTATAACCATACTCCGCTATCTTTTCGTGGATTTTATTTTCCACCCATAATTTTCTCGCATATTCCCTGCCGTAAATGTCGCGGACGCCCTCCGGCGTATGTAATAATTTTTTGCTCATATAACCTCATTTCTTGTGATATAGCTTATTTTTTAGTGCTANATTACCATGCTTTGATATGTATTATCTAACCTGATAAACAGCATATCTTAATGTAATTGATTATAAAATGGTTGTTTACAATTTTCANNATNTATTTCTNAGGTTTGTTTCTCTTTTACTCCNTGTNATNCAAATCCTTNTGCAGCANATCCNGATAGGNTACCAAAANTCCATGTTTNTGCGNAAGAACATATTCTGGATTCAGTTCTTCATATCGAAAGCTTTTCCGTCCCCCTTCTTTCGCCCTGTTCCAGAAAAACTGAAGCATTTCATAGGGCAGATAATACAAAATATCCTTATGGGTGTAATAAATCAAGAAAAAAGCAATGCCTCCCTGTGCTTCAAATTTCCCCATAAAATCCACCTGATGTTCATGGATATTTTGCAGGGAAAAGGTGTCCACGGCACATTCCTTGGCATCAAAACAGATGGGAATCCCGTGTGCTACGCCAATATAGTCTACCGTACTCTGCTGCTCAAAATAAGCCAGAGTATGCTGCTTATGTTCCTTGTCCATGCGGATGGGGGTGATTGGGGTTGGAATCTTCTGAACCAAGGCAAGCCCATTCTCTGCATATTTTTCATTTGTCCTGTTAATCATATCCTCCAAGGTGGAACCCCGGAGTCCTCTGGAACGCCATGTAGTCATGATTCTTTTCCTTCCAAACATTCCATACATATTCAAATGCTTTTTATTATTTTTCCGTTTACAATATCCCTTTTTTATTTATAATATCGCGAATTTGCTCTGTTCTTGGAAAAATCAACCCACTTGTATCAATTTTAATGTCATCAAGCAGCTGTTGCGGTAATTCCCTAACATTTAAATCACACGACATTTCCCTCTGCGATGCCAGCTTCACCACTGCCAGCCCCCAGCTGTCAAAACTCATGGGACTAAGCCTTGCGTAACGGCGCAGAGTTTTTATTCTTTTTTCCATATATTTGTTAAATAGCTTTTCATCTCCATGTGCAATCGCCCACATACATTGCCGTATTTCATCTTTACATAAGAATTCGTCTTCCGGATTTTCCGGGAGTATCGTACACGCCCGTTCATAATCCTGCAAAATCAATGCCCCCTCAACTGTATCGTCCCCTGTCATTTTCAATGCCAATTCAGATTCATTTGCAAGGATTGCAACCTTAGAATAATTGAAATTTTTCTTTTTGAAATCATATGGATAACCACTGTCTGAAATGTGATGGGAAAACCCTTTTTCTATCATTTCATAACACAACACACCTACTGATGCGGCTATATAATAATTTTCCTTTGCTTTTTTTGTATCAGCATCCAGCTGTAAATAGCGGTCTCCGTTGCCAGCGTAACAAAAGAACAGATGGCTGAGACTGTCGATAATCCAATCATATTTCTGTTCTGCGATTTCTTGGTCC
>WFLX010003916.1_pt1 | contig 18590 bp, 16 predicted proteins | sample 4967041 | NCBI WGS metagenome assembly WFLX01 (sample SAMN12857096, study PRJNA449069) | gut metagenome | isolation source: stool from male and female vole | host: Microtus ochrogaster | place: USA:Florida | collected 2017
TTATGGCATACAAACCCCGGTTTTATTTCGAAGCAAAATAAAAATAATAAAAGTAGGAGTATGCGTAAAATCGCTTCATTGGTTTCTTTGAATTTGTAGTGTAAAGGTACGGATTATTTACTAACTGCCAAATAAAATGCGCGAAAAATTAAGATTTTTAATTAAAGTTGCGGTTAAAGTTGCAGTTTCAGGGAGAGAATGGTGGAATAATGGTCCCGGAGTCTTAGTTTAGAGATGAACAATGTGGCAATGATCGCATAGTCATGGCTTGGAGCAGTGGGGGCAGTGGCTGCAGGAAGGGAGAGCGTAGAGAGTATGGAGAGCTCCTTTTAGACCTCGATAATTTTTCCGCTATCGAGATAGTAGAGGAAACCTCTCACTCTGTCGTGTCCTGAGGCGATAAGTGAGTCCTTATAATCCTTCATCTTCTTGAAATATCGTTGAGGAGGTTGACTACCACTCTTAAAGTCAATCACATCCACGTAACCGTCGGCGGTCCAAACAACACGGTCGGGTCTGATCGTATCATCCGGGGAGATAGATATAGGTCTCTCGGTCATGACTTTTTCGAAACCGTCAAACCACCGCGACGCCTGAGGATCGTTGACTCTTTTCTTGATTATGGATGATATTCCGTCCAGGTCTTTTTCGGAGAGATTTTTGGCCTTACGCAGATAGCGGAGAGAATTGATAGCTGTATCAACATCGTCACGGTGGCTGATAGAAGCCATAATGTCGTGTAGGAGTGTGCCACGGTCGCGCGCTTCAGCGATACTATAATATTTATCTTCCAGACGAGTCTTTGCCCATATATCCCGATGGTGGGAGGTGTGGTAGGAATCCATGTCAACGTGGAGTGTTGGCTTATTAGCACCGGAGGTTTTATCAGGCTTTTCTGAGGGCTTGGTTGGCGAGCCTTGTTCGAAAGAATCATCAAATTCCGGGAAGGCAGCCTTAAGACCGTCAGATATATCTTTCGACATACCGGAATTGCGGGCGCTCCCCGGAGGGAAACCGATAATCAGTTCGTCAATGGCACGAGTGAAGGCAACATAGAGCAGATTGAGATCATCGAGCTTGTTCTCGCGAACCACCTCGGAATATTTCTGTTCAAAAACCGTCTCTTTCATATCCGCTGACAACTGCAGGGGAAGCATCGGTGGAATTATCCGATCGTCAAATCCTGGTATGGAGCCGATTTTGAACCAAGACAAATCGCGATTGATACCCGCACCCAAGTGTGCAAACGGGATAATGACACAAGGAAATTCAAGTCCCTTTGACTTATGAATAGTGAGAATATTTATTGCGCTACGGTCGTTTGCACCCGCTATCGCAGTGCGCGAACCACTGTCATCCCACCAACGGAGGAAAGACCTTATGTCGCCTTGTCCGCGACGTACAAATTCGGTCACCATCTCTTGAAGCGCAGCAATAAAGTGATAGTCACTTCTGAGATTTTCAGTAGGTACAAAGTCATCAATAATAGTCTCGACAAGAGTGATGAGGTCAACGGCCGAAGCTGCCTGGGGGTTGGAGTTGACACTACTGAAGCCCGGACTGTCGTTTCCTTTGATGGCAGATACAAGAGCTTCGGAAGGGGAGGTGCCGGTGCTACGGAAAGTTTCAAATCGATTTATCAGGGCAGCTACCTCGCGCTGCGATTTCTTCCTTGGATCCGCAGTGAAATCGGTTGATGCAAGGAGTCTCAGGCGGCTTATAATCAGCGAGACAGTAGGGGAGTTTCCTATTATCAGAGATGCATCCGAGACGATACGGAAATCAGGGAAAGTGGGATCGGAATGTTTTAGGGCTTCAAGATAGTTTATGACAGCTCGTCCCTCATCACCGCGTCTGACGAGGATTGCAATGTCGCCCGGATTATATCCCGCCTCGAGTTGTCGACGGATGTGGGAGGCTGTGAAGTCGAGTGCTTCCGTGTACCAATCATCTTTCTTTGAGCCGACATATTGCTTCGCAACTATATAGCCGCGGTGATCGGTGTGTTTTGGAGAGACTTGCTGCCTGACATTAGAGTAGATATCCTCAAAGTCAAGGATTGACACCAGCGAGGAGAAAAAACGGTTATTGAACTCAATGACGTCTCGCGAAGAGCGCCAATTGGTATTCTCGCTGAGTTTATCGCCGGTGATATTTACACATCCTNCAGNCATAGGCTNCTCGTGGAGTTTATGGAGGAGGGTGGNNTCGCTATTTNTGAANCNATANATACACTGCTTCTCATCACCGATGACGAGATTATCGTATCCATGGGCGAGAGACTCCTTGATGAGGGGACGGATGTTGAGCCATTGACTGTGAGAAGTGTCTTGAAACTCATCAATGAGATAATTATGGTATCTGACTCCTACACGTTCATATAGAAAAGGAGCATCGGCTGAGTCCCGGTTTTCCTTATCGACCCCGATAATTTTTGAGATAAGAGAATTGGTGTCGCTGAGAAGTATAGTGGAATTCTCGCGACGGTATTTGTCAAGATAGTTGACTATTGTGGAAAGGAGTCCCAACTGGTAGTGGTTGCGGGAAATGATATTGAGTGTGCGGACTACATTATAACTCCCTTTCATACATTGGAGAGCAGTGCACAGAACGGGGTCGAGCCTGTCGCGGAGAGGAGAATTCAGACCATTCTTTTTGTAGGCTGAGTAGATATCATCCATCGCTTTTCTAACGGTGGCAGAAAGGGATTTTTTTTCAAATCCTGACTTGGCCCATGTAGCTATAGGCTTGAGTACATTGGAGTTGATCAGAGACTGAGCATCGAGGCTCTCCACCAAATTCATGGCCGTTTGACAGGCCTCTTTGGCTGTCTCTTTGGAATCTCGGATGGTGTTGAAAATCTGAGATTTAAATTCGCCAAACTGCTTTTCGTCAGAAAAATATCTGAGCAGATTCTCTTCGTTTTCGCGATAATCATCGTCAGTGATATCGTTAACAAACGAGATCAATTCGCCATGGATCTGCGAAGAGCGATTGAAAATATTGAAAGTCTTCCCCTCCTCTATGAGAGCCGTCATATAGTCGGTCAACCATTTTATAAGATAGGATTTGCTTTTGGTTTCCTCGCCATGATTCAGATCCTGGAGCAACTTGTCGATACTCATAGCGATGATCGCCTTATCATCAAGCTCAAGGTCGTAGTTACCGGACACCTCGGCCTCGCGGGCAAACGCTCTCAGGATAGTCTGGAAAAAGGAGTCGATCGTAGAGATGCCGAAAAAACTGAAGTCATAGAGGAGTTCCTTCAAGGCTCTGGAGGCCTCTTTGCGAAGAGCTTCTTCATTGCAAGCGAAGCAGTCACAAAGATAATTGAGATAGTCGCTCTTCTTATCATTTTTTTCGAACCCCGCCAGGAGGGCAAGCTCGTGGATGATACGAGTTTTCATCTCCTCAGTAGCCTTATTTGTAAAGGTGATGGCGAGAATATGGCGATGAGAGTGGTGGACACCCCCAAGCGAGTAGCTGCCATCATCCTTTTTTCTGCCAAGGAGGAGTTTGATATACTCACGGGCGAGAGTGAAAGTCTTTCCTGAGCCTGCGGATGCTTTGTAGATATTGATCATTTCAGCTTATATCCCATCCCTTTAAGGAGTTGTTTCATCTGCTCCCGATGGTCGCCTTGAATAAGGATTTCACCTCCGCGAGCTGACCCCCCGGTTGAAAGTTTGCTTTTAATCTGCGATGCAATCTCTTTGAGCGTGTTATCATCGCAGTCAAACCCGAAGGCAATCGTAGCCGATTTTCCTTTGCGCCCTTTGTTGTCGAGGATCACCTCAATCAGAGGTTCCGTTTTCTGTGGTTCATCGGCAGCCGGAGTGAAATCTTCACGGTCGAGTTCGCCGTCAGCCACTTTCTGTGACAAAATATCTTTCCAGTCCATAGAGAGGTTGATCAGATAGAATCAGCAATTGAAGTATCTTCTACGTGGCCGATCTCACTACCGGGGATCTCCATGTCGTGTTCAGCAGGGATTTCCTGAGGCGATTCCAAAGTGTGGACAATTGCCGAGAGAGTCATGACATATTTTTCTTGATNAACAGGGAGGGCTCTGTAGTAGGCTTCAGCTGAATCAGNGTCTATCTCGTAGGCAAGTTTATAGNAGCGAGNGGCATAGCCAATGNCGGCAGGATTGTCGCTTCGGTCGTTGAGTTNCATATAGAGAATGGAAAGGCGAGCATATTGCGAAGCGTCGATCCCTTCTTTCTGGCTCTTGGACATGATCCCGTCGCAGAGATCGCGGGTTGTCATCACATCATCATTGGCAATCGCCACTTCGGCGGCAGCAACATCATTGGCAATAGATGAGTGGCCGCCGCAGGATGAGAAAATNAGAGAGATAGAGGCGAGAAGGTATGTGAGGGTTCTTTTCATCGGTAAAAGAAGGATTATTGTAAGAGTTTTTACGGTTGGAGAGAGGGTGGTGTTATTCGTTTTTTCGTTGATAGAGATAGGAGATGCCATTGTTCTCAAGGGTGAGAGAGAAGTCATTATGTTCTGCCACACGACGCTTGATCCTCGGGGGCACCTCTCCGATGAGTGTGCTGTCACCTTCAAAACGCAGACTCTCAGGTTTGAGATCGATAATAATGGAATCGTTTACCACATTCCACCGCCCGTCAAGATGGTAGGTTAGCACTCCCGGACGGATGGCGGTGACGACGCAACGAGCATCTTTGTAGAGCTGCATCACGGGCTCTGTAGTAGACACTTCAGTGTTATAGTAAGTGCCGACGATCTCTTTTGCTTCTTTGCTAAGACGGGAGCAACCGGATAGAATGACAAGCAATGCGGCGAGAGGGAGTAAGCGTTTCATGGGAGAGTTGATAAGGGTTTCTGATGGTTGAATTAGAGACGCAAAAAAGTTGGAATAAATCAGATGCAACCTATTATATCGTTGATATCATGGATGCCATGACGTTGGCAATACATCTGCATATAATCTATGACTTTCATTGTAACAGCTGGGTCGATGAAATTTGCAGTTCCGATTTCAACAGCCGTGGCGCCCGCAAGCATAAACTCCAAAGCATCGCGACCATCCATAATCCCTCCCAGACCAATCACCGGGATGGAGACAGCTTTAGCAACCTGCCACACCATCCTTACCGCCACGGGACGTACTGCCGGCCCCGAGAGACCGCCGGTAATGGTAGAGAGGTGGGGCCGACGTCGCTCCACATCGATCGACATTCCCATCAGTGTGTTGATAAGAGACACAGAGTCAGCACCTTCAGCTTCAACAGCCTTTGCAATATCAGCAATAGAGGTGACATTGGGTGAAAGTTTTACGATAAGAGTCTTGTCAGGATATGCAGCTCTCACAGCCTTAGTGACAGCGGCCGCTCCTTGAGTAGTTGTACCAAAGGCCATGCCACCCTCTTTGACATTCGGGCATGAGATATTGACTTCGATAGCACTGACATCCTCAAGGGGAGCAAGCCGCCGAGCGGTTTCGGCGTAGTCGTCGACATTGGCGCCGGAGACATTGACGATCAAATGGGATTTGTAGCCCCGGATGCGGGGATAGATATGCTCAATAAAGTAGTCAACACCTTTATTCTGAAGACCTACTGCATTGAGCATTCCTGATGGGGTCTCTACCATGCGGGGATAGTCGTTGCCTTCACGAGGATTCAGGGTAGTACCTTTGATTATATATCCTCCGAGACGATCGAGATCCACGAAGGGCGCAAATTCTTCACCATATCCAAATGTGCCGGAAGCGGTGAGCACAGGGTTATTGAGATGAAGTTTTCCAATATTTACCGAAATGTTGGGCATGTAGATTATTTCCAGGTTAAAGAATTGATGTTGAACACAGGGCCTTCGGTGCATACACACACGTTCCCTTTGACGGTCTTCTCCACACAGCAGAGACAGGCTCCAAGCCCGCATGCCATCATGTNTTCGAGCGAGANCNCNCAATCTATNCCTTTTTCACGGGCTATAGAAGCGACGGCCTTCATCATTGGAGCCGGCCCGCAGCAGTATATGCGGTCAAATTCGCTATCAAGTATCGNATTAGCGGTTACTAAGCCTTTGCATCCTCGGCTACCATCCTCGGTGGAGNTATGTAGATTTCCTACAGCGAGAAACTCTTCAATCTCAAGCAGATCAGCCTCAGTGCGGGCTCCCAAGAGGAANTCGGGAGTANGTCCTGCGGCTTTTAGGCACTTGCCAAGATAAAGNAGGGGAGCTACACCCACACCACCTCCAATGAGGAGCACTCGCGCCCCTGCATTGCATTCCAAAGTGAAGCCATTGCCCAAAGGGAGAAGGATATTAAGTTTCTGCCCGGGATGCATCGACATGAGGCTTGAGGTAGCCTTCCCGGCGTTGCGAATCAAAAGAGTGAGTGTGTTGGAGGAAAGATCTACATCATTTATTGAAATAGGACGGCGAAGGAATACGCCAGGCGTTTCAACAGCTATCTGTACAAATTGCCCGGGCTGGATAGGGGGTAGAGGTTGTCCGTCGGCCGGAGTCACTGACATCTCCACATAATTGCCTGTGACTTCGGCTTTAGTGATGATAAAATCCTTGACTTGTTTCACTGCGGTTGGTTGATTTTGGAAATGGTTGGCGGGGAGCGGTTGTCTGTTTCAATCACAAAGGTATATAATTTTAATGATTTTTTGATTAACTTTGTCAAAATATCATCTCAATATGGTAAGTAACTTTTTAAAAATCTAACGATATTATGTTCGCTTCAACTGTTAAGTGAAATCTTTCATGCTCTATGTGGGTGTAAACCGGCGTATATCCCATTTTGTTTCAGTCGTTCAGCTTGCAGGACTTCTATACAATTTTTATTTCTCCTCGAAATTCGCCCCGCAGATAGTATAAATTTGACAGCTGCTTAAAGTAATATCGCTATTTGCACTCTTGCCATTACACCTTATTATATATAGAATTTTTTTAGAGTGACCACAAAAATTTGATAGACTACCATGAAAAGAAAATTGCTCATTACTCCCTTGCTTCTCCTTTCTGGATTGCTCGCCTCGGCCCGCCATGATGTGCTGGTAAAACCGATACCTCGCGACACTTCTTTCACAACTTATTCTACAGAAAAGAAGATACGAAAGTATCATCCTGAAGCTGTCCTGGCCAAACCAATACTTCCTCAAGGGGTTAAGGAGTATCGCGACGTGGTCTACACTACAATAAAGAAATCACCCTTTGGCGATCGAGATCTGCATGTCGATATATTCCGCCCCGATAACGGGGAGGTCTATCCGGCTCTCATAATGATTCATGGAGGTGGATGGAACTCAGGCGATAAATCGCTCCAGGTGCCTATGGCGCAACAAATTGCAGCCAAAGGGTATGTCACTATTCCAGTGGAGTATCGGCTTATACCTGAGGCTGTTTACCCGGCCGGACTCCACGATATAAAGACGGCCGTAAGATGGGTGAGGAAGAACGCTTCAAAGTATGGCATCGACCCTGACAAGATCGCTGTGTCAGGTTGTAGTGCCGGCGCTCAGCTTGCTACTCTTGTGGGTGTCACAAATGGATCAAAGACCCATGAGGGGAAAGGTGAGTGGCGCAATACTTCGAGCGATGTACAGGCAATCGTAAATATGGATGGGATTTCGACCTTCGTTTCAGAGTCGAACATTGCAGATGCTCGTCATCGTTTTGAGACCAAAGGGGAACTTCCCGTCAATTCCCAATGGCTTGGTGGACTCTACGAAGATTCCCCTGCAAACTGGAAAGAGGCCTCTTCGCTGCTTTGGATCACTGAGAAATCGGCCCCGATCTGCTTTATCAGCAGCGGGCTTCCCCGATTCAGCGACGGGCGCGACTCACTTGTGGTGAAATATGATTCATTGGGGATCTATAATGAGCGCCACCGTATACCTGTTGATGTGCATCCCTTCTGGTTTTTCCACCCATGGGTTGATTCTACGGTTGACTACGCAGTGGAATTTCTCGACCGCATGTTCAAACCGCAAGGTCGTGAGCTTGTCAGGAGATACTGCCTCACTGACTATGGAATCAAGGCTGACAGCACGTTAGTACAGACCCGGGAGATACAGCAGTTGATAGACCTTGTTGAGGCTCAAGGTGGGGGAGAGATCGTGGTTCCCCGGGGCACATTCCTTTCGGGAGCGCTCTTTTTCAAGCCCGGTACGAAGCTGCGTCTTGATGAGGGTGCGGTCATCAAAGGTAGCGACGATATAGCTGACTATCCGCTTATCCCATCTCGCATGGAGGGACGCAGCATCTACTATCATGCCGCCCTTATCAATGCTTATTTTGTGGACAACTTCGAGATATCTGGCCCCGGAACTATCAATGGGAATGGATATAAATTCTGGGTAGAGTTCTGGGACAATGTCGAGAAGGCAAGGGTGGAAAACCGCTCGTGGACCAATCTTGAGGTGCGCAGGCCTCGTCTGGTGTTCCTTTGGGGATGCGATAATGCCCGTCTGAGAGGCGTAAGACTGATTAACTCCGCTTTCTGGACCTCACATTTCTATCTTTGTAATGATCTAACGATTGAAAACTGTGAAGTGCAGGCACCTCGCGAACCTGTGAGAGCTCCGAGCAGCGATGCAATAGATCTCGATGGTTGCCATCGTGTAAAGGTGAGAGGCTGCTATCTCAATTGCGACGATGATGGTGTCTGCTTGAAAGGTGGCAAAGGTGTCTATGCCCACAAGTCAGTAGAAAACGATAGTGTGACCGATGTGCTTGTGGAAGGTTGTGTGTTCGGTCCCAATCTTCATGGCACTCTCACATTAGGGAGCGAATGCATCTATGCCTCAGGAGTGGTGCTTCGCAACTGTAAAGTGGATAATGACTGTGCGTTGCTCAGACTGAAGATGCGGCCCGATACTTATCAGGTCTACCAAAATATCACCGTGGAGAATGTGGTAGGTCGATGTGGTCCTGTGATTGAAATCCTTCCTTGGAAGCAATTCTTCACTCTTGAAGGGACTAATGAGAAGCCAAAAGGGGTGATAAAGAATATCAAGGTGTATGACCTTAACCTGAAATGCGAGAGCCTCGGAGTTATAGCCGCCAATGCAGACGATAGTGTGACGGACTTTGTGTTGGAAAATATTGACCTTAAGGCTAAGACAGATATCTTCCGGTGCAATTATCCATCACCGGCTGTGAAACTTGTCAACGTGAAGGTTAACGGCTCTGATCCCGTAGTAGTTACAGTTGATGAGGAGGCAAAGGACAGCCTCAATTACGATGCCGTCGATCTCGACAAAAACAATCAGAAGTGACTTTGACCTCTTGTGAGTGTTGGAGTTTTTGAGTACTTTTGCAATGTGAAAACGATAGCACAACATATCGAATACCTGCTTACGGTCCACGACTGTGTCGTGGTGCCGGGTCTCGGTTCGTTTATGACTGACGATGAATCAGCATGTTATGATTGTGCATCCGGTGTTTATCGTCCTCCGGTAAGAAACATTGGGTTCAACCCTGAGGTGCGCCACAACGATGCAATGCTCATTAGCAGCATTTCACGGGCCGATGGTGTCACCCCTGAGAGAGCTCGAAAGATTCTTGAGACCGAGGTGTCGTCGCTCAACCATGAGCTTAGCATTTCTGGGGAGGCTTCTTTAGGGAGTCTCGGTTTGCTCACCAAGAGTCCCTCCTCGGAATATCCCGGGTTTGAACCATTTGATGACTCACTGCCGATGCGCAGATTCTCAGGCCTTGACCAAATAGCTGTCACACCTCTCAACACTATGACAACCGAGGAGGTGTCGGCTGTTCCTGCACCTCCTGCCGGGCGACAATTGACTATCCCGATGCCTCTAAAGATAGTGGCGTCTATAGCCATGGTGCTTGTTGTGTTGGGGATACTTTACTCCACCACAAGCCTGGTAAAAAATCCGATGCTCAACTATGCATCGCTTGACACCGGCCTGAGATTTGAGAATGTAAGGATGGATGTCGACTCCTCTGATCCTGATCTGGAGTCAGTGTCGCGTGAAATTGTTCTGACAATTGCAATGCCTCCTCAGGAAGCTTCGCAACACACCTCTCATCCTAAAGCCCAGGAGGCTAATGGGGGAGACGCACACTATTTCCTAATCGTAGCCTCTTATCCCACCAAATCCGGAGCCGAGAATCATATACGATATTCCGGAGATGCATCTTTGAAAATCATAGAGCAAAGTGGCAATTTCCGTGTCTATGCAGCCTCGGCTTCAACTATGGAGAAGGCTTACTCGCTCGTGGGCTCTATAGCTGAGCGCTATCCTGATGTGTGGGTTGCGCACAATTGATTCCCTTGTCGCAGGTATCTCTTTTTGAAAAATTCCTTCCAAACCCTTGTAATATGGATTTCCATGATTTACTCGTGGAGCGCAGAAGCATCAGGCGCTACACTTCAGAAAAGATCGATGCCGATCATGTTAGGCTGATTCTGGAAGCAGGTCTCCTTGCTCCAACCTCAAAAAGCTCGCGCGCCTGGCAGTTTGTGGTTGTTGAAGATCCTCAGATGTTGGAACGTCTGGCGGCTTGCAAACCGATGGGCGCAGCCCCTATAGAGCATTGTGCTCTTGCAGTTGTGGTGGCAGTTGATTCCACTGCCACAGAGCCATGGGTTGAGGATGGATCGGTGGCCGCATCGTATATGCAATTGCAAGCTCAGGCTCTTAACCTCGGGTCATGCTGGATACAGGTTAGAGGCCGTTTTACCGCTGATGGTATCCCTTCTGAAGAGTATATTCAGGGGCTACTCTCCATCCCGGAGACATGCCCTGTTGTGTGCGTGCTCACGTTTGGACACAAGGATGAGCAACGCAAACCGCAGGATGTAGAAAAGCTCAAGTGGGAGAATGTCCATTTAGGACAATTCTGACCTTCATCCACCCTGCATCGGTTTGAGCCTGAGAAGAGTATGAAGACAATCGTTGTGATAGGAGCCGGAAATGTGGCTTCGCATCTTGCTCCGGCTATAGATGCGACGGGTGCCGGCCGAGTAACACAGGTTTATAGTCGCACCTATGAATCCGCGGAAGCGTTGGCAAGAAAGCTTCCCGGCGCGGTTGCCATATGCAACATAGATGAGATTCAGGAAGATGCTGATGTCTACCTCATCAGTCTCTCTGACGATGCAATCGTCCCTTTCTTAAATAAACTCCCCCTCGGTATAGGTAGAAATGCATTGTGGCTTCACACTTCCGGATCTGTAGGGATGGAGGTGTTGTCGCAAGTGACTGACCGATATGGTGTGTTTTATCCGCTTCAGACATTTTCAAAAAATGTTGAACTTGATATTAACGCTGTCCCACTTTTTATCGAGGGGAATACTGAGGAGGTTGAGAGAGAGATTAGAGAATTTGGCGAAAAGGTTTTCAAGGGTATCTATTATGCTGACAGTGAATTGCGACGAAAGATGCATATAGCAGCCGTTTTTGCTTGCAATTTCACAAACTATCTTTGGATTCAAGCTTCAGAACTTTTGGAGAAAGAGGGGTTGCCGTTTGATGTGCTTAAGCCATTGTTGGAAGAAACATTGCGAAAAAGTTTTGACATAGGACCGCTCAACGCCCAGACAGGCCCAGCCCGAAGGGGTGATAGAAAAGTCACAGAGATTCATAAATCTATGCTTGAAGGGGAGAAGTCCTATCTCTATGGCATTTTGTCGNATAGTATCATAAANAGGTNCCATCNNNGCGANNTGTCATGATACCGGGTGAACGTGCGCTTNNAAATTACATCATTAAATGATTCNGTCACCCCGAAAATTGTAAGTCTACAACATAATTTTTCTACATAGGGGAGAGGTCGTAAATTGTATCGCTTGTTTGGTTGGTTTGGTTTTGTGTTTTGCGTTTTTGTTTTGCCGCTCGGTTATGATAATTTTTTGAATAGTAATTTGTAACTTTGCACTGTCAGAAATCCGTGTCAGTGACTATAAATTGGTCTTCTGTGTGTACGGTGTTGATTGACAAGTTTTTAGAATCTATTTCAGGATGTTTGAAATCGAGTTAACCCCTATACTGATAGCTCTTTNTTCGNGGCTGATANNCTGCATATTATATCTTCTTTTAGGTTTCCGCCGCTATGTATCCTCGGTGAGTGCAAGGGTAGCGGAGTGCAATGAGATGGCCCTACCTGCTCATGAGGGTGCCTATCCAGCTGTCTCAGTGATAGTTTTCTCAGAGGACGATGCCGAAAATCTCGAGGTGCTTCTTCCTCAGATTCTTGAGCAGGACTATCCCGGTAGATTTGAGGTAATAGTTGTTAACGATGGCGCCGTCTCGTCAACAAAGGATGTCATCGCAAGACTTGAAAGACGCTATTCCAATCTCTACATGACCTTTACGCCGATGGAGTCGCGGTCTCTCTCAAGAAAAAAACTTGCGATCACCTTAGGCATCAAAGCAGCACGTTATGAAGTCGTAGTACTCACTACCGGCGACTGCCGTATAGAGTCGCCTACCTGGCTCAGCACCATGTGCCGTCACTTTGCGGATGGTAAAGAGGTGGTGATAGGGTATGCGGCTCAGCTTATACCGGATGGGGTGGCTAATCCTCATAAACGCTTACATGCATTCGACAGTGTGCGCACGGCAGTAGAGTATCTTTCATGGGCTATAGCCGGACGTCCTTTCCGCGGAATTGGTCATAATCTTGCCTATCGGCGTGCGTTGTTCTTCAAAAACAAAGGATTCTCGCGCTCCCTCAACCTCAAATTCGGGGACGATGACATCTTTATCAATGAGGTGACCGATAGCCACAACACCTATGTGGAACTCTCCACGGCATCCATCGTTGAGGTACTTGACAAGTATCCCGATCTGTCGCATAAAAGCAATAAACTGCGCTATGCTTTCACCTCTCGCCATATAAGGACCTCTGCGCGATTGTTTTTTGGAAGTTGTTCACTATTCTGGTGGCTGATGCTTGGCTTGACTGTTGCGGTCTCTATAGTTGGGCTTCCTTCGCTCATCCCATTCATAGTAAGCGTTGTACTTCTCCTGACCACTATAATAATTCTGATGACTGCCTGGCGTAGGACATCGCTCTCTCTCGGATCCAGAGCCATCTTGTTGACATTCCCGTTCCTTATGTCGTTTGAACCGCTCTATAATTTCTTCTATCGGCTCAAAGGGCTTCGCGGAAAGGGTGCAAATCTTACTTAGTGGAGACTACTGACATGACCGGAACAATAGAAATTGAAGGATTGAGGCTCTTCGCTCGTCATGGCGTATATGATGAGGAGCGTTCTCAGGGCAACACTTTTGAGGTTACTGTGAGGCTCCGTTATCCTATCCGTGATGCAATGGAATCCGATAAACTCGCTGAAACTCTTAATTATGCAGAGGCTGTGGAGCTTATCCGCCGGGAAATGGACACCCCTTCGCAACTTCTTGAGCATGTCGTAGGGCGTATTTATCACTCGCTTATGGAGTCATTTCCCTCGATTGAAGGGGGCTGCATAAAACTCACCAAACTAAATCCCCCAATCCCATATGAAGTCAAAGGAACTTCAGTATGTATAGAATGGTGATACAGGGTTAATTTTCTAATTACTGATATTTATTTGAATATTATATAGGATTCAAAATTATGGAGACTCCCGTACTTCTTCTTACAGGCTATCTTGGGAGTGGAAAGACCACTCTTGTAAATCATATTCTGACAAATGAACGTGGAATTCGTTTCGCTGTGATTGTCAATGATATAGGTGAGGTTAACATAGATGCCGACCTCATCCAGCGCGGTGGTATCGTCGACACTAAGGATGACTCTCTCGTGGCTCTTCAGAATGGGTGTATCTGTTGCACTCTAAAGATGGATCTTGTGAAGCAGCTCGAAGATATCCTCGCAATGGGCAAGTTTGACTATATTGTCATAGAGGCAAGCGGTATATGTGAACCGGCACCAATAGCCCAAACCATCTGTTCAATCCCTCAGATGGGAGAGGCATATATGAAATACGGTATTCCAAAACTTGACTGCATCGCCACTGTTGTCGACGCTTTCCGTATGAAAGATGAGTTCAATTGCGGCGAGACCCTCACTGAAAAGGAGCATGACGAAGAAGATATCGCCAACCTTGTAATCCAACAGATTGAGTTCTGCAACATAGTGATTCTAAACAAGGTATCTGATGTAGATGCCGACGAGTTGAAAAGGGTTAAGGCGATTGTTAAAACTCTCAATCCGGGTGTGAGAATTATCGAATGTGATTATGCCGATGTACCCATCGAGGATTTAATCAATACTCACCTCTTTAACTTTGGTGCCGTTGCTACTTCAGCAGCATGGGTTCAGCAGATTGAAAAGCCTATCGCCGAGATTGAAGAAGAAGAGAAGCATCGTGAGGAGGCTCATCATCATCATGAACATGAGCATCATCACGAACATGAGCATCATCACCACGACCATGAGTGCGACCATGACCATGAGCATGGTGAGGAGTGCACATGCGGGTGTCACCATCATCACCACCATCACGATGGAGAGGGTGAGGCTGAGGAATACGGGATTGGGACTTTCGTATATTTCCGTCGCCCCGGTTTCGATCTGAATAAATTTGACTACTTCTGTGCAAATTATTGGCCCGAAAATGTGATTCGCTCAAAGGGTATCTGCTATTTCTCCACCTCTCCCGATATGTCCTACCTTTTTGAAACAGCAGGGCGCCAGAAGCAGCTCCGGGAGGCGGGGATGTGGTTTGCCACAGCTCCGGAGGATGAACTTAAAGAGCTTGTNGAGCAAGATCCATCGATCCTTCGAGACTNGGATGCTGACTATGGGGATAGGATGATAAAAATAGTGTTCATAGGTCAGAACCTTGATAAGAAGGCTATTTCAGAGGCCCTTGATGCCTGTCTTGATGTAGATTAAGAGTAAAGATCCACTGCTGTTATGAAGCCCTATCTTCAAGTCGAGAATCTCACCAAAAGCTATGGCGACCGACTGCTTTTCGATTCTGTCACTTTCGGAGTCAACGAGGGTGACAAAATCGGTCNTATAGCAAANAATNNCACAGGNAAATCCACGNTACTTAAGATAGTGGCCGGAAAAGAGGCTCCTGACAGTGGATCCGTGGTGTTTCGCAATGACCTTCGAGTTGGGATTCTTGACCAGACTCCGGAGTTTGATCCTGAGCTTTCGGTGATGGCCAATCTTTTAGCTCTCTTGCCTCGCGATCACCACAATGAATGGGGGCTTGAGGACAGTATCAGACAGATGCTTTCCCAACTGGGTATCGATGATCCGGACATGAAGATGTCAATAATGTCAGGAGGGCAGTTGAAGAGGGTTGCATTGGCTCAAGTGATTCTTGGGAAGCCTGATTTACTGATTCTTGACGAACCCACCAACCATCTTGATCTTGCATCGGTTGAATGGCTTGAAAACTTTCTATCACGCCAGAAGATAACACTTCTGATGGTCACCCACGATCGCTATTTCCTCGACCGCGTCTGCAATAAGATACTCGAGATAGATATGAAAAATATCTACTCTTATGAGGGAAATTTTGACTACTACCTGCGCAGGCGTGCCGAAAGGATCGAGGCTATGGCGAGCGAGCTGGCTAAGGTGAAAAACACTCTTCGGAAGGAACAGGAATGGATGCGTCGTCAACCTCAGGCAAGAGCCGGGAAGGCCCGCTATCGCATAAATGCTTTCTATGACCTCAAGGAACGATCCCGTCTACAGCTCTCCGAGAAGCAGATCGACCCTTCGGATGTCAAATCATCCTATATCGGTTCCAAAATTTTCGAGGCAAAAAATGTGTCGAAGCGCTTCGGCGAAAAGATTATTCTCGATGACTTTACATATACCTTCTCACGCTATGAGAAACTTGGAATTGTAGGTGGAAATGGTGTAGGGAAATCAACCTTTGTCAAAATGCTCCAGGGTTTGATCCCTCAGGATTCAGGAGAGTGGAATGTGGGTGAGACTGTGCGCTTCGGTTATTATTCTCAGGAAGGATTAAACCTTCCCCCCGGCAAAAAGGTGATAGATGTCATCACTGACATAACTGAGGAGGTTACAGTCAGCGACACAGCCCACTATTCTCCCATGCAATTCCTGACCCGCTTTCTCTTCTCTCCGGCTGACCAGCAGAAGTATGTTTCTACTTTGAGCGGGGGAGAGATGAGGCGACTGCACCTGGCGGCTACTCTGATTTCGCAGCCCAATTTCCTAATACTCGATGAGCCTACCAACGATCTTGACATAATGACTCTCGCGATTCTCGAAGAGTATCTCAGGGAGTTTAAAGGATGTGTCATTGTGATTTCCCACGATCGTTTCTTCATCGATTCAATNGTGGACCATCTGTTTGTGATGGAAGNAAACGGAGTGATNAAAGATTTTCNCGGCAACTACAGCGACTATCGCGAGTATCTCNAGGAGCAGAAAGCAGCTCAGGCTAAAGCAGAGGAGGAGAGTGGCGAAAAAGTCGCCTCAAACTCCAAGCCTCGACTTAATTCCCAACGTCAGAAGATGACTTTCAAGGAGCGGAAAGAGTTTGAATCTCTTACTGCCGAGATTGAATCTCTCTCGCAAGAGAGAGCTCAGTTGGAGGCCCTTTTCAACTCCGGAGAGCAACTGAGCGATGTCGCCTCAATGGCTAAACGATATAGTGAGCTGAAAGATTTACTTGATGAAAAGGAGATGCGCTGGCTCGAACTTTCGGAGAAGGAGTAGGAGACTGCTTTGTAGCGGCAATTCATTCTTATTTTCAGGTTTATTGGCTCAGAGATTTTCTAACGGCTAAGGNTTGTANANNTCCGNATNGAAAAANTCGNNANCTTCNGNGGCTTGCTCCAATGCTGTAGCTGCAGGGCTTTGAGGGTTCAGGTCCACGGCTTTCGAAAAGTCGCTCGTGGCTGCGGAGCGGTTGCCGGTACGCCATAGCAACTTACCCCTTTCAAAATACAGTTTGTCGTCGGCCGGCGACTCGGCAATCATCCTATCAAGCACTCGCTTCGCCTCTTCAAATCGCCTTTCTGAAATAAATTGTGAGTAGTCTTGCTCAGTTATCATTTAATTTATAAATTTGGACATCGTTAATGATTTGCGGGAACTGGTGGCTCACTTCGCTCCCGGCAAAACTAATCAAAAGATATTTAACACGCAAACGATTATGAAGGTCAATATCACAGGGCTCAAACTTTTATTAGCTTCAGTGCTCTTTTCTACAGTTACTCTGCCGGTTTTCTGCGCTGATCCAACTGTTACTGACTATTCACCTGCTCAGTGCGAAGGCTCTGCGATGCCTTATCCTCATAAAACTGTGGCCGACCTGGCTTATCCTGACTCTTTGAAGCCTGTGTTTATAAATCATATAGGTCGCCATGGTGCGAGATTTCTTTCCTCTTCAAAATATACCACCTCTTTGAAGCGCGTGCTCCTTAAGGCTGACAGTCTGCGCACTCTTACACCCCAGGGGAAGAATCTGTTAAAACTTTGCGATCTGATTGTTGCGCGGACAGCCGGCCGATGGGGCGCTCTTGATTCGCTTGGGATGGCAGAGCAGCGTGCCATTGCATCAAGGACTTTTACTGCGTTCCGCCCACTCTTCAATCAAAGCCGTATACATGCGATATCTTCCTATGTGCCAAGATGCATCATGTCGATGTATGAGTTTACTCATCAGCTTTCGAGACTCGACAACAAAATTGAAATCACCACCAGCTCAGGCCGAGTAAATTCACCTTTGCTTCGACCATGGGATAGCGATAGCGAATATAAGGATTTTATCGCTTCGGAAGGTTGGCATAAAGTCTACGATGATTTTTTCACTCAACGAGTTCCGGTAGCTCCCGCTAAAAAGGTGCTCGGGAAAGATTACCCCCTTGATGATGATGAGGCTCGAGATATCACTATGAATATATATAAGGTGGTGGCAGGATGTTCGGCCTTTTCAATTGATGTGGATATGTTGAAATATTTTTCACCTGAGGAACTCAACTCGGTTTGGAGTGTGGAAAATCTTCATCATTATCTCACACATTCCTCCTCTACACTCTCCACGGCACCATCTGCCATGGCATCCACGTTACTGCAGGAGCTGATCAGCACTATGGGAGAGGCTGCCGAAGGAAAAAATCCCTATACAGTGATGCTCCGCTTCGGCCACGCCGAGACGCTAATGCCTTTGTTTGCCCTGATGCACCTGCCCGGTTGCTACTATATCACAAACTATTTCGATACGGTAGGGTTACATTGGCGCGATTTCTATGTTGTTCCGATGGCAGCAAATCTGCAGATGATATTGTTTCAGTCTGAATCGGGTAATCTCTATGTCAGAACCGATCTCAACGAGACGCCCATACCGCTCATCCCCGGTCGCTCTACCATCTACACCCCTTGGTCAGCAGCTAAAGAGTATCTCCAAAGATGCTTACCACTCCAATTTGACCTGTAAAAAGCAAAAGGGGGCCGACCTCGCTTTTTGAATCCTTTCCGGTGCTTTTTTGAGCTGTTCCGTGACTGATTTTGGTGCTATTTCCTGATGTGTTAAAGTTTCTTGCTTTAGTGTATACTATTGCTTTTTAGCGAAAAAAATCGTAACTTTGTATATTCTGAATCTTTCAATTGGAATATACCTGAAATGA
>WFLX010195374.1_pt1 | contig 18589 bp, 16 predicted proteins | sample 4967041 | NCBI WGS metagenome assembly WFLX01 (sample SAMN12857096, study PRJNA449069) | gut metagenome | isolation source: stool from male and female vole | host: Microtus ochrogaster | place: USA:Florida | collected 2017
ATTGCATTTTGCAGACGGATATCTGTAGCATCAATAGATTTTTCTCTGGGTATTGAAAATAAAATATCGTAGCCTGTATAAATATGATTTTTGTACTGTACTGCAATTAGAATCGCCACTGCAGCAACTACCAGCAGAACCAAACCAATTCTGTACACTGTAGTAAGTTTATGGCGTTTGATTTTTGTTTTGTAGTTATTTTGGTTTTGCTCTCGTTTTTCTTTTTCCTTCAGATAGTTCTTAATATCTGCCATATAATTGTTACCTTTTGCTGTGTTGTGTGGTGCTGGTATGCTCGCAGTGGCGCTCAGGAGCAGGCTCCCTCGCTCACGGGCTTTCGCCCTATTCTAGGCGATAGATACACAGAAGCATACATGCAACCATGACGCCTCTGTGTATCTATCGCCTAACGCACTGCTCAATGCTTTCGTGGACATAATACCATACTAATGGAGGTTTATGGTAATAAAATTTTCTGACCTATTTTAATATCATCGGGGTTGATGATTTGGTTGAGGGCACAGATTTCTTGTACCTTGGCTTCGCTGCCGTAGTTTTTGAGGCTGATTCCTATCAGAGTATCGCCTCTCTGTATAGTGTAGGAAACCGGCTGCGGTTCTGGGTCGGAAGTTGCTTCAGGTGATTCCGTGACGTCAGGTGTCGGTTCAACCGTCGGAGTGGACTCGGGTGTAGGCTCCGGTGTATTCTCCGGTTCCGGAGTCACCAGAGGATTTTGCTCTGAAATATCCGTTTGAGGGGTCTCCAACGGAAGCTGCTGTACAGGATCAGTTGCCGCCTGATTTTCTTTTTCCAAGGCATTGGTCAGCTTGTCCTCTGTTAACAGGGTATCAGTCTGCATGTTCTGATTTACCGCCTCCAACGTATCGGGCAGTTTCTGTTCCGTCATCTGATCTATGAGTTGCCTGGCTGCCACCTGTATATTTTCTACACTTCCATCGGTGCTCACAAGTGCCAGACCAAGTACACACAAGAGGACAAATGCCGCCACAATAGAAACCCTTACGCGTTGGATATTCGGCGCTACTGTCGGTTCTGCTGCTCTTCTCCGCTGCCTTGAACGATTTTCTCTCATACGACTCCGTTCCAAAGCGCTTCTTATACTTGAAGTATTTCTCATATTCGAGTTATTTTCGGTAGATTCCTTCGAGGCAGAAGACTCCGCCGCTTTTCTCTCCTCCCTCCTTCTCTGCACGGCATCATATTTCTCCTGATTGACTACCTCCGGCTGTATCTCCTCCTTGCGAATTTCTAACATATATGCCAGCATACTGTCATTTTTTTCATAGAATTGTGCATATCCTGTTATGTACCTGCAAATTTCCTGTTCACATACATGAAAACCTTCCACCATTTCACCATTCAACAACCGATAGCCGAGAAACTCATATTCTGCAAAATAGCGCTTTCTTAATCGTTCAATCTCCTGCTGCTGCGCCTGCGATAAATGCTTTGTTTCCCTTTGTAGAAAATCCAGCTTTGCCGCTCCGTAAAAAAATAAATAGGATACTCCCTCTTCTTCCTTACGCACACCATAAAGCGCAACTGCCATCTCTTTATTCTGTGCTAAATGATTCAACTGCTTAATATAGGAAACAACATAATCCTCTACATAAATTTTACAGCCGCTGTCCGATTCTCCGATTTGTGTAATATTTCTTGGTAATTCCATATAAAAACACCTCCCGTGCCGTTTTTATCAATAATATCATTGGCATGGGAGGTATTTTATCAATCTTTGTCGCGATAAATATAAAAATGCTCGACAATGTTTGCGATATTTATTTTCTGTAATTATTCAAAACGGTATACCGTCACAGAATCATAATCTTCTCCGTCTCCGAAAATGCAGGGTGGAAATGAGGGTTGATGTATGGTGTCGGGATAATACTGAGTCTCCAGACATAATCCAAAACGCTTATTATAAGCAGCTCCGTCCTTGCCGGTCTGAGTCACAATGGAATTGCCCGCATAGAACTGTACACCGGGCAGATTGGTGTATGCTTTCATCACTCTGCCGCTCTTGGGAGCTTTCACTACCGCAAATTCCCTCATCTCGCCGTTCCAGTCGTCAATAACCCAATTGTGGTCATAACCGCCGGTTAGCTTCAGTTGCTCAAAATCCTCATTTATTTCCTTGCCGATTACTTTAGAAACAGTAAAATCCATGGGGGTGCCCGCCACAGGAACAATTTCTCCAGTGGGGATCGCTCCTTCTACAATAGGCGTATAGCAGGAGGCATTCAGCTGCAGCTCATGAGCCTCTATGCTCCCGCTGTCATGTCCGTCCAAATTAAAATAAGTATGATTTGTAAAATTCAAAACCGTCTTTTTGTCGCTGCTGCCAAGATAGTGCAGCGTCAATGCATTATCCTCACCCAAGGAATAAGTTATCTTTACCTTCTTATTACCGGGAAAGCCCATATTGCCGTCACTATCCTCCAGTGAAAAAGTGACACTATTGTCGTTCGTTTCAGCCGTCCACAATTGCTTGTGATAACCCTTATTCATATGGCTGTGAAGATTATTCGGTCCGTCATTAACATCAAGCTGATACCTCACGGCATCCACTTCAAATTCTGCACCGCCAATACGATTTGCATTAGGTCCGATAACCGCGCCGAAAAAGCTGGGATTCTTAAAATAATCCTCCGCCTTGTCAAAACCAAGAACTACATCCGCTATATTACCTGCCTTGTCCGGAACCATCAGTTTTACAATAATTGCTCCAAAATTAGTGAGATCAACCTGCATTCCCTTGCTGTTTTTCAAAGTATACAGCATAATCTCCTGTCCGTCAGGACCTTTTCCGAATACACTTTTTTCTACTGCCATTTCCTTGCTCCCTCCTAAATAATATTCCGACTAAAATATCGTTCCATGCATTTCTATAATTCTACCCTGCCCTCTAAAGCACGCAGCAGAGTTACTTCGTCAATATATTCCAAATCACCGCCCACCGGCACACCGCTGGCAATTCTGGTCACCCTGATACCCGTAGGCTTAATCAGCTTACTTATGTACATTGCAGTGGTCTCACCTTCAAGGCTGGAATTAGTGGCAATGATAACCTCCTCCACATCCTCCTGCAGGCGCTCCATCAGCTCCTTTAGCTTAATATCTCCCGGACCGATACCAAGCATAGGGGAGATGGCGCCGTGAAGCACATGATAAACGCCCTCATATTTGCCCGTTTTTTCATATGCTGCCAAATCTCTGGTATTTTCCACCACCATAATCAGCTTATGATTACGTTTAGTATTGGCGCATACCGGACATATCTCTCTGTCGGTTAGGGTATAGCACTCCTTGCAGTAGCGCACATTTGCTTTCGCCTCCAGCATGACATTTGCCAGTCGGCTCACCTTTTCCTGCGGCATATTAATCAAATGAAACGCCAAACGCTGTGCCGACTTGCTTCCAATCCCCGGCAGGGCGGCAAGCTCCTCTATTAATTTATTGATATGTCCGCTATACAGATCCATTAGAAAGGAAATCCTCCTCCGAATCCACCGGTCATTTTACCCATAAGCTCTGCGCTTGCTTCCTCAGCCTTACGAAGCGCCTCGTTTGTTGCCGCCACAATTAAATCCTGCAGCATTTCAACGTCCTCAGGATCCACAACCTCCTCGGACAATTTAACGCTTACAACTTCCTTCTTGCCGTTTACAGTCACCTCAACCGCACCGCCGCCTGCCGCTGCAGTAAACTCCTTCGTCTCTAATTCCTTCTGCCCTTCTTCCATCTGACGCTGCATTCTCTGTGCCTGTTTCATCAGATTGCTCATATTTCCGGGCATTGCACCGCCGGGAAAGCCTCCTCGTTTCGCCATTTCTAAATCCTCCAAATAATTTTACTTTCTAAAACTGTATCTGGCATACTGTAACACCAGCGCTCTTTGATTTTAACACCTTGCTCCATATCACTGCAAGGAAAAAATACCTACTCCTCTTCTTCAATCTCCATATTAATCATCTGAGATAAATCTACATAATTATCTTCAAACTCGCGTCGGTTATTTACTGTCTGTATATTCACCTCTATCTCCTTACCAGAAAAATCAGACAGCAAAAGCTCGAGCTGCTCCTTGTTTTCTACATGCTGTACAAAATAATCAGATGCAATACCATCCTCCAGTACCAGCATCAGCCTGTTGTCACCGCCAAGACTTAATTTTGCATTCTTCAAATACATTTTCATCGGATTCTCGGCATTTCCTACAATAGCAGACCATTTTGCCACAATCAACTTCACATCCTCGGGTATTGCCTTTTGCAGCTGCGGCTTAACTTTTTTTACCGATGCCGCCGGCGCTCCTCCCGCTGTAAGGCTTCCCTCTGCGGATGCCGCCACGAAACCGTTTTCCACCTTATCCTCAAGCTGACGGATTCTGTCTAAAAGCGCCTCCTCATTTGTCTCCATATTCGGCTTACATAATTTAATCAGGGCTATTTCCACCAAAATACGCTTTTGGGAAGCATAGCGAATCTGACCTGATAAATCCGAAAAAATTCGGATATATCGGATAATCCGATCCATATCCACCATACTCGCCTCTTCCTTTAGGCGTGTCAAATTGTCTGTAGACATATCAATTACGTCCTCCAAATGTTCCGAAGACTGCACCAGCAAAAGATTGCGCAGATACCATGTGAAATCCGTCACAAACTGGGTCAGCTCCCTTCCCTGCATGACAATCTCCTCCAGAAGCTCAATACATCCCAGCACATTTCGTTCCAAGACCTGACGAAACAGGCTGCTGAATACACCCGTATCCACTGCTCCCAACACATCCAACACCTTATCATAGGTCAGCTCATTCCCTAGATGAAAGGCAATACACTGGTCTAACAGGCTTAAAGCGTCACGCATGGAGCCATCGGCAAGCTTCGCAATATAACGCAATGCCTTGTCCTCCACTTCANCATTTTCCGCATCAATNAAAGTCTTCATGCGCNCCGTAATGGTGTCTATAGAAATGCGCTTAAAGTCATACCTCTGACATCTGGATAAAATAGTGATGGGAAGCTTGTGCACTTCGGTGGTAGCAAGAATAAAGATAACATATGAAGGCGGTTCCTCCAAGGTTTTTAATAAGGCGTTAAACGCACCTATGGAAAGCATGTGTACCTCATCGATAATATAAACCTTATACTTTCCTTCCGCAGGAGAATAGGACACTTCCTCCACAATCTCCCTGATATTATCCACGCCGTTGTTAGATGCGGCGTCAATCTCAATCACATTCATACTGGCTCCCGCCGCAATCGCCCTACAAATACGACAGCCCCCACAGGGACCATCCTCTGTGGGGTTCTCACAATTCACTGTTTTGGCAAGTATTTTTGCCACAGTTGTCTTGCCGGTTCCTCTTGTACCGGTAAAAAGATACGCATGCCCGATTCGATTCGCCTTTATCTGATTCTTAAGTGTCGTTACAATATGATCCTGCCCCTTCANATCCGCAAAGGTATCCGGGCGGAACTTNCGGTATAGCGCTGTGTATGACATAACNCGTCTCCGTTTCAAAACAATNTATTTAATCGCCGAAGCTGATTCCCAAAAGCTTTGCCTCNTGTACAATAGAAGCATNNGNANCAATCATCTTANGCTTNCCGGCAACATNCTCCNAAGNAACACGGACAATCTCCCTGTTCTTATAACCTACCATAAAACCATACTGCCCCTCCAAAATCAGCTTACCTGCCTCAGAGCCCAATCTGCTTGCAAAAACGCGGTCGTAAGGACAAGGGCTTCCGCCTCGCTGCGTATGTCCGGGAACGGTAACACGCACCTCTCTGCCGGTCTTTTTCTGAATAGCCGCCGCCACCTCATATGAAACTGAAGGGTACGGATATTTTTTCATTTTTTCCTTATATTCTTTTTTGGAAAGCTTGGCATCCGCCTTGGAAATAGCGCCTTCCGCCACTGCGATAATAGTAAAACGGCAGCCGTCTCTGTCACGCTCTTCAATCTTCTCAACCACCTTGTCAATATCATAAGGAATTTCCGGAAGCAAAATAATGTCTGCACCGCCGGCCATGCCCGCATTCAAAGTAAGCCAGCCAACCTTATGTCCCATAACCTCCACAATAAATACACGTCCGTGAGACGCCGCTGTCGTATGAATGCAGTCAATAGCATCCGTCGCAATATCCACCGCACTCTGAAACCCAAAGGTCATGTCCGTTCCCCACAAATCGTTATCGATGGTTTTGGGCAGAGTAACAACATTCAAGCCCTCCTCACGGAGAAGATTCGCAGTCTTGTGGGTTCCGTTGCCACCCAAAATCACCAGACAATCCAGCTGAAGCTTATAATAATTCTGCTTCATAGCCTCAACCTTATCAATCCCGTTCTCGTCAGGATCCTTTATTGTCTTGAAAGGAGTTCGGGATGTACCCAAAATGGTACCGCCTTTTGTCAAAATGCCGGAAAAATCCTTTCCTGTCAGCATGCGGAAGTTACTGTAGATCAAACCTCTGTAACCGTCCAGAAAACCATAGATTTCCACGTCCTCTTTGCTGTTGGCAAGGGTTTTAACCACACCTCGCATTGCCGCATTCAACGCCTGACAATCTCCGCCGCTGGTCAACATACCGATTCTTTTCATGTGTTCCTCCATTCTGCTGCCTGTAGGTCAGCATTTATTTTATAATGACCGCTTCGGCGGTCGCTTGATTTCCTTCCTTTCCATGCTCAAAAAACATTTCGCTCCGCGAAATCCGTGCTTCGCACTCTTCGTTTTTTTCGCTAACTTGTGGGGTGAAATCAAATGACCGCTTCGGCGGTCGCTTGATTTCCTTCCCACAAGTTACATTATATCCTATATTTGGTTTTGATACAACTTATTGGGGCGGAAAAAATGTGAAAAAAGTTTAAAAAGAAGCTTGTAAAAAAAGAAGTTTTCCTATAAAATAGATAAGTCTGATAGTAAACCATTTTAGTTTGGAGAGTTGTCCGAGTGGTTTAAGGTGCGGCTCTCGAAAAGCCGTGTGCCCAAAAGGCACCGTGGGTTCGAATCCCATGCTCTCCGCTCAAGCGCCGGAATACGATTCCGGTTTTTCCTTCAAAGAAAGAGCTGGCTTGTATTTGCCTGCTCTTTCTTCAATATTATCCACTATCACTTATTCCAAGATATTTTTACCCTTTTAAAATCCCCATCATTACATCATAATTCTCAGGCTGATGAGGAAAGGTACAGTTTGTACAAATTTTTATCCTTCTCCCATCCCTTTCCATATATTGCGGGTTTCCCGGGCAGTTTTCTCTTGCATATAACGGGCAATAACAAAATAAACAGTTAAAACTTCCCAATCCTTTATGACAGGGAAAATAATTGCACTCTTTATTTTCAAAAAAGCGATACGAATTCTCCATGTTTACTCTTGCACCTTTCCTTATATTTCTCTGCTTTCTCCACAAACGATTTGGCAAATGCGAGGTTTGACGGATAATATAAATGCGGGAATCCCATCCAGCAATTGTCATCTTCTATTATACAGGAATATTCCTTCCCTGTCACCTGTTTGATTGCAATCGTGCCATTCCCGTTATCGGTACTGTCATAATAGTGGAACTCATGCCCTTTTATGCGCTCCCCTTCCGGCAGAAAGCTGCTCCGCTTTTCTTGAAGCTCTATGTAGCCAAAACGAACCAGCTTCCCGGCATAAAAGCAGGTTGCCACCACAGGCATTCCGTTTTCCACTGCTTTCCTGACTGCAGAACGCATCCTTCTATTCTCGCTAAGCTTTCCAGCATACAGTTCCGGATATCCGCCGCCGATTAACAACGCCTGACAAGCGTCCGGCAGTTTATCATCCCGCAAAGGAGAAAAATATTTTATTTCCGCACCATATTCCTTCAGCATAAGAATATTGTCTGTATAATAAAAACTCTTCATACTCCGCACCATGCATCAGGTGAGCAGGCTGTATTACCAAGTTCTTAACTCCGTTTGCTACTGCACGCTCCAAACCGCCGACAGTCTAAAGGGAGCGGTGGATTTACTCATAATACTGCATTTCCCCGTGGATAATTACTATTATGAGGGAAAACGTAGCGCTGTATTTTTAGGTGAACAGGTTGTAAAATACCATAGAACACTGACAACATACCTTAACACATTACTTCAAAACGGTTTTGAATTTCAGCATATCGTTGAGCCTCAACCGCCGGAGAAAATGCTGAATATAGTGGGTATGAAAGATGAAATGCGCCGCCCTATGATGTTGCTTATTGCAGCCAGACGAAAGTAACGGATTGTCGAAATACCCAACATACGGGCAATCGAGAAAAAATTCGATTATCGGCTTATTCCAAAAATCCGGCTGTATCCGTAAGTCAGCGGCATATCTGTCATTTCAGTCATATGCCTTTTTATCAAATAATTATCTGTTATTCTATTTTGACAATGTATATTATTACAACCGACACAAACGCCTTTGCAATGAACTGTTTCGTCCTGCGTCAACTCTGAAATAAATGCCACACTCTTTTTGGGCAGCATACAAAAAGATGAATTACAGGTAATCTGCCGAGTGATTTCTTTTAACAGATGCGGCAACATCTCCAAAGGGAACTCCTTGCTGCCAATAAAATGATATCTTGCAACATGACAGTCTGTATTTCTTTTGATATAACGATTATATGCGTCATAACCTTGCATTAAAAGCTCACTTGCCAATACCTCAAGCATATAACTTTGTGACAGCAGACCTTTATTGCTGTAACTTTCCTGTAAACAATCCACTCCATTTCCCAAAGACATGACAACATTCTCATAAACTGCATCAGAAATCTCTGTCCGGCATTGATTTTTCATCAAAAATTCCTTTCTCTCCCAAAAGGCTTCTTCACGTATCAGGGGCAGCATTTCCTCTGCCACTACCTGAAATTCAATTGCTTGCGTTTCTCCATAATGAAATTTTTTGCGGACTCCCTCTAAAAATACAGGAGTTAAAAACTCATCCAATACATCAGAAAAAAAAGCTGCCATTTGGTTTTCTCCTTACCATCCTTCCAATCCGTTGCATTCTCTTCTTAACCGTTACATGCTCTTCTTAACGGTTACATGCTTTTCTTAACGGTTACATGCTTTTCTTAACGGTTACATGCTTTTCTTAACTTATTCCGTTCCATGCTTAAATTTATTATAAGACTCCTCCAGTTTATCCGTCACTTCCTCACGGCTTAAGCCTTCCAATTTCCCGGCGTCCTGCCAGCCGAAAGTAACCGTATAGGATGTGAGGCCTTCAAAAGCATTCTCCACTGCATTTTTATATTCCTCTTCCGTGATTTCATCCCCCGCTCCGTTAGTATAGGCAATACTTCCCTGTTCTTCACCATATGTTACCCTCATACATCTTAAAGGATCATTGGTTATTTTCCCGTTCTGCAGGGTTAAAGCACTGGTTATGAGATCATCCTCTCCGGCGCCAATCCTAAGGTTATCAAAGAATATATAGTGGAATATCCCCTTGGCATCACAAAAAACAGAAATAAACTCTTCTATAATGTCCGGCTGAGACTCTCCTTCCGCAAAATTTGTCTCACATTCTGTCAGACCGTCATAGCTTTCATTAATCTCATAGAAATGACTGTAAGTATACTCTCCCGTACCTCCATAATTTGCCACAATCAACTCAAGCCTGTCGTCTAAATCCAAATTGGTGACAGCAAAACAATACAAATCGTCTGCATAATCCGGTTCATGATACCATATATCCATATTGTCTGCCATAATGCCAAGCTGGGAATAAATACTTCGCGAGCCGTCCAGTGTAACGCCAATGGCCTGTTCCTCAATTATTCCTTCCATCGTAGAAATGTCTGTTTTTCCGTAGTCCAAAGCGCTGCTTTCCACACCGGCGCTTTGCAAAAGCCCCGCTTCCTCCTCGCTTCCTGACAATATTCTTTCTTCCTGATTTTTCGGAGATTCCTGTTCTTTTTTGCCGCATCCGGTCAACAAAACGCCGAAGATTCCTATCGCTATCAAAATCTTACTTAATCTCATAAATATTCTCCTTCTAATGCCTTATATCACTGTCCGGATACGGACCCGTAATATCTCCTATGCTGTTTATCTCGGAATCCAACGCCACCTCATACGCCGTATCATCCTCCATGATCACATGCCAGACAGACTTATCCCATTCATAGGGCTGGCGTGTCTCCACTATCCTTTTCCCGTTATAATTTCCCGCATGGGTTACAAACCAGATTGCTTTTTCCTCTTCACTCATTTTTTCATAATTCTCCGGCGAAATGAACATATCTATAGGTGAATACCACAGTCTCCTTCTGCTGGNGATATNAATGCTCTNANTACCCGAANAACACCGGCNCANAAAAATTCTGTCATGANTNATATCGTCCTCGGTNAGNNCAAAACGATAAGAGTTCCACGTCNGCTCCGAATAATAATAGCACTCCTTTATCAGGGTTCCCGTCAAATCATATAGCTCCCGCAGCGCCTGCTGTGCCATTGCTTCTCTTTCCTCCTCGGACGGCAGCATATCCTCTGTCATTCCTGACTCTTTATCCAGTCTAGGAATATGTAAATGTAAAACTGCTTCTCTAAAACCCTCCCGATGCGCTGGCTGACCGTTCTCAGCGGTTCCGTTGTCCGAGAGAGCATTCGTATTATAACCGGTAAATAAATTGGCGCTTTGCAATTCCTTGGAGCTTGTTCCAATGACATAACGCAAATTGACTACCATGCCGCTTTCACTTGCAAGATACAGATAACAAAACCCATTGCCATCACTGTTTAAGGCAACGCATTGATTGCTTATGACTGCCGAAACATCAGTATTGATAGAGTCTCTTGTCAATTTAAGCTCATCAAAAGCCTGAACTCCTTCCAGCGAATATTTCTGCTTTGTAAGAATATAATTTTCCACATCAAGGACATACATATCCTCCTCATTGTTCGGATGCATATACACCTTAGAACCGTTAGATTCCACTATGACCTCACAATAATTGTCACCCTGTGTATACTGGCAGCCTATCGCCGCAAGATCCAACGCTCCTGTCATGCGCTGCGCCTCTATATTGTATACAAACAGCCCATAATAGTCATGAAAAATAAGAATTCTCTCATCCCCGTAATCTAAAATCGGACCGTCCGCGCCGCAAATATATTCCTCCCCTAAATACAACGGAGTTATCCGGATTGCCTCCCCCATTAATTCAATTCCTTCATCTTGCAGCCCGCCAGTCGCAAGCTGCCGGAATTTCCCCATGTCGCTTCTTTCTTTCTCCGTTCCGTCAGCCACAAGCCATTGGAATTCCCCTATACCGCTTCCTTCATCCTGCANCCCTNCAGCCATAANAGTGTTCTGCTTTCCCNCAGGCTTATCATCCGCNCCCTCCCGCCTTGTAAAAAGACATGCAGCAAGCACTGCAAAAATAAGGACAGCCGAGACGGTGGCAAGAGATAACGTTTTTTTATATTTTATAATATTTTTAATCCTGTCCTTAGCGCTGCCCTCTCCAAAGGCCAAGGGCGCTCCCAGCAGGATTCTTCTGCCTGCAGACAGCCTAAGCAGCGCATAAGCGTATTCTTTCCGTTTATCTGCACCAATTCTCTNTATTGTCNCCTCATCACNCGCCATCTCCATGTCCTTTCCGAAAAGTAAAAAGATAAGCCATACAAACGGATTGAACCAATGAATGCAGGTGATAAAAAATGCCAGCATTTTTTTCACAGGGTCTAAACGACCAATATGTGTCCGCTCATGCTCTGTCACATACTGTAGATATTCTGTATCCATTCCCGACGGAAGATAAATCTTTGGACGAATCAAACCAAATACAAAAGGAGTTTCAATATCATCCGCCAGATAAATATTCTCCTCTACACAGATACTGCAAATCAGCTTTCTCTTTAGTCTAAAATAAGAAAGAATACTATATGCAAGTACTGTCAAAACACCCACAAGCCAAATTGTTCCGCATATTGCCGAAAAAGTCCATACCATGCTGACAGAATCGGTAACGGCTCCCATAACGGAAGCCTCTTTGGTACTCTGTTCCATTTCACCTGCTGCCGTAACCGATGAAGTGGCATTTTGAATATAGATTGCCGCCTGTCTAATCCTCTCTACCTGATACTCCTTCGGCCTGCTCTCCCAAAATCCGAAAGGGCTTTTCAGCTTCCACGGACATATCATGCAAAAATAAGGTATAAACCACAGCAAATTAGCATACTTTTTGGACACTCCAAATCGTACAAACAACAAACGGGCAATCAAAATGATTCCCATAGCTATCGTTGCCTGTACACTCATACTGCCTAATTGAAGTATAAAATCTTCCATAGTATTCTCCATTCCGGAGCCTCACACTCCCCTATCGACTGTTATCAATGATTCTCTGCAGTTCCTCGATTTCCCTGTCACTCAACTTCCTGCCGGAAGTGAAAGCGGCTAAAAAGCCTGGCAGGGAACCTGCAAAAGTATCCTCCACAAACTGCTCGCTCTGTTTTGACAGAAAATCCATCTTAGAAACCACTGATGTGACCGTTCCATTGTTATTTAGAAACAGACCTCTCTCGCACACTCTACGCAAAATAGTATATGTAGTTGATTTCTTCCAACCAAGCTCTTTTTCACACAGCTTTGCAAGCTCTCCCGATTGCAAAGGTTCATTCTCCCAGATAATTGTGGCAAACTTCATCTCAATCTCACCTAACTTGTATTCTATCATCTCTGCCTCCCATTTCTATGCACGCCATTCTACTGACTGTAAACCACTTTTATTCTACTGCCAGTAGACCTTTCTGTCAAGAGCCGCTATAAAATTCATCGACAAAAAATTACAGTTCAGCCATGCCTTTTATAAGTTAGCAGAATATATCCCCTCACTATTTATTCACGTGTTTTTCCGCCAACTTATGAACAAAAAAAGGTTCCTGTCATACAACAGAAACCTTTTCGCCTTATATTTCAATAATAAATTCTTATAAATGAATGCCCTTTACTCCTCAATAAACCACTGTGACTATCACATTCATTATACCATGAATCCACCCACACTCTTCTCTATCGCCTCGGAAACATTTATCAATTGAGTGGATACATCTGATATATCTTTTACCATATCATTTACCAGTTCGGTTGAAGCCAAAGTCTGCTGGGTGCTTGCAGCATTTGCCTCGGCAATCGCTGACAGGTTCTGTACTACCTCCACTACCATCATTCTTTCCTCATCCATACTCTTGACAGTATCATAAATAGCATTAACGCTCTTCTTAGTAACCTCAATATCCTGATACATATCTTGGAACTGCTCTTCTGTATTGGAGAGCTGCTTACTCTGCTCCAGCATAATATTCTTCATGTCATGCATGGAGTCCACTGCCTTGCCGGAATCCTCAATCAATGTATTGATAATGTTATCTATAAACTTAGCGGAGTCATTTGACTGTTCAGCAAGCTTCTGAATCTGATTAGCCACAACCGCAAAGCCTCTTCCCTGTTCCCCGGCACGGGCGGCCTCAATGGAAGCATTTAAGGACAACAAATTGGTTTCCTCTGCAATAGAGGTAATCAGCTGAGCCGCATCCTTAATCTTCATTGCGGATTCATTTGTGGATAAGGTCTGGGCGCTGATTTCTTCAATCGCTTTCTCTGTATTGCCGTTCACCTCGGACAATGCCCTGACGGTGTTGCGCATTCCCTCGCTGGTCTCCTGAATATTTCCCGCATATTTGCTGAGCGCTTCTGCCTCTTGCATGGTTGTCTCAATCGTCTCTCCAATATGCAATACGCTTTCGGCTGCCTGCTGTGTATCGGTTGCCTGCTGTGCGGCGCTTCCTGCAATTTCATTGATTGCCTTTTCTACATTTTCAACGGAGCCTTTTGTAACTCCGGCACCTGTCATTAGATTCTTGGAAGCATTTGAAAGCTCTTCGTTTTTCTCCTTGAGCAGCTTAACTGCCTCCCCTACAATTTCCGTCAGATAAAGAGTCGCACTGGCAATCATACCAACCTCATCCTTACGAGAAGCATATGGATCAAGCTTATGCCTCAAGGTCAAATCCAATGTACCCAATTCTCTGATAATACCAGCTTCCTTAGCAACATTTCTGGCAATTAATCTGGAAGCTACCCAGACTGCTATAGAAATTATCACCAGCATGATTGCACACAAAACTATCAACAAGACCGACATCTGATTAATTGCTGCAAACGCTACATCACAATCAGTCATTATGACAAGCACCCAGTCTCTGGCAGGCATATACCGGTACACTGACAGCATCTTTGTACCGTTTTCTTTATACTCATAGAAATTATTTTGTATCTGTTCGTCCTTTGCCCGCTCTATTACCTTTAAAATGTTTTCTTCTTCAATTGTCGTACCAATTTTGCTCTCGTCATCACAAAAAATATAGGTACCCGTTGCCGCATCTAAAAGCATATAATTTGTCTTGTTTTCCTCAGACTCCTGCAATGCATTTAAAGTATTTTTCAGGTCTTCAACATAAATTGCACCTCCCACATATCCAAGGGGTTTACTGCCGTCATAAATGGGGTAATACATAGAAATAACCTGCAAACCTGTAGAAAGAGAGGCCATAATACCGGTGTTCCATATTTCGTCGGAATCAAAAACTTCATCTCTCAGCTGCTGCAGAGCGTCGCCTTCACGAAGTGTCCTACCGATAGGACCCTTGACAAAAGAGGTTATAACCGTAGAATTATAGTCCGCAAGATATACATTTTCCATGTTCGCATTCACCAGCGCATAACTTTCCGTATAGCTCTGTGCATCGGCAACAATGGATGAATTATTCGCCTTACTAAGCGCTTCCTTAAGCTCCAGAGACTGTCCAAAACCTATCAGATACGACTCTGCCGCCTGTACATACTGCTCAACTATTTCACTTCTGGTAGATACTGCGTCGTTCATTTCCTGCAGCACCTGTTCCCTCATCANTGATGATACACTTGTGTCCGTAATTTTCCATAATCCAACAAGTCCCACCGCCAAGATGGCAATAACAATAATGCTTATTTTGGTCGCCAGTTTAATATTTTTCATATCCTTGCCTCCTTAGTATAATATATATACATACTGCAAATGCCTTTGCACTTACAGTAATTTTTTAGCGGACAAATTGCCAGCTGTCCACCTCAAAACCCTCTCCATAAAAGATCAAAAATAAGTCATGAATCCCTGTAACCTCTGTCTCCAAAGCTGCTGTATACTCAACAAAGTCCTTGTCAACAGATTTTTCAATAGGGAGATATCCGAGTGCCTCTCCCTGAGTGCCGTCTATGCAAAGCTGTATTATTCCCTCTCCACCTGCTGTATTCTTTACCATGGCTTTCCACTGCTTGGGAGTCTTTTCCCCGAAATCAACCCCCTGTATTTTAATAAAATCTCCTGTATCGATGTCTCCCACAGCCATATTACCCGAGCCATAATATTTGCTTTGCGTCTCGGAGGGTACGCATTCCACTCCACCCATTACTGCCATGTTGGCAGCTCTGTTCTCATCATAAGGATTCACATAGGAAAGCTGCTTCCTTCCCTTAAGTGTCTGACGAATTTTCCCGATAGTTCCGTCCTCCTGCATGGTAAAAGAATCTATATGAGTACAGCGATAGCCCTTTTCCACTCCCATCGCCTGCTCCAAAACTCTGGTGTGATAAGTGATATACCAATTATCCTTAAAGGAAAATACACAGTGGTGGTTATTTCCATACAAGCCGAAGGTTCGTCCGGGATTCTCCAGAATAGTCTCCTTCACCGTAAACGGACCCATGGGATTGTCACTTTCCATGCTGACAATCTCTGCACTATGAAAACCATATTCCGCCGTACCTTTATCATCAACCTGCCAATTGGAACAATAAGTATAATAATATTTGCCGCCAAACTTATGGATACCGGAATCCTCAAACAGATAAGGAACATCTATCTTAACCGGCTCCCCTATAATGCTTATCATATCCTCTCCCAGCTCAACCACTCTTGCAGTTCCCGGATCCGATACTTTCCCCTCGGGAACACCGCCGCCAAAATAAAGATATGCCCTTCCGTCATCATCTACCAGCACAGCAGGGTCAAACAACCATAATACATCACTGCAGTTAGGAGTCTGTCTGGTAATCAGTCCTTTGCCCAGCGGGTCTGTAAACGGACCTGTGGGGCTGTCCGCAGTCAGCACACCGATTCCGCCGCCCGCGTCTGCAAAGTACAGGAAAAACTCGGGCTTTCCGTCTATCTCCTTCCACGCTGCAGCCGGTGCCCATGAATTGTTTGCCCATTTGGCACTGCCCTGTGAAGAAGCCGCATTAACAGTGCCATGATCCGTAAAGTTTACCATGTCCGCCGTGGAAATCACATTAATGCTATGTATCTTCCCGTAAGTATTTTCTACCACGTTACCCTCGGCATCATATTCAAAGGCATCCGCAGTCATATAAAAATATACTCTGTCCTCATATACCATTGCGTAAGGATCCGCCCCAAACCTCTGCGTCATCAGAGGGTTAGCATTGTCCAAACCCTTGTAGCTGTCTGTCAGCTTCAAATTCTCAAACAGTGCCGCATACTGATTCTTTTGTTCATTTCCTTCATTCATTTTTTCTGAATCCCCCGTCTCCGTTAAAGCGCCCACTCCTTCATTTATTCCTCCGGATGTCTGTTCCATTATTCCATGTTCCCCGGTTTGTAACTCCTCACCACAGGCACATAAACTCAAAAAACATAAAACGCTCGCTATACCGAGTTTCCGCAACATTTTCATACGCATACCCCATTAAACGTTTTACCACTAAACTATATCATAACATAATTTGAAAAGAAAAGCACTATTAATTTGTGCCTAATTTTTATCAAAACTTGCTGTATTTGGTATTTTTACCCTTTAATGAATTGTATTATAATGAAGGGGCACACTATATTTAACGTGTTATAATATCCGTTTGTGTCGAAATGTCACAACCGTTACATTTCAATTAACTCAAAATGGAGGTTCTCATGAAAATATTGTTTTATGATACTAAAAGCTACGATCAAAAGACCTTCGAAGCTGCTCTCTCAAGCTTCCCCGAGGCGGAAATAGAATATATCAAATCCGATTTGGATCCCAGAACAGCGGCTCTCGCAGAGGGCTTTGACGCCGTGTGCGCCTTTGTAAGCTCAGATGTAGGCACAAGAACCCTTGAAATTCTCCACAGACATGATATAAAGCTGATACTTATGCGCTGTGCCGGTTTTAATAATGTGGATATGGATAAAGCGCGAGAATACGACATGCGCGTTATGCGCGTACCCGGCTATTCGCCGGAAGCTGTAGCGGAACATGCCATAGCTTTAGCGCTCGCCTGCAACCGCCGCCTCTACAAAGCATACAACAAGGTTCGTGAAAACGATTTCAGTTTAAGCGGTCTTATGGGATCTAATTTCTATGGGAAAACAGCTGGCATAGTGGGCACAGGCAAAATCGGCGCCGCCATGTGCCACATCTGTCACGGATTCGGAATGAAGGTCATTGCTTATGATGTGTATCAAAATGAAGCGTTAAAGGATTTTGTAGAATATGTGTCTTTGGAGCAATTGTTGGCAGACAGTGACTTAATCTCCCTGCATTGCCCCCTTATGGACTCCACCTATCACATCATCCAACTGGATACTATCAAACAGATGAAGGACGGCGTAATACTGGTAAATACCTCCCGAGGCGCTCTGGTAAAAACCGCAGACTTAATCGAGGGAATCCGCATGCACAAATTTGCAGGCGTAGGCCTGGATGTGTATGAAGAGGAGACCAAAAATGTGTTTGAGGACCGTTCCGACGAAATTCTGGAGCACTCCACTACCGCAAGGCTCCTCTCCTTCCCCAACGTAATGATTACCTCTCACCAAGGTTTCTTTACCAGAGAGGCATTGCAGGCGATTGCCGAAACCACCCTGCAAAATGCCATGGACTATCTTGACGGTAAAGAAAGCCCCAATGATGTAAAATAGGAATTTACTTCTGCACAATATTCTGTATCCAAACGCCCTTCTTTACCAAAATAAAGCCGATAACACACTTGATCAAATCAATTAGCTGGCAAAAGAGATACAACGGGATAATATGCAGCCCGGTAAACCGGCTGAGCACAAAGGCAAGCGGAATGCTGGCACACCACATAAACACACTGTCAAACAAAAAAGTAACGATAGTCTTGCCGCCGGAGCGAAGAGTAAAATATGTGGCATGCATAAACGCAAAAATAGGCATACATGCCGCCGCAATACGGATAAACCATGTGGCAAGCCCCTTCACTGCGTCCGTAGTATTATAGAGCATAGGAAACAACGGCGCCAGAATGATCAGCACCAGACCGATACCCACACAGCTCATCACTGAAAAGGCTATCAGCTTGGTATCCGTATCCTTCGCCTCCTCCATTTTACCGGCTCCCAAAAGCTGCCCCACCAAAATGGAGATGGCACTTCCCATTGCGATAAACACTACGTTAAATAAGTTGGAAATGGTAGAGGAAATATTCAGCGCCGCCACTGCGTCCAATCCCCGTACCGAATAACATTGCATCAAGGT
>WFLX010023429.1_pt1 | contig 18582 bp, 17 predicted proteins | sample 4967041 | NCBI WGS metagenome assembly WFLX01 (sample SAMN12857096, study PRJNA449069) | gut metagenome | isolation source: stool from male and female vole | host: Microtus ochrogaster | place: USA:Florida | collected 2017
CAATGGCTTGTCGATGCCGGTCTGGTCTATAAGGTGCCCCGGCTTTCGAGGGTTGATCTACCGCTGACATTTTATATGGATAAGGATGCCTTTAAGCTGTTTGTGCTTGATGTTGGTCTTTTAGGCGCGATGTCCAAGATACCTCCCTCCATGATGATTATAGGAAACAGTGTGTTTTCCGACTATAAGGGAGCCTTTACAGAAAACTATGTCCTAACACAGATGATAAGCGTACCGGAAACGGTGATTGGTTATTTTTCAAAAGACAATTCATCGATGGAGCTTGACTTTGTGGTTCAGACAGGCAATCATCTCATGCCTGTCGAGGTCAAGGCCGAGGAAAACGTCAGGTCAAAATCGCTGCGGCAGTTTGTTACGGTCGACAAGGGTGGCGAGATAACCGGCTTCAGATTCTCAATGAAGGGTTATATTACTCAGGATTGGATGAGGAATATACCGCTGTTTGCCGTTCATTCTTTCCTTGAGCAGATGGCATCCGAAGAATGAGAGTTGAAAAGCATCGTAAGTGTGTGATGACTAAAGCAAGAGGGTTAATTCTGCCTTTAGACGAGGGATATGGTTTAGGACAATAGCCCAAAGAATGTCGGGCTTTAACGAGTCGTAAGCATGGATAACGTAGTTTCGTGTATCTACAATCTTCCTTGCAGAGGAAATTTTGATTTCGGGATCTATTTTCAGGATACGATTCATTGCTTCGCCNATGATCTCGATATTTCTTTCTACGAATTTCCTGAAAATCACATCTGATTCNAAAATCACATATTGTTTGCCGAAGCGNTCTATTGCCATCTCNATTTCGTCAATGGCTATCATTATATCCTGAGCATATTTTCTAGTCCTGTTATCCATANATCAGTTGTTTTGTTGAGTCGANTTCTTTGCGGAAATATTTGTTTCTGACAGCGTCATCACATACTAGATCGACCCGACGCCCGAGTACAGATTCCAATTCATGCATAAAGCCGAAAAAGATATCAGCCCAGTCGAAACCCTCGCGGTTAATCCACTCAGCATCAAAGTCTACAGAAAAATCTACGTCGCTGTCGTCGGTGAACCGTGAAGTCAGTATGGAGCCGAACACCCATAAGCGCGCAACGCAATATTTCTTACATAGGGCCTGAATCTTGCCTATGTTTAGCTCAATTAATTTCATGTCGGNAAATTTAGTGATTTATCGGCAATTATCAAACAAAATGCGGGCGCTCCCGGCATTGCCTCGAAAGGCAGTGGGGGAGCGCCCGATAAACAGTGTAGGCGGCGATTTTACCAGTCGCAGTCGACAAACTCGAACGTGCCGCGACCTGTGACGCGATAGCGGATTGTGTAGGCTGTCGTCGTGCCGTTGTAGACCGAGAAGTTGATGGTGTAGATCACGTCAACTCCGTCAATCGGAGCTGCGTCGGGGTGCAGGATGCCCAGAACGGCCGGGAACACCTGCGTGGCGAAGCGCTCCTTCATNGTTGCAACGACCTGCTCGTCGGTCATTCCCTCATATCCCTTGGCATACTGGGCGCGGGCGCTTGAAGCGCGGAGGTCTACGTTGCCCTGATAGGCCGATGCGCCGGTGTAATACTCATTGTTGCCGTATGAGGTGACGTATGTAGCTCCGGTGGGCTTGTCGATGTTGGCCGCAACCCAGTCTACGCATGCCTGATAGTAGAGGGTTGAGATCTCGATGCCACGGCCGGCGGGGAGGGTGATGGTCACGTTGGGATCGTAGATCCACTTGCCTCCGGTCATCACGAACTGAGAGGTCTCTGTGGCTATGCCCGTGTCGACGGTCCATTCGGTTCCATTGTAGGTCACGACGTCGCAGCGGCGTGTGGTGGTAGACGAGGCATAGTAGTTATAGACGATGTAGCGGGTGTCCCCCTCATGTGCATACGGATAGGTCACATTGCAGAATTTGGGGATGAAGATGGCTGGATCGTCGTTGGACAGATTGTCGTAGCGCTGACCCATCGACTGATAGTCGGAATGGGCGAGAACGGTAAATTCTGATGCGGCAACCCAACGGCCCGAAGTGAAGCGGTACATTGTGTTGACCTCGGTCGACGCGATCTGCACTGAGGCCGAGCGGCTCAGGGCGGTGGCGGCGGCTGCGGCTACGGGAGCCACCTCGGTGGCCACGAAGTTGCAGTAGCGCTTGCCGGCAATGGCGATGAGATAGCCCTTGACGGTGACTGTGGCGCCGTCGGTGAGCAGTGCCTTCATGGCATCGGTTGCATAATAGATGCTTCCCTGGGCGGTCTCAGCACCCTCCACAACCACATTGATATTGTTGCCTGATACCTTTACGGTGCCGGTCATGGTGCCGTAGTAGGCGGGTTCGTTGTCGGCGCGGTTGAGCACCTCGTCAAGAGCCGCTCCTGTGTANTCTATAGGGGAGGGGTAGGTGTATGTGCCCTTNCCCGTTATCTCGATCTCGGCCGATGAGCCTGACACCTGCAGGCCGCGGTTGTAAGAGCTNATCTCGCCGGCGATGGTAACCTGATCGCCGATTCCGTAGGAGGCATAGTCAAACGAGTTGCCCATATACACGAAGATGGAGCCGGTGGCATCGGTGGCGATGAAGCCGTTGGTGGCTATGCCGGTAACGTAGGCTGTGATTGTGGTCTGATCGCCTACGGCAAGAGAGCTGATCACCTCAGAGGGCTTCCACGCCGGCACGTCGGGNTCGGGGGCGGCGTTGAACACCGGGTCGGTCTGGCTCTCCTGATAGCTGGCCACTACGAGGTCGCCCTCGGCTGCNTCGGGAAACGCGGCGGCNAGCAGGGCCGGAACATATTTGGAGGCAGGGCGCGAGGGGGCGTAGGCTGTGACATAGTCGTTGTCGCTCTCCCAGGCGGCCTGATAGTTTTCTTCGGTCACAACGTAGGTCTGCGATGCCGTGGCCTTGACTGCCTCCTCAGGCAGACCGGTATAGGTGCGGTAGGTGAGCTTGACAGACGATCCGTTGCTCAGTGTGAAATAAGGGAAGGAGGGGTCGGCCAGTAGGGCGGGAACATATTCGCGGGCCGTGATGCGGTCAGTGAAATATCCCTGTGTGCCTACAGCCTTGAGCTCGGCGGCAAGGGCGTTTCCGGCAAGCGCCTTGTTGGTGGCGTTGGCGGCCAGAGTGGCATAATCGGCAGCTGTCATGGTATATTCGATGGTCTTGACATCTGTCAGTTCAGGCACCTTGAAGCCCTCGAGCTCATGATCGTTCCAGTAGTTTTCGCTACAGGAGGTCAAGGCGAGGCAGATGGCGGCCGCGCCAAGGGTGATTATGTTTGATTTCATGAGTTGCATAGTGAGTGATTAGAAGTTGACGCGGAGACGCATCGAGAAGGTGCGTCCGAAGGAGTAGAACACCTGATAGGCGTTTTCCCATGTGCCGACGGCCGACACGGGGCAGTATGCCTGCGTAACGTAGTTGTAGTTGTATAGGTTGTTGACGTTGCCGTAGACAGTGGCGTTGAGGCCTCCCAGGTTGAAGCGGTAGCTTGCCGAGAGGTCGAGGCTGTGGCCCCAGGGTATGCGCCAGGGATCGCCGGCCACGATGGTGCCGCCGTTCTGGAGCGTCGAGGCTGTGATGTTGAGGTCGGAATAGTTGCGGGCCGCGCAGGTCCAGTCGAGGCCGAGGCGCATGCCATTAAAGGGCTTGACGATGAGGCCCAGGGCTGCGGTGGTCTGTGCCGATCCACCCACCTTGACGCCTTTCTGGTCAAGAGTGGCCCAGAGGTGGTCGGGAGCGAGGATGCCGGAGGCTATGCTGCCGTTGACCGACGACAGGGGTTCGCCGTCCTGATTGTAGAAGTAACCGGTGGCGTTGGAGTCCCACTGCCAGTCGCCCAGCGAGATCATACCGTTGACCTCGAGCCAGCGTGTGGGCAGATAGGTGGCGTTGAGCTCAAGACCCATGTGGCGCGAGTTGACACCCTCCATGTTGAACACATAGCGGTCGCCGGCATGCTCGCCGGTCTCGATGTAGCCTCACTTGGCCATGGTGCGGTCCATCCACCGGGTGTAGTAGCCGTTGAAAGTCAGGGCGAAATAGCGCGAGCGGAAGCCGTAGCCCACTTCGTAGGACACTACTTTCTCGTTGACGGCGTTGGGGTTGGTGATGTTTGAATACTGCGAGTTGAGAAACACACCGCCCGAGAAGAATGGGGCGCGGGAGATGTAGCCGGCGTTGAAGAACACGTTGTTGTGCTTGTCAATGTTGTAGTTGGCACCTCCCTTGATGGTTCCGCCGATGAAGTTCATGGTCTCGGAGCGCTCGTTGGCTTTGTCGTAGAAGAAGAAGTCGCGGCGCCAGTAGGTGTTGTTGTTGAGGGCACCCGAGAGCACGAGGTTGAGCTTCTTGTTGAGCATCGAATATTCGGCCTGGGCGTAGATGCCTTCCTGAGCGGTGTAGCCGTCGTAGTTGCGGGCCACTACATCGCCCACGCCGAGCTTCTGGTAGATGAAGTCGTAGTTGCCTGCGAGCGACGAGTTGTAGGCCTTGATCTGCTTGCGGTTGGCATCGTCGATATAGTAGGCGCCGTCCATGAGGTTGTCGATGGTGTTCTTGTGGTGGCCTATGTAGTAGCGCACGTCGAGGCCGGCGGTGAGATTGATCTTGTTTCCGTTGCTCTGGTCGATGGCTTTTTTGTAAGACGACACGAGACCATACCACTCATGATTGTTGTTCTTGCGGGCGAGGATCATGTTTGAACCGGTGGTAGAGGCGGCGTTCATCTCCTGGATCGCGGCATAGTCGAATGTGCCGTCGGGGCAGCGGAATTTCATGTTGAGCACACCGTTGCTTGATCCGTACCAGTCGGCCGACGAGTAGCCGTTGCGGCCATATCCTCCCAGGCCGTAGCCCGAGGCGATGGACACATAGACTGCCGTAGAGAGCGACGANGTCTCGTCGATCTGCCAGATGTGGTTGAGAGCGATCTGAGGCTTGTGATACACGTTGTAGTAGCTCGACATCTGCTTGCCGTGGCGGTCAAAGCCGTAGGAGGGATTGTAGCGGTACATGCTCTCGCCGTCCATCCAGTCCTTTACGTTCTGCCAGCCCTCGATGGAGAGGCCGTCGTAGGACGAGCGCTGGAAGTGGGTCTGTGGTGCGCCGAATGCTGTGAGGGCAATCTGGTGAGCGGCGTTGATGCGCTTCGACACGTTGATGAAGTAGTTGTAGGAGTTGTAATTGGTGCCCTGGATATATCCGTCGCCCCATTTGCGCGAAGCGAGGAGTGTGACGGCCCAGCCGTTTTTCATCAGGCCGGTCGACACCTTGAAGCCTATCTGGTTCATGTTGTCGTTGCCCATGCCGTACCAGAGCGAGCCGCCTTTCTCAACGTCGATGGTGCGGGTTGTGATGTTGATTGTACCGCCGATAGATGGGGTTGACACGATTGTGGCGCCGAGGCCGCGCTGGGTCTGTATGTTTGATGCCACATCGGAGAGACCGGCCCAGTTGCTCTGGTACACGCCGCCCCACTCCATGTCGTTGATAGGAATACCGTTGACCATCATGGCCACATTGGCGCTCTTGAAGCCGCGCAGACGTGTCTCGGCATCGCCGAAGCCGCCGCCCTGACGGATGGTGTAGACACCCGGAGTGGTCTTGAGCAGCTCCATGAATTCCTGGCCGCCGAGTTTGAAGTCGATGGCGNTGGCATCGATGGTCGACATCGCTACCGGAGTCTCGCGGGTCTTACCGATCGACTGGGTCACCACTACGTCCTTGAGCACCACGGTCTCCGGTTCGAGCTTGATGATGCCCATGTCTGTGGCGGGAGCTTTCTCTACGGCCTTGTAGCCGATAAAGGAGATCCTGATTGATTTGGTTGAGGAGGGGACACGGAGCTTGAACTTGCCGTCGTAGTCGGTGGAAGTGGCGGTCGAGGTGCCNGGGATGGCNACTGTCGCNCCCGGTACCGGTTCGTTAAGCTCATCCACCACCTGCCCGACACACACGATGTCGGGTGCCGCGAAAGCGGCGATTGCAGCCACCCAGATTGCAGCGGCTATCAGAAGAAGTCTCTTCATGTGGATAATGATTTGTGAAACGTGATAGATTTCAGATAGTTATGCTCGACGCTTCAGCGGCGTGNCGCACAACTGGTATTCTTTGCCGCAAAATTAGTAAAAAACGGCTAAATGTGAAAAGATTTAACAATTCCCCTCAGCTCGCAACTGAATGCAGACGGAGCCCTCAGAGATCCCGGGATCTCTGAGGGCTCCGGTAAATGTTTATGGGGCGGTTCAGAAGTATTGGGTCATGTTGCGGGGATAGACCATCATGGCCTCGCCGATCTCGTGGGCAAAGGCAAGGCCGGTGGATGCTGCGGCTATCGTGAGGCCGAACAGGAGCGATGCGCCGGGACCGTGGGCAGTAATGATGCGGTTGGTCGACACTACAGGCTCGTTCTCTTTCCAGTTGATTAGGGGTGAGTCAGTCGACATACCGGGATAGCAGGTTGCGTCGAGGCCATCGAGGATGCCGAGAGGAGCGAGCACAACTGCAGGTGAGGCGCAGATGGCGGCGATTTTGCCGCCGCGCTCGTTCTGAGTCTTGAGCAGCTCATTGAGAGGCTCGTAGGCGGCGAGGTTTGTTGCGCCTGGCATGCCTCCGGGCAGTATGAGCCATTCGGCGGCACTCATATCCTCGTCGCCAAACATAAGGTCGGCTTCGATGCGGGCGCCGTGTGCGCCGGTTACTGTGCGGCTGCCCATGATTGATACGGTCGATACCGGCATACCGGCACGACGCAGGATGTCAAGTGGAGCGAGGGCTTCAATTTCCTCGAAACCGTCGGCAAGGAANATATACGAATTTTGCATGGCTTAGGTTAAGCGTAATTTTTGGATGGTTAAAGAATCGGTTGATTTATGTGTATANTTATGCGTATTATGATAAATGCTCACAGATGGAAATTGTTCACCGGTTCTCTCTATTTTAACACATATTAACTCATGGACGCCCTGCGATAGGCTTAATCGTCGATTTGTTTGGCTCGGCTCTGTGTTTCGTGTTATCTTTGCCGCAGCAATTAAATAACTCGCCACACGGATTGCGCATGGAAAGATCTCCTCTCATTTCGATCATTATGCCCGCCCACAATGCCGGGCGCTTCATCGCTACGGCCATAGAGGCGGTGATCGCCCAGACTTTAGGCGACTGGGAGCTGATCATCGTTGACGACGGCTCGACCGACGATACGGCCTCGGTGGCCCGGCGCTATGCGGCAGCGGATCAACGCATACGGGTCTATCTCCGTGCCGAGGCTTCGGGGGGCGCTTTTATCCCGCGCAGTGAGGCTGCGGGATATGCATCGGGCGAGGTGATAGCCCAGCTTGATGCCGACGATTATGTGGAGCCCGACTATCTCGAGAGGCTTTGGAAGTGGCGCGAGACTGAGGATCTCCAGGCTGTTTTCCCGATCTGCTACGGCTGGGATGGGACCGGAGAACCCGAGATGCTGCATAGTCCCGACATGGAGCTCGCAGGGCGTGTCTTCGCCGGGCGCGAGATGGTGAAGTTTACGCTCGATGGCTGGCGCATACACTGTGCGGGCGGACTCATTGACAGGGAGGTCTATCTGCGGTCGCTTGCCGGGATAGAAGAGTGTGAGCCGGTGTTGCGGCGGTTTCTTGACGAGTATCTTACCCGCGTCATTCTCTACAATGCCTCACGGGTGGCTATGGTGAATGTCAGATATTTTTACCGCCGGAATCCTCATTCGGTGACCAATAGGCCGGACATTGGGGCTTTTGGAGCGTTGGAAAGCCATANGCGGGTGNTGGAGTTCGTCAGCTCGCATTACCCGGCGGAGTCGGAGGAATATGTCAGAGCCCACAGGCAGAATTTCCATGGCGTGATCGATGCCATGAGGCTATTGCTGCGGTTGCGTCCCGGGCGCGAGGATGCTCATAAGGCTAAAGGATGGATTGCCTCCGGGCGCCGGCTGATCGACTGGAAAACGCTGAGGGGAAAAGTCAGCGCCGGATATATGCTGCTGCTTCGGCTGCCCACGGCAGCCGGACTGCCGCTCCTAAGGTTGGCAGACAGGATTAAGCGGAGGTAGAGCTCCCGGAGCTCTTTCGCTTCCTGAGAAGTATGANTGTCGTGATGGTCAGGGATAATGCAGCTATTCCTCCCATTATCCAGTAGGCCGACAGCCCCGGGGCGAACGAGCCGGCGAATCCGCCTAAGCCCAGTGCGGATGAGAGAATCACCACGCCCGTTGACGAGGCGGAATAGGCAAAGCCATAGCGGAACCGGCACACGAGATAGTTGACCACGATGTCGATGGCGCCCCTTACCGCAAAACCGATGCCGAGCCCGATGAGACCGTAGGAGCGGTAGAANAGTACGCTGCACGCCAGCCATAGCAGGTTGCCCCACACACACTCGATGAGGATGTAGGCTTTGCGGTCGCCCCGGGCCACATATATGTAGCCCAACGGAAAGGTCATGATCTGGATAAGGATGCCAATGCCCATCCAGCGCATGAGCGGGATGATGACCAAGAAGTTGTCGGTCAGGAGGAGGCGGATCAGAAGTGGTGCTGTGAGGATGAGCAGCAGCACGAGGGGCGTGGCCAGGAGCATGACGATCTCGGTCTGACGGTTGACCACCTCGCGCAGTTGCCTCCGGTCGTGGCAGCAGGCCGACAGGCGTGGGAAGTAGTCGAGGGCAAGGGCGCTGAGGATCATCCCCATATATTGGTTGGTCACGGAGTTGGCGCCTTGAAATAGACCCACATCGGCTATCGAGCCGGTGCTTCTGATAAATAGGTTGATGAGATAGCCCACAAGCTGGCCGGACAGTGCTCCGATGAGCAGAATGAATCCGAGCGAGATCAGTCGCCTGGTAAGCTGACGGGTCTCCTGCCTGTCGGGCCTGAATGTGTCAGCAGCTACGATCTCCGGCTTGCGGCGGCGATAGGAGATGTAGTAGAAAAGAAAGGTGGAGAGAGCCGAGATGATCATGGCCGGGACGATACCCCGGTAGCCGAAAAAGTAGTAGAGCGGCACGCCAAACAGCAGACCCGACAATCCGCCGGCGAGAGAGGCTTTGGAGAGGGTCTTCACTTCGCCCAACCCCTGCAGCAGGGCGAGGAAGCCTGCTCCGGCTATCGAGAAAGCGAGGAAAAAAGACAGCCAGAGATAGGACGAGGTGTGGGAGAAATCGCCGAAAGTGAGATGACTCCACAAGGGCGCTCCTGCCGCGCACACCAGGGCTCCGAGAAGTGCGGTCGCCCCGAAGAGCTTTATCGTGGTGGCGAGGATCTTGGGCAGGGTGGCAGGATTGGTCTTGTTGGCTGCCACTTCTTTCACCACGGCGAGATTAAGACCCAGACTGCAAAGCTGTTGCAATGGGGCGGTGGATGACTGGTATAGAGTAGAGATACCCATGCCCGAGGGCCCGAGAAACAGCGCAACGAACTTACCCCTCAGCAGGCTGATGAGCATGGTGAAGATCTGGACGCCTCCGAAAGCCGATATGCGACGCAGGATNTTCGGGTAGCTGTTNTCGTCTCTTAACCCCGTCATGGACTAAAGCCGGTGAGATTGCTTCATTTCACCCATTCGAGGGGATTGAGTTTGGCGCGCTCCTTGCGCAACTCGAAATGGANTGTTGTGGCNCCGCCTTCTTCGTCGCTTGCCGTGNGGATGCGTCCCACAANCTGCCCGGCTTTCACCTCCTGACCTTTGGTGACGGCCACTGACGCGAGATTGGCGTAGAGCGAGATATACTCCCCGTGGCGCACCATGACGATGTTGGCGTAGCCNGGAAGACGGAAGATGGCGCTGACCTGGCCGGCGAANATGGCCCGGGCATCGGTGCCGGGAGCCACTTCNATGTCTATGCCGCTGTTGTTGGTCTTGACGTGCTTGAGCTCGGGGTGGTTCTGTAGGCCGAATCCGCGTACAATGCGGTATCGCCCGGCCACAGGGAAGAGCAGCCGTCCNTTGTTGGCCTCGAACGAGCCCGTGAGCTGCCTGTCTGCCNCGGCTTCGGCGTCGNGCGGTTTCTTGCCGGACGGTTTGGGCTGTTCTTTAGGTGCGGGAGCCGGGGTGGNCGGTTGGGTGGCCGGCTTGTTCTGCGACTCCTTGGCTGCAGCTTTTTTCTTTTTCTCTGCTGCGGCTTTCTCGGCAGCAGCTTTTTTGGCGGCTGCTTCCTTGCGCTTGCGTTCGGCTTCGATGCGGGCCTGCTCCTCAGCGATAAGGCGGTCGAGCTCGCGGTCGAGTGCCTCGGCCTTCTTCTGCTTCTCGGCAAGGACGGCTTTCAGGTCGGAGCCTTGCTTGCGAAGCTCCCTGACGAGCGAGTCGGTGGCCGATTGCTCGCGTGCAAGCATATCCTGCTGCGATTTAAGGGTGCCGAGAGCCACTGCGCGCTCGCTTCGCGACGATTCGAGCAGCTCGCGGGCATGGCCGACGGTGCGGGCGGCCTCGGTGAGCTCCCGGGTGCGACGGGTGCGCCAGGCGTCAAACTCCTTGAGATAGCGCATGCGCCTGTAGGCCTCGTTGACCGACGAAGCCGAGAATATGAAGGCGAAGGGAGAGTTGACATCGGGATAGAGCTGCTGGCGCTTGAGAGCCGCGGCATAGGTGTGGCGCAGGGCGTCGAGACGTTGGGTGAGCAGGTTGAGCGAATCGACACGTAGAGTGATGGCGCGGTCGAGCGAGTCGATGCCTGTCTGCGAGGCCTCTATCTCCATCCGGCTTTCGGCCATGCGGCGTTGCAGGGTGTTGAGGCGGTTGAGGTTGCGCTCAGTTGCACGCCTGTTGTCGGTTATGGCCTGACCGGTTTTCTTCACTTCGGTAGCCACGGCCTGCTTCTCGCGCTTGATGCTTTTGATGTCGCGTTTGGGTGTGGCACCGAACAGAGCCGTTGCAAACAGGGAGGTGATGACTGTAAAGAGAAGAGTGCGGAGCACGATATTATTGACAGATTGATAGGGTCCCTTGCGGGGGGACGGTTAGTTGATCGTAGATGGAAGGGATTTGATCAGAGCATTGATGTCGAGCGGCCGGTAGTTGCGTCCGAGCGTGAGCGGTTTTGTCTCCACGTCGTCATCCCATCTGGCGCGGCTGAAGTCCCATTCGATCATGATCTGGAGATCTTTATTGTTGAGGCGGGTGGTGACAAGGAGCGACGATGCCAGAGCGCCGTGAGGATCGGCTGTGTCGGCCGAGATGTATGTGGCATTGGCCTGCTGCCCTCCCGAGGTTTCGACCGACAGGATGGCAAGGGCACCCGATGGTGCTATCGCGAAGCTGTAGGAGGCTGCGGCGGGCTGGTGGCGGGGAGTCAGCATCCAGGGCTGTCCCGGCTGTGTGCGGCGGATGGTGAAGAGGTCTTTCATCCCGACGGTGAGTGAGTCGGCCCCGAGGATGAAGGCGCGCCCCGTGAGCAGGTCCTGAATATTGTCGACCGANGCATCGAGGCCGCCGAGCGCCGAGGCTACCGGCACGCTCAGATATTGCTTGTTCATCTTCTCGACGAGGGTGAGCGAATCGGGNGTGATCTGTACCACCGCTACTTCNAGGCCGAACATCCTCATCGACATGTTGACCATTGTGCCACGGTCAAACACTGCCGTCCCGCCGATGGAGAATTTCTGAGGTGAGAGCAGCTTGAGGGTGAAGGGCACTCTGATCTTTTGCCAGGGGGTGTAGCTCCCGACCATTGAGGCGAAATCGCTTACGGCGGGGGAGNCGGCCGCTGATCCNGCTGCTGACTCTTTCTGTGAGCGGCATCCGGCCACTGTGATCATGGCCAGAAAGGCGAGCAGGAGNGCGAGCCGCGACGGTAGAACNCTGAGGAGTCTATTCATAGAAATAAGTCTTATGGGTGACCTTGCGCTTGAGCATATCCGAATCNGGGTCGAGCTCGAGAGCCTCTTTCCAGTATTCGAGAGCCTTGTCGGGCTCCTGGAGCATGAAATAGATGTCGCCGGCGTGTTCGAGCACTTCGGCGCTGAGCTCATCGCCATCCTCCTCGCTGAGCTCGATAGTGCGGTCGATCATCTCGCGGGCTTTCTCATAGTCGCGGCGTTTGAAAAGCACCCAGGCGTAGGTGTCGAGCGTGGTGGGATCGTCGGGGCGTCCGGCCACTGCCTTGGTGATGAGCTCCAGCGCATGATCCAGATCCCGGTCGTTGCAGGCCAGGAAATAGGCGCAGTTGTTCATGGCCAGATAGTTGGCCGGATTGAGGCGGATGGCTTCCTCGTAGCACACGAATGCCGAGTCAGTCTCCTCGAGGTTATACAGCGCATCGCCGATCGAGGTTATGAAGTTGCTGCGGGTNTCGTTGTCGAGGTTGGTATTGTCCGCGGCTGCACTCAGCAGATCTATCGCTTCCTGTCCGCGACCGAGATTGGTCAGGGCTGCNGCGCCCATCAGGGGCAGCTGTGTATCGTCNGGAAAGTAGCCCATTGCCAGCTCGGCAACCGACGAAGCCCGCTCATAGTTCTGGGTGGTGATGAACAGCGAGCACAGCATCCGCCAGCGCTCCACATTCGACGGGTCGAGATCAGTCTCGTATANCAGCTGTTCGGCAGCCGGNCCATATTCGCCTATGGCGGCGAGATAGTCGCCNTAGAGTCCGTGGATGGCGCTCTCGTGGGGATGCTGATCGATGAGACGGTCAAAAAGCGCGGTGATACGGTCGCGCTGCGACGGCTCGCGGTAGAGTTTGCTCACATAGTCGCGCATCAGTTCGGTCTTGGTCTCGACATCGAGATCGGCCTGTCCGAGCGCAAGGAAGATCTCGCGGTCGTAGGCCGTGGAATCGCCCCGGTTGAGAAACAGATTGGCGCGCGAGTAATAGGCTATTCCGCTCGTGGGGTCGAGCTCTATGGCTTTGTCGTAGAATATCAGCGCCGAGTCGGGGCGGTTGAGCTGACTATATACGTCGCCTGCCATCACTGCATATTCCGATGATGTGGGCGATCCCTCCAGCAGCCTGCGTGCCTCGCGCAGGAGTGCCGTGGTATCGCCCTGCTGGAGATATGCCCTCATGCGCATGCTCGAGAGAGGAATCGACATCCCGTCGCGGGCTTCGATGGTGTCATACACGGCAAGAGCCTCGCGGATATCGTCGGCGCGCCCGGTCTTCATGAGGGTCTGGGCATAGATCCCGGCTGCTTCGGGCCGCCCGGGATTGTTTTCATACAGGCGCTTTAGCATGAGCCGGGCATCATCAGCGTAACCGAGGCGATCGGCTGCCTGGGCGGTGAGCGACACGGTGTAATAATCTGCGGTCCCCGCACCGTCTACGGCATAGTCGCGCATGAGCCTGTAGGCCGAGGCTGTGGCTGCTGAGTCTTCGGGGGTGGTATATGCAAGGACGAAACGCCCGTATTCCCAACCGAGAAACGAGTCAGTGGGATTGGTCTCGTATGCTCTGACCACCAGATCGGCGTATGCGTCGAGCTCACCCTGCTCCTTGTGGCGCAGGGCTTCGAGAAAAATCATGTCGGCTTTGCGCTCAGCCCGCATCGAGGCGGCTTTGCGTCGGGCCGATGTGGGGTTGTTGACCGCCGCCATCGCGGTGACGACAGTGGCGGCAAGAGCTATAATTAACAGGAGTTTCCGCACGGGTAGAGAGTAAATAGAGGAAAGAGAGAGGAGTTTATGTCTAAGGATGGGGTGATGAGTTTATTCGAGCCCTGTGTGGCCGAAGGCGCCTTTGCCGCGTTTGGTCTCGTCGAGACGCTCAACGGGTTCCCATTCCACATGGGTATAGTCCGTGATCACCATCTGGGCGATACGCTCGCCGGGATTGATGGTAAAGGGGGTNTCGCTGAGGTTTATGACGATGACGCCGATCTCGCCCCGGTANTCNGCATCGACAGTGCCGGGNGTATTGACAATGGAAATGCCNTGGCGCAGGGCGAGGCCGCTGCGGGGGCGGATCTGACACTCGTGGCCCTGAGGGAGCTGAATGGCCAGTCCGGTGGGCACCAGTGCGCGCTGGAGAGGCTTGAGCACTATGGGCTCCTTGATGGCCGCATGGATGTCCATGCCAGCAGCCGAGGGGGTCTCGTAGGCGGGCAGATCGTAACCCGACTTGTTGATTATCTTGACTTTGATTCGTTCCATGATGGTGGAGGATTATTTCTCGCGCATGAGCACGATTATGGGTGTGCCGGTAAAGTCCCAGTTTTCGCGGATCTTGTTTTCGAGATAGCGGCGGTAGGGCTCTTTGACCCACTGGGGCAGATTGCAGAAGAAGATAAATGTGGGCACCTGAGCTCCCTTGAGCATGGTCACATACTTGATCTTGATGATCTTGCCCTTGTTGGCAGGTGGGGGATATGCCGAGATCACCTCGAGCATCACGGTGTTGAGCTGCGATGTGGGCACCACGCGCTTGCGGTTTTTGTAGACCTCCAGAGCAGTCTCTATCACCTTATAGATGCGCTGCTTGGTGACGGCTGATGCAAAGATGATGGGGAAATCGGTGAAGGGGGCGAAGCGGTCGCGGATGGCTTTNTCGAANTGCTTGATGGCGGCGGTGGACTTGTCCTCNACAAGATCCCATTTGTTGACACACACCACCAGACCCTTCTTGTTCTTCTGTATGAGAGAGAAGATGTTGACATCCTGCGCCTCGATGCCTCGGGTGGCGTCNATCATCAGGATACACACGTCGGAGGCTTCGATGGCGCGGATCGAGCGGATCACCGANTAGTATTCGATATCTTCGTTGACCTTGGTTTTCTTGCGGATGCCGGCGGTGTCGACCAGATAAAAGTCAAATCCAAACTTGTTGTAGCGGGTATAGATGCTGTCGCGGGTCGTGCCGGCGATATCGGTCACGATGTGACGGTCCTCGCCGGTAAAGGCGTTGATGATCGACGACTTGCCGGCATTCGGGCGTCCTACGATGGCAAACTTAGGTATGTCGTCGAGCGAGGTGTCGGGATCGGCTTCGGGCAGTTTCTCCACCACGGCATCAAGCAGGTCGCCTGTGCCGTAGCCGTTGCTGGCCGACACGGGATAGGGATCGCCCAGNCCGAGCGAATAAAATTCGGCAGTGTTGTAGAGCCAGTCGGATGAATCGACCTTATTGGCCACCAGAAGCACCGGTTTGCGGCTCTTGCGCAGNATNTCNGCNACATGNTCGTCGAGGTCGGTNACGCCGTTCATGGCGTCGACNACAAANANTATTTCGTCGGCCTGCTCGATGGCGAGCTCGACCTGTTTGTTGATCTCTCCTTCAAATATATCTTCGGAGTTGACTACCCAGCCTCCGGTGTCTACTATCGAGAAGTCTTTGCCGTTCCAGTCNACGCGGCCATACTGGCGGTCGCGTGTGGTGCCGGCAGTGGGGTCGACGATCGCTGTGCGCGTCTGGGNGAGGCGGNNAAAGNGAGTGGACTTACCCACNTTGGGTCGNCCGACTATTGCTATCATTTGTCCCATGATGGATGGTTCAATCGGTTAAGCAGCAAAATTACTAAAAAAATCTGATAAAACCGGAAAATGTCCGTTGCCGGCGGCTCACTCTATGTAGCCGAACGAGCGGAGCTTGTTCTCACGGTTGCGCCAGTTGGGCTCGACCTTGACAAAGAGTTCGAGGAAGACACTCTTGCCGAAAAATTTCTCGATATCCTTGCGGGCCTCAATGCCCACGCGCTTGATCATTGAGCCACCCTTGCCGATGAGGATGCCTTTCTGGGAGTCGCGCTCCACATAGACAACGGCCATGATGTGGATGGCGGTCTCCTTTTCCTCGAATTTTTCCACAATCACCTCGGCCGAGTAGGGGATCTCCTTGTCATAGTTGAGGAGGATCTTCTCGCGGATGATCTCGGTGACAAAGAAGCGGGCTGGCTTGTCGGTCAGCGCATCCTTGCCGAAATAGGGTGCATGCTCGGGAAGAAGCTCGACGATACGGGCCATGAGGTTGCTGACGTTGAAATGCTCCTTGGCCGAGGTGGGAAACACTTCGGCGTTGGGCAGNATCCCTTTCCATCGCTCCACTATCGCTTCGAGCTCAGACTGCTCCTTGACGAGGTCGATCTTGTTGATGACGAGCAGCACGGGCACTGTCTCCTTGGCCACCTTGGCCAGATAATCGGCGTTTTTGGTAGGATCCTCAACCACGTCGGTGACATAGATCAGGACATCGGCATCGGTAAGCGCTCCCTCCGAGAAACTTAGCATCGACTCCTGGAGCTTATATTTTGGCGACAGCACTCCGGGGGTGTCCGAAAAAACTATCTGATATTCGGGTGTGTTGACNATGCCCATGATNCGGTGGCGCGTGGTCTGGGCCTTTGAGGTGATGATGCTCACGCGTTCGCCCACGAGATCGTTCATGAGGGTTGACTTGCCCACATTGGGGTTGCCTACTATATTGACAAAACCTGATTTATGCATATCCTGAATCTTTTAATATTTGAAAAATGGTTATGAGATGACGGACCGCTTGGGAAGNCCGCCCGTATATATAAACAAAAATAGCACCACGATGGATGCTATTTCCGTTAAATTATTTTTCAGGAGGTGGCGATCAGAGATCCCAGATAAGATACATCGCACCCCATGTGAAGCCGGCACCGAAAGCTGTGAGGACAATCTTGTCGCCGGGTTTCAGACGATCCTTAAACTCGTCGAGGCAGATGGGTATCGAGGCGGCCGATGTGTTGCCGGTGTGCTCGATGTTGACAAGAACCTTTTCGGGCGCTATGCCTGCGCGGCTGCTGACAGCCTCGATTATGCGCATATTGGCCTGATGGGGCACGAGCCAGTCAACCGATTCCATGGTCAGGCCGTTGCGCTTGCAGATGTCGAGAGTCGAGGTGTACATATCGGTGACGGCGTGCTTGTAGACAAACTTGCCGTCCTGGAAAAGGAAATTCTCGCCGGCATCCACGGTCTCGTGAGTGGTGGGCTTGAACGAACCGCCGGCCTTCATCACGAGATGGTCGCGACCGATGCCGTCGATGTGGAGCACACAGTCCATCACGCCTACTTCCTTTTCGGTGGGCTCAACCAGAACGGCTGCGGCTCCGTCGCCGAACAGGGGGCAGCTGGTGCGGTCCTTATAGTTGACCATCGAGCTCATCATCTCGGCGCACACCACGATGACCTTCTTGTTGTAGCCGGCGCGGATATAGGCCGATGCGTCCTGAAGGGCGACGATGAAGCCTGCGCAGGCAGCCTGGATATCATAGCCGTAGCAATTGGTGAGGCCACTCTTGTAGGCAATGACTGAAGCTGTTGAGGGGAAGCGGTAGTCGGGGTTGGATGTTGCGCAGATGATCAGGTCGATCTCATCGCGGCTTGTGCCGGTCGACTCAAGGAGCTTGTCGACGGCCTTCGATCCGAGAAATGACGAACCGGCCTCCTCCTGTTTGAGGATATGGCGAGTCTTGATGCCTACGCGTGTGGTGATCCACTCGTCGTTTGTGTCTACCATCTTCGAGAGCATCTCGTTGTCGAGAATGTCGTCGGGCAGATAGGAGGCAATACCTGTAATGCGGGCGTGGAGCATGATGGCTTGCGGTTTTATATGGGTGAGGATTGAATGGACAGATTAATGGGATGCCGCCGTTCCGGTGAGTCTCCCGTGGGAGTGGCGGATATAAAAAGCGGCCTCCCGCCCGCGCTCTTGTCAAGAGGGGCGCGGGTGAGGAGGAGAGCTGCTGTGGGTAGCGCGCTGCCGGCCGGGATGATTACTGGGCGGCTTCGTCGTTCATCACGATGGCCTGCTTGCCGCGGTAGTAGCCACATTCGCCACATACGGTGTGGTAGATGTGCCATGCGCCGCAGTTGGGGCAAAGGGCGATGGTGGGGGCTACAGCCTTATCGTGGGTGCGACGCTTTGCGGTGCGGGTCTTGGATTGTTTGCGTTTAGGATGTGGCATTTGGGTATTGAGTTGTTGATGTTGTTTATTTATTTCTTGGATAAGGGGGGAGGAGATCTGGCTGGAGGAGCTTACTGGTCAGACGATCCGAGGCCGCGAAGGGCATCCCAGCGGGGATCGGGGGTGCTCGATGAGTCGTCGTCGATGCCTTCCATCAGCTCGTCTTCGAGGTCGGCATCCTCGCCATCGGCATGGCGACCGCGGTGCTTGCGGAGCAGGGCGCTCATCTGCCTGTTGCACTTGCCCAGAGGATGGACATGCTTCATCGGAATGGCGAGAGCCATAGTGTCGTAGATCATGAAGGCCACGTTGAGAGTGGAGTCGCTTTCGGGGATGATGAGCAGGTCGTCGCTCTCGTCGCGGTAGTCGTCGCCATATTCCACCGTCACATGATAGGTGGTGTCGATCGGATAAATCAGATCGTCGAGGCAGCGGGTGCAGATGAGGGTGAGGGTGCCGGTAAAGTGGAAATTCAGATCGAAAGAGTCGCCGCGGCGGGTTGCAATGAGCTTCACGTCTATGTCGGCATCGTGGATCTCATCGTTTTCCATATCGGTGAAAAACTTCTTGTCGAGATGATAAGCATATTCGTGCTCACCCTCCGGCATGCTCTTGAGCTGAAGTTTGAAGTCCGAAAATTTTCCCATTAGAGGCTTGTAAGTGTCTGGTAGTGCTATGAAGTAACCGCGAGGAG
>WFLX010043065.1_pt1 | contig 18581 bp, 11 predicted proteins | sample 4967041 | NCBI WGS metagenome assembly WFLX01 (sample SAMN12857096, study PRJNA449069) | gut metagenome | isolation source: stool from male and female vole | host: Microtus ochrogaster | place: USA:Florida | collected 2017
CGTCCAAAGGTTACCGCCTCGGAAATATTGACTGCACCGTATGCGCGGAGCAACCGAAACTAAATCCACATATAGAGACTATGAGGCAATGCCTTGCGGAGGTTATGCAGACAGATCCTGACAATGTGTCTATAAAGGCGACTACTACCGAGAAACTTGGTTTTACAGGCCGTAAGGAGGGAATATCCGCCTACGCTGTGGCACTGATAGAACGCTGATAGAGCCGGTGTTTTTAATTTAACGATTTACTTATGTTAGACATCTTTATTCAAAATCTTTGGCTAATCTGGCTGATTGTCAGTTTCGTGTGTCTTATTATAGAGTTGAACGGTGGCGATTTCTATTTCCTGTGTGTCGCGGTTGGAGCCGTGGCCACCATTGTCGTTGCCGTTATAGGCCTGCCGTTTTGGAGCCAGACCTTGGTGTGGGCCGTGGCTTCGGTACTCTGTCTTTTCTTTCTGCGGCCGCAGTTGTCAGAACTGTTGCACAAGGGTGTGAAGGAACGTAAGAGTAATGCCGATGCACTCATAGGCAGAAAAGGTAAAGTCATAGAGGCGATACCGGCTGGCGGCAGCGGCTATGTCAAGATAGACGGTGACGAATGGCGTTCCGTCTCAGGTGACAACACACCCATTCCTGCTGGTACTTTAGTTACTGTCGTCTCGCGCGACAGCATTATACTCACCGTTGTCAGGACAGACACGCTTTCTTAGAGCAGATCCTTTTCGCAAATAGTTATAATAAACAAGAATACAAACCTAAAACAAACAACCTTATGGAATTTCTTACTGTATTAATTATTGTCATCTTAGTGTTGGCTGCAATAGTCTTGAAAAAGACCATTGTCATTATCCCTCAGTCCGAGACAAAGATAATAGAGCGTNTCGGCCGCTATTATCAGACGCTGGAACCGGGTATNAATGTCATNATACCTTTTATCGACAGAGCCAAGGAACTGGNAGGAATGTCCCGTNGACGTTATATCTATACCGACANCATAGACCNTCNTNAGCAGGNTTATGATTTCGACCGTCAGAATGTTATAACCAAGGATAACATACAGATGGAGATAAACGCCCTGCTGTATTTTCAGATAGTTGATCCTTTCAAGGCCGTGTATGAGATTAATAATCTGCCCAACGCAATAGAGAAACTGACGCAGACAACACTGCGTAACATCATTGGTGAAATGGAGCTTGACCAGACACTGACCTCAAGAGATACCATCAACACCAAATTGCGCTCCGTACTCGATGACGCAACCAATAAATGGGGCATAAAAGTAAACCGCGTTGAGTTGCAGGATATCATACCGCCGGCAACCGTTCTGCAGGCTATGGAGAAACAGATGCAGGCGGAGCGCAACAAACGTGCCACAATCCTGACATCCGAGGGCGACAAGCAGGCTGTAATATTAAAGTCTGAGGCGGACAAAACAGCGGCTATAAACCGTGCGGAAGCCGACAGGCAACAGCAGATATTGCGTGCCGAGGGCGAGGCACAGGCACGCATACGCAAGGCTGAGGCCGAAGCCATAGCCATTGACAAGATAACGGAGGCGGTAGGTAAAAGTGCCAATCCTGCCAATTATCTTCTTGCGCAGAAATATATTCAGGCTTTACAAGACATTGCGGCGGGCAATGATACCAAGACCGTCTATCTGCCGTATGAGGCCACAAACATGCTTGGTTCTATCGGAGGCATAAAAGAATTGTTTAAGAATTAATAACCTTAATGTATAGACACCTGATAGCAGGCTGTCACTTTCAAAACCAAAAACAATGAAATTCAAACTTTTCCTTTTGGCATTATGTATGCCTTTGGCGTTATGCGCCAAGAAAACGGCGAAACAGCCGCAACTTTCCGATCGTGAATATTGGGTACAGCAGGCATGGCGTATGGCTGCCCCCGTATTGGAGCCAATGTCGCGTGGGGCGCTCTCTACAGAGATGCAGATCGAGGTCAGCCCCTCTTTTGACAGCCGTGACAAACGTGTTACATATATGGAATGTTTCGGTCGCCTGATGGCCGGCTTGTCTCCGTGGCTTGCGTTGCCCGATGATGATACCGCCGAAGGCAAGCAACGTAAGCAACTCAAGGAATGGGCGCTGAAGAGTTATGCACAGGCAGTGGATCCGGAGTCGAAGGATTATCTTCTGTGGCGTAAGGAGGGGCAACCCTTGGTGGATGCCGCATATATAGCCGAGAGCCTTATACGTGGCTNTGACGCACTGTGGTTGCCACTTGATGATGTTACGAAAGCACGCTATATNGNCGAGTTTACACGTATGCGCAGGGTAGAGCCGCCATATACCNACNGGCTGCTCTTTGCGTCGACAATAGAGAGTTTCCTTGCTAAGGCAGGCGCGCCGTACGACAAATACCGTGTTAACGGTGCCGTGCGAAAAGTGGAGGAATGGTATGTCGGAGACGGATGGTATAGTGACGGACAGGGAACATTCGCCTTTGATTACTACAGTAGCTATGTGTTCCATGCCATGTATCTGGAGACTCTTGCCGTTATGCGTGACACGAGAGGCAGTTACGGATGGGGTATCAATTATAAGAATTTCTACGACCGTGCGCTGAAACGTTGCCAGAAGTTCAGCATAATACTTGAGAGATTTATATCACCGGAAGGCACGTTCCCGGTATTCGGACGTAGCATCCCGTATCGTTTGGCCACTATGCAACCGTTGTCGCTCATGGCGTGGTATCAGACATTGCCTGCAGACCTGAGCAACGGGCAGGTAAGGGCAGCGCTGACAAAGGTGATGCACCGCATGTGGGATGCACCGGGCAATTATAATGACAAGGGGTATCTTACCATAGGGTTCTGCGGTCGGCAGCCGGATGTGGCAGACTGGTACACAAACAATGGTTCATTGTATATTACATCAGAAGTGTTGCTGCCCCTCGGACTTCCTGCTGACCATGATTTCTGGACGTGCCCCGCACAGCCTTGGACACAGGTGAAGGCGTGGGGAGGACAGCCATTCCCCAAAGATCATATCTGGGAGTGATAAAACTTGTTCCCGTAGTTCGTGCATCCGTTTATGGAGTGTAGCCCGGAAGGATATAANANTAACCCCATATTTNTAGTGTGNTATATTATGGTGCGTTACATCTCGGCGGCACTCTGCAAGAGCGTAATATCCTTGTCGGTATTGAAATAGGAATAGAGTAGAACAGGGAGGCAAAGCACCCTGAAAGGGTTAATATCCAAGCCCTGGGTTTCAACCCCGGGAATAGGACAATCCGATCCTTCAACCGGTATTTCGCCCTGAAGGGGCGGGACAGAAGCCGCTATAACATTCGTTCGTTTTGCGATTCGATTGCTGTTCCGCCCTTTCAGGGTGTATGACACACGGGACATGTAAAGGTAATCTAATGATTTGTATTGCATTTTTATGCCTGACTCATATTAAAACAGGATAACGATAATGAAACAAATAACTACCGGTGGCTATCTTGTGGCACATGCCTCCATGTTTCTGGCATGTGCCTTTTGGGGACTGATGGCTCCATTGGGAAAAGATGCCATGACGCATGGCATTGACGGCATCGACATGGTGACGTTCCGGGTGTTTGGCGGTGCGTGTCTTTTTTGGTTGACATCCATTTTCACGAAACGGGAGTATGTGCCGCTTCGTGATAAGCTGTTATTTGCGGCGGCGGGCTTCTTCGGACTTGTCACAAACCAATGCTGTTTTACCATAGGACTAAGTATAACCTCTCCCGTAAATGCGTCTATTGTAACCACCTCCATGCCTATTTTTGCCATGATACTGTCGGCATTGATACTGAAAGAGCCGTTGACGGGAAAGAAAGCCGGCGGGGTGCTGATGGGGTGCAGTGGAGCGCTGATACTGATCCTTACCAGTGCCAATGCTGTTTCCGACAAGGTGGGGGACATACGTGGCGACCTGTTGTGCCTGCTGGCACAATTCTCTTTTGCACTTTACCTCGCGCTTTTCAATCCTTTGATAAAGCGATATTCCGTCTTCACCGTCAACAAGTGGATGTTTTTGTGGGCGACAATACTCATCTTGCCGTTCTCCGCCTCACATGTAGCAGCCATAGAGTGGGGGACGGTTCCCGTGTCAACAATGCTTGAGGCGGGTTATGTAGTGTTCTTCGCTACATATTTAGGTTATATCCTTACCATGATTGGCCAGCGCTCATTGCGTCCCACTGTGGTCAGTGTGTATAACTATGTGCAGCCGATAGTGTCGGTTACAGCCAGTATAATTCTTGGCATCAGTATATTGCAGTGGAGTCAGTGTCTGGCCGTGGTTCTTGTCTTCAGCGGCGTGTGGCTTGTCACCAAGTCAAGAGCGCGCAAAGACTGACGGCGTGTTGTCTGTATAGTTAGTTGAGATGTTGATTGCTTGGTTGTTGACAGAACACAAAAACACCATCAACTATGTTAAAGAGAAACAACTATACTTATACAAATTTCGTTTGTGATACCAACAGACGTGAAGTAAAAGCGGACCAGCAGAACCTTTTCTCTGTAATGAAAAGGTATATGGACCATAAACGCCATACCGGTAATAGTCCCGCTTTCTCACAGCAGATAGCGAAAACCATGCGGCACCTTAAACTCTTTGCCGGAGAGAATGTCGAAATATCACAGGTGGATGTGGAATATTGTGTCGGTTTTGTAGAATATCTGCGCAATGTATCCGTTGGGCAAGGGCGTTTGCTGTCGCCGATGACGCAGGCGGCGTATTTCCGTTGCCTTAATTGCGCGCTTAATTGGGCGGTGAAGAAAGGGATTATACCGCTGAATCCCGTTATAAGGATAGAGGCATACATGAAACCGAGGGTGCCGGAGAGTACGCGTGAGTTCCTGACACGTGGAGAGATATTGCGTCTTATGAAAGCCCCGTGTAGGAGTGAAAGCATAAAGAGGGCTTATCTCTTTGCCTGTTTCTGTGGATTGCGTTATAGCGATGTTGCGGCTCTGACATGGAATAATGTGTTTGCCGATGGCCGGCGTACGCGTTTGTGTGTCGTCATGCGCAAGACACGTAAGACCTTATATCTACCGTTGTCCTCACAGGCTCTGCGGTGGATGCCTGTCAGGTTGCAGGCCGTCTCGTCTGATTCTCCTGTTTTCTCGTTGCCGTCTATTGGCTATGTCAATAGAGTGCTTAAACGTTGGGCAATGGATAATGGTATAATGAAGCGTGTAACGTTCCATACCTCGCGCCATACTTTCGCCACCCTATGCCTGCAGGCAGACGTGAATATTTATACAGTATCGAAATTGCTTGGACACACGCAGGTAAAAACGACACAGATATATGCAAAGGTAATAGACAGACAGAAAGATGAGGCGGTAGACGCTTTAGGAAAAATGCTTGGGTGATACCACAAATAATTTGAAATTAGGTAATTTGGCACTGATTTATTAGGTAATTTGGCGTCAAAACAGAATTATAAGGTTACTTTTCTGTGGTATAAAGTTAAAACGTCTTAAAAGTGAATAAGGCTCTATTTCTATAGAATTTATAGGAAAAAATAATATCCGTTGTCACGGACAGACGTTACTTTAACGTTTGCTCGGTATAATGAAACGATAATAGGTATACAGATATTATTCATATCCTTATTATCGTTTCATTATACCGAATAGACTTTTATTATGCAACTACTGTTTCAAACATCCTATCGGGACTATGTAAATACCGTCGTTTGGACGACGATATGCATATTCGCCTGTTGCTGTTAGTATCATCTTAAATGCAGGGGCTTTCATGTGTGTGGTGTCAATTCGGTCTGCTAATGAAGAGAGTGTTTTTACACCGTCTTGTATTAGAGAGTCACCACCGAGCTTTATTTCTATCAGGCCATATTGCCCGTTACGAAGGTGTATAACCGCATCGCATTCCAAACCGCTTTTGTCGCGATAATGATATACTTTACCGTTTAATGCTTCGGCGAATACTCGCAAATCCCTTACACACATTGTCTCAAATAAAAAGCCCATTGTGTTTAGGTCATTAATAAGATCGTCCGGCCCCAAACCCAATGCGGCTGTTGCAATGGATGGATCAATAAAATAGCGGGTATCAGCAGTACGAATNNCNGTTTNAGAACGAAGATTGGGGTTCCATGCAGNCATATCCTCAATAACGANTATCTTTCGCAAGGCTTCGATGTAAGAATTTATTGNTTCTTCATCAAATGTGGTTGTGTCATTATTTCTCAAATCCTCTTTTAATGTGGCGATTGAAGCCGGTGTTCCCTGATGACGCGCGTATGCTCTCATCAGGCGTTGCGCTCTTACAGATGCGCGTTTTACTCCATCTACCTTGACAATATCCTCTTTGGTTACTGCTTCAAAATAATCAAACGCCTGTTCCAATGCTGCCTCTTTGGGCAGCTCTACAGACATAGGCCAGCCTCCACGGCAAATAAGAAAGGCTATATCTTGTAGTTTTAGCTCATTTTTTCCAAATATCTTATTCGTGGTGGTGAACAAATTATCAAGACTTACTTCTCCATTTGATTCTCCCGATTCAAATAATGACATCGGACGCATTGTAAGCCAAGCGAAACGGCCTGTACCGGAATGTTCTCTCTCTTTTTCTGCTTCTTTATCGGGAACGGCTGAGCCTGTCAGTATAAATTGTCCCATTTTTCGGCGATGGTCAACGGTATATCTTACAGCATCCCACAACTTAGGAACAGTCTGCCATTCATCAATAAGCATTGGAGTATCACCTGCCAATGCCCTATCAGTATCAATTTCCAATAAACTTTTGAAGCTGTTTTTTATATCGGTTCNTNNCAACATTACTTTGCNGGNCGCAATTTCTTCNGCNGTNGTAGTTTTNCCNCACCATTNTNGCCCTTNAATAAGCACAGNTCCCNTGGCTTGNAGTTTCTTTTCCAGTAAGCCANCCNCNACTCGATGTTTGTAACCATCCATAATTCAAAGTTTTTATGCCTGCAAAGCGAATTGAAAAAAAACAAATTAGGTAATTTGGCACTGATTTATTCGGTAATTTGGCGTCAAAACAGAATTATAAGGTTACTTTTCTGTGGTATAAAGTTAAAACGTCTTAAAAGCGAATAAGACTCTATTTCTATAAAATTTATCGGAAAAAATAATGTTTTTTGTCACTGATTGACATTCTATTATGCAACAACTGTTTCAAACATCCTATCGGGACTATGTAAATCCCCGGTTTAGGTACTCTGCGTGAGCGTAATATTTCAATGGATATAGAATAAGGAGAGTGTAAAATGTTGCGATAAAGCACCCTGTGGGAATGCAATGTCCTTGTCTGTATTGGACTGGAATAGAGTAATATATTGTACAGATGCACCCTGTGGGAATGTAATATCCTTGTCTGTATTGAATTGGAATAAAGTAAGAGATTGCGGCAAGGCACCCTGAAAGGGTGTAATATCCAAGCCCGGGGTTTCAACCCCGGGGATAGAATAGTCCAATCCCTCAAATTGTATTTCGCCCTGAAGGGGCGGGACAGAAGCCGCTATAACATTCGTGTGTTTTACGATTCTATTGCTGTTACGCTCCTGTTGCGGTGCGTTATGCAATGCGATTGTTGTCCCGCCCTTTCAGGGCGAAATACGTTTTATCCCTTATATGTGTTCATTATTCCTTGGGTTGAAACCCAAGGCTTGTATATTGCACCCCTTCAGGGTGTGCGATGCAAGAGACGTATCAATATAATCACATTGTTTGTGTTGTAATCTTATATTTGATTCACATTAACTAACGTCAGTTCGGTATAAGGAAACAATAATAAGTGTAGATATAATATCTGTATTTCATTATTGGTATCACTTTGCAAGAATGCAATATTTCAATGGATATAGAATAAGGAGAGTGTAAAATGTTGCGATAAAGCACCCTGTGGGAATGCAATGTTCTTGTCTGTATTGAACTGGAATAGAGTAATATATTGTGCAGATGCACCCTGTGGGAATGTAATATCCTTGTCTGTATTGGACTGGAATAAAGTAAGAGATTGCGGCGAGGCACCCTGAAAGGGTGTAATATCCAAGCCCGGGGTTTCAACCCCGGGGATAGAATAGTCCAATCCCTCAAATGGTATTTCGCCCTGACAGGGCGGGACAGAAGCCGCTATAACATTCGTGTGTTTTACGATTCTATTGCTGTTACGCTCCTGTTGCGGTGCGTTATGCAATGCGATTGTTGTCCCGCCCTGTCAGGGCGAAATACGTTTTATCCCTTATATGTGTTCATTATTCCTTGGGTTGAAACCCAAGGCTTGTATATTGCACCCCTTCAGGGTGCGCGATGCAAGAGACGTATCAATATAATCACATTGTTTGTGTTGTAATCTTATATTTAATTCACATTAAAGTAAGTGGAGGCTGTAATCACTACAGTCTCCACTCTTGATACAACTTGATTAAAACCTACATGATTTGTAGTCTGTGTGGATAGAATTTATCCGTCATTAATTGTTAGTATAGTATTGTAGATTGACATGGTTGTCTTTGCTTTGAATAGCCTTTTGTTCCGCCTTTTGTATGGTGATGTCAAGATACGTTTTGTTTAGGTTGTGGCGGATAACCTGAACCTTTGTATGTTCCTGTATTTTACGGGTTTATGAATGCTGTTGTAAACGCAGTGCGATTGCAACGCAAAAGCATTGCGTTTACAGCGTAATCACATTGCGTTTATCGTGCAATTGCATTGCGTTTATATTACTCTTTAGTTAAAAAACTATAATAAAGGGGTGAGTCGGGCTAATTGTTCGTGTTTTCTTTTGCAAAGATATAATATCTTTGCAAAAGATTTTTGAATTTATACCCAGATGCAAGAAAGAAATAAATTTGATAATTTGATTGAAGAGATTGTTGGGCTGTCTCTCGGTGCCATCAAGTCTAAGAGTATTGATGATATCCATCGTCATATTGAGAAGCGAGGGAATTTCTCGTTGAAATTGGGACAGTCCAATCCCGGTTCCATATATCGTGGTAATATGTTATTGGCTTCAGGGAGAATTAATTATGATGTTGATGCGAAATTTAATGATACGTTTGGTATAGATGAATAAAGTAAAATATTGCGATAAAGCACCCTGTGGGAATGTAATGTTCTTGTCTGTATTGAATTTGAATAAAGTAAGAGATTGCGGCGAAACACCCTGAAAGGGTGTAATATCCAAGCCCGGGGTTTCAACCCCGGGGATAGGATAGTCCAATCCCTCAAATTGTATTTCGCCCTGAAGGGGCGGGACAGAAGCCGCTATAACATTCGTGCGTTTTACGATTCTATTGCTATTATGCTCCTGTTGCGGTGCGTTATGTAATGCGATTGTTGTCCCGCCCCTTCAGGGCGAAATACGTTTTATCCCTTATATATGTTCCTTGTTCCCGGGGTTGAAACCCCGGGCTTGTGTATTGCACCCTTTTAGGGTGCGCAGGTTCTATATCTCTTGTTGTTGATACATGTACATTAATTTATAGTGTTGAAACCCCAGGCTTGTATATTGCACCCCTTTAGGGTGCGTGATACAAGAGACATACAAATACAATTGCACTATTTGTNTCGCANTTTTNTATCGAATTNACGTTAACTAATNTTGGGTTAATANTTATTCCTAAATAACTCTTCACATCGNTTTGACATANTNTTCGGTATGGTTTTTATATTCTGACATAGTGTGGAGATATACTACCTTTTTAACAATCCAATTGTTAAAAAAAAAAAAAAGTGTAACCGAGCAATACATATAATTATTGTATATCAAAAAAAATATATAATTTTGGTGCGGAAAGAAAAATAAACCTGTTGTTCAGGTTATCCGCCATAACCTAAACCATATCTTACTATTAAAATAAAGGTACATTCAGTATAACACAGGTACTTTCAGCGATGATACTAACGTAGAGAACAATTCTTATTATATTAACTAACAAATTAATTAACAGTATGAAACTAAAATCATTACTTCTTTGCGGAGGTGTGTTTGCGGTGACATCTACACAGGCGGCTTTGAACGTTACGGAGAGAGTCTCTCCCGTTCCTGCTGTAGCAGAGCCTGTTGTTGACGGTGTAACCGAGCAATACCTCTACAATGTCGGCAACGGTTTCTTCCTCGGTGCTAACGATTGGGATACCCGTGCTTCTTACAATCCTGCCAAAGGCTACAAAGTGAAGCTGACTGTTACTGAGGAGGCTACAGAGACAACCCCGCAGACAATTTCCATTACCGATTATGCTGAAGTTCGTATCAAAGCTTGGGTCAAGACTTTCGCGGATGGTGTTGACGGTATTTGGGTTGACAATAACTCCGGTGCCAATTGTAACTCATGGTATATGACAATGGGTGAGAACAACCATTTCACTATTGCCAATACAGCATTTGACGGTGTTTTGCTTGGTGGTTTCCCTGGTGATGATACTCGCTTGTATTTGAGAGCCGCTGATAGCGAGAAATTCCTTTCTGATTGGTATGCTGTATCTGTTGAGGAGTATGATGCTTACAAAGCAGGGGCAGAGGCTTATGTTGCCTCAAAGAGCTTGTGGAGCAAACTCGTGGAGGCTGATGCTATAGGCATGANAGACCTTTCTGAATATGNGGCTGTTTATNCTAACATGGAGGCCACCGTTGCAGACTTTGAGGCTTCTGCAAAAGCCTTGGATAAGGCTATGATAGATTATAAACTGACTCTTGCTACTGTAGAGAACCCTGTTCAGGTTAACAGTCTTGTTGTTAACGGTACCTTTGATAAGATTGGTGACTTCACCGGATGGAAAGGCACTTCTTTCTCTGCCGGTGGTACAACAGGCCCATGTGCAGAGCATTACGATAAGACGTATGACACATGGCAAAAGATTGACGGTTTAGCTAATGGCNTTTATGCTCTTACCGTAGATGCTTTCTACCGTGCCGGTGGTGCGGCTGATGCTTATAATAACTATGTTGACGGAAAAGAGAAGAACGCATACCTTTATGCTACAAACTTCAACGCCGATGGTGTGGCGGTAGATTCTGTCAGTGCTAATATTGTAAGTATATTTGAAGGCATTCAGCCGAATGTGAATGATGTAACAAATGGTAGTACTGTTACGGTAGAGGCAGGTACTGATGCTTACATCGNTCCTAATTCNATGGCTGCAGCTGTTGATTATATCNACNCCGGCTATTATAATAATAATAAGGTNCTCTNTGCCGNTTCCANTGGTTCTGCCAAGATCGGTGTGAGAAAAGATACAAAAGTAGGCACAGACTGGTCTATCTTTGATAATTTTGGTCTTACATATTACGGAGCTTCTGCCGAGGCTTACCAGATGTGGTATGAGGACTTCACCAAGAGCCTGCCTTCTTACGATGCAGACGAGATGCAGGTGACCATTGCTTGCGTAGAGGCTTACAACGATGCAAAGGCTGAGGCTCTTGCCGCTACTGTAAGCACATACGAGGAGGCAGCTGAGAAGATAGCCGCTCTGCAGGTCGCTCAGGATGATATCGCTGCCAATGCAGAGGCATGGAATGCTTATCAGGAGCAGCTCGCTAAAGCAAAGATTGTGGCATCTAACGCTGACTATGTTGGTGATGACAAGGATGCGCTCGCTGACTATTGCGACCTTGACGCTGACGAGATAATNGNTGCNAAGGANCTCTCTACCGATGNCTTGATAGCTGAGACAGCAAAACTCAAGACAATGACAGAGGACGCTATCCAGAACTCTATTCAGCCGGGTACTGACATGACAGAGTTGCTGCAGAACACAGACTTCTCAAAAGGCAAGGACGGTTGGACATTTAAGGCTGTCAGCGGTGGTAACGTTGCTGCCAATGCAGGTGCCAAGTGTGCCGAGGCTTGGAACAATGCCGACTTCGATATCTATCAGATAGTAGAAGGCGCTCCTGTTGGTGCTTATGAGATTTCAGTACAGGGCTTCTATCGTCGCGGACGTGGCGATGCCGCATGGCAATACTATTTCGATGCTGCTACAGGTGAGAAGAAAGATAATGTTGAGCCTGCTCCTGCTTACGTTTATCTGAACGATGCTAAGACACCTCTTATGAGCGTATTTGAATATGCTGTACCTGAGGAAGATAATTATTACACTGCCAGTGACGTATTCGTAGACCAATATGGTAATTACTTCCCGAATGGTATGGGTGATGCCGGTCTTGCGTTCGACCATGGAGCATATAAGATTTCTGCTATCGGTCTTGTTGCCAACAAGGGTGACCAGATGCGCATAGGAATGAAGGGTAACACCACACAGGAGGGTGACTCTTGGGCTATCTTCACACGCTTCAAACTCGTTTATAAGGGCTTTGACGCAGAGCTACTCTCTGAGCCTTTGAAGACAGCTATCGCTGATATCCGTGAGAAGATTAATGGTGAACTCGGAACAGATGTTAAGGCAAAGGCAGAGAAACTGGCACAGGACGGTGAGAAGGCTATGGCTGATGCTGATGGTAAGGAAATGAACACCGCTCTTGGCGCAATCTACGCTTACGGTGATTCTANTGACGCTTCTATCGCTCTCTTCGCTAACTTGGCAACAAGCCTTGATGACTTNGAGAACAACGTTGCAGAGTCTGAGGCTGCTGACNATGTTAAGACAAAGGTTGCCGAGACTATTGNCGAGATCCGTGGATCTATGGAGTCTTATACAAATGCTGACGCCAAGAATGCACAGGAGACACTTGCAGACTGCCGCTATCAGCTCGCATTGCCTGCAGGTTATGAGAATGCCTCTGACGCAGATCCGGTAGACCTTACTGGTTTGATGCAGGCTCCTTCATTTGAGAAAGACGGTCAGAACTCTATTGAGGGATGGGAAAATACCACAGGCTACAACTTTGGTAACAATGATACACAGAAAGCCGCTCTCGCTCTTGAGTTCTATGAGAAGAAGTTTGATATGTATCAGGACATCACCGTTCCTAACGGTACATACATGGTAAGCGTTAATGCGTTTGCCCGCGCTACATCTACAGGACAAGACTATGACGCTTTCGCCGCAGGTGAGGAGTCTGTTGCCCAGCTTTACGCTAAGTCAGGCGAGACAGAGGTTGTCAAGTCTATTGAGCACCTCGCCAATACCTATGNCGCTNCNTCNGAGCAACTCGGNCTTGGTAGTGNGACTTCATTCNNNGTAGNTGAAGATGTTACANACNATGTTCCAAACGATATGGTAGCTTCTGTTGCTTACTTCGATCAGGGTCGTTATCTCAATGGTGTTACCATTAAGGTTACTGACGGCAAGCTCCGCGTAGGTATCCGCCAGGCCTCTTATGAGTCAGGTTACTGGGTTATCATGGATAACTTCAGACTCATGTACCTCGGTACTGACAGTCAGGAAGAGGAACAGGGTTGGAATGCTGTTGAGAGCGTAGAGACGGCTGCAGCTGTCAAGACTGTTGAGATATACACTGTTGACGGTGTTAAGCAGAACTCTCTGCAGAACGGCATCAACATTGTTGTTACAACAGACGCTAACGGCAATGTTACAACAAAGGCTGTGATAAAGTAAATGTTTCATTGAATTATAAATACCGGAATAGGTTTCCCGTTATGGGAAATCTACTCCGGTTTTCTCTAAGAGAAAGCAATTGGAGATGAGAGAAAGATGTTGCAGAGAGAAGATTAACCTTATTAGGTAGAGTTAATACCGTAACGACACATTGCGCTTTTATGCGCTGACCTTTGAAAACGACAATCCCACGTCACGCTTGCGTGGCGACACTATAATATAGAAATAAGCTATAAATAAAATAAACACTAACCTACTATGAGTAAAAAACATGCGACTGAAAGCAAGTCACTGATGGCATGGGGACGAAAAAACTCCGTGCATGTGGTTGCTGCTTGTGGACTCCTCTTTGGTGCAGGTTTGATGCAGTCCTGTGAAAAGGACATCCTGACAGGTCAGCCGGAATGGCTTGGCAACTCTATTTATGAGCGCCTGCAGGAAGGCATCACGGTGAATGACGGTTCGTTGAGGACGTTTAACACGACTCTGCGCCTTATCGATGACCTCGGCTACACCGAGACGTTGTCGAAGACCGGTTCTAAAACGGTTTTTGCAACGCCTGATGATGTTTATGACCGCTGGTTTCAAGAGAAGGGTATTACTTATGAGCAGCTTACAATCACACAGAAGAAGGCATTGTTTAACAATTCAATGATTAACAATGNTTATCTGCTCGAACTGATNNNTAACGTCAGCGGAAATCNGCCGCAGNANGACTTANGTATGCGCCNTGAGACTGCCGTTACCATTTATGATTCCATTCCGGTGTATCGTGTCGCCGATATGCCGGTGAATATGTTGGCAGACGAAGAGAAAGACGCATGGAGAAAATTGCGTGAAAACGGGCGTGATGTACGTATGTTCAAGGACGCTACCTCCGCACCAATGATACACTTCCTGCCCGGCTTTATGGCGAAGAACAGCATTACCGATGATGACCTGAGGGTGATAACCAACGGTCAGGCTACTTCTACCGCCGAGTCATGGATTAACGGCAAGCAGGTGATAAGTTCCGAGCAGACATGTAAGAACGGTTATATATACGTCATTGACGGTGTGGTGGAGAACACGCAGAGCATGGCGGAGATCGTAAACGACGATCCGGAGACGAGTATGTGGGCCGGCTTCCTTAAAAGATGGAGTTGCCCGGTTGCCGTTACCGGCAGTAGTCTGAGGGAGTACCAAGGATTGTTCAATACAGAGGATACTGTGTATAATCTGCGTTATTTCAATTCTTCCGGTAATCATGAGTTGTTGAAGGTTCCTAATAGCGATATGTCACTCAGTGCAGATGAGGTGTTGCTGTTTGATCCGGGATGGAACCAGTATATTTATTCCAGCACCAATAAGGATATGCACTATGACGCGGGTGCGCTGATTGTGCCTACTAACGAGGCGTTGACGGAGTGGTGGAACAATGAGGGCAAGGGTTACAAGGAACAGTATGGTACATGGGAGAATATGCCGTATGCCACACTTGCCAGCCTTGTCAACGTGAATATGCTTGAATCGTTCATAGAGGCCGTGCCTTCAAAGTTCTCTGCCGTGCTTGACGATGGCAAACAATCGGCGTTGGGTATTACACCTGCTGACGTGAAGAAGTGCTACATGGGCAGCAATGGTGTGGTATATGTCGTGGACAGAGTGTTTGCGCCTGTTAAGTACAGATCTGTCATAGCTCCTGCCTTGCAGCAGAGTGACGCCGTGACGTTCATATCATATAAGGTGATATCCGGTGTTTATCCAAACACTAATCAAAATGGTATGGAGCAGGATAATACTATGGATTTCACGCCTTATCTGAATGCTATGGACTCCCGTTTCTCCGTTATNCTTCCNTATNACTCCACACCGGCGACGGANTGGCATAATGNCNGTGTATTNCGTTATATAGACCCTTGCTCTTATNGTCTGCCGCAGCAGAACATTTTCTTGTTCTATATAGAGAATAACGTGGTGAAGGGTATTTCTTATAAATGTACCATTGACGAGAATGGTGTGGTAACTCCTATTACGACGCAGTCCAAGAACCTTACGTCTGCTGTCATTAAGAACCGCTTGTATGACCTGTTGGACAACAGTATCATAGTACATGACTATCAGAAAGGTGAAGAAAGGATAACATCGAACCGTGTGTATTATAACACCAAGGCGGGAAGCATTATGAAAGCGTACCGTGAGAATGGTGTTATGAATTTCCAAGGCGGCTACCAGATGGATTACGGACAGACTATCAAGGTGGGTGCTGAGGATACTTACGATATGATACCGTCTAATGGTAACGGTGTCACTTATTACACCGCAGGTGAGGATGCCGAGAACTTTATAGATATTCTGCAGACCTCGACAAAATCAGTATATGAGGTGTTGAGGGAAGAGAGCGCCAAAGAAAGCAGCAAGTGTAAGCTGTTCTTCTCATTGCTTTCGGATGATGCCTCAAACAATAGCCTGTTGACAGTTGCGGACGGCTCTTTCAAATGTGCAAACAATACTGGTGGCAATAAGAATATCAGCGTGTTTGACAACTATAACTATACCGTGTATGTGCCTACTGACGAGGCTGTGCAGAAATTGATAGACAATGGCTATCTGCCTACATGGGAGGATTATGAGGAGGCTATGAAGGAAGAAAATACCGAACTGGCGACGAGGATAGCGGAGCGCATACATCAGTTTGTGCGTTATCATATTCAGGACCGTGCCGTTTGTATCGGTGGTGAGACTGTGAATAACGAGCAGTATGAGTCTGCCATGCTTAACCCACAGAACAAGCGCTACTACTCTTTCACTGTTACGGCGGATAACAACAGCTATACTATTAAGGATCAGTTGAACAATGTGCGCCACGTTGTGAAGGACGCGTCTCAGGGAGGCTTCTATAACAGGATATGCCGTGAGTACTGGATAAAGGGTACTCCGGGTTCGGAGGCTGCCACGTTGGAGACTTCGTCCAATGCCGTTGTGCATCTGATAGACGGTGTCCTGCTGTTCAGCGACTCACAGTTGGATACAAGTTGGAGATAATTATAATCCAAAGACCTAAATGACATGAAAACAAATATTATAAATATAATAAGTCATCAGTGCCGGGTTGTGACGCTGACGTTCGCTATGCTTCTGTGCAGCGTTGTCGCTATGGCGCAGATAACATCCGTACATGGTACGGTGAGTGATGACTTCGGACCGTTGATGGGGGCCTCCGTCTGTGAGATAGATGCTAATGGCCGTATCATAGAGTCAACGATTACCGATATGAACGGTAACTTCACCATGAAGGTGAAAAATCCAAAGAACAAACTGCGCATATCGTTTGTGGGTATGAAGACGCAGACTTTTAAGTTTGACAAGACTACCTATGAAGTGCAGATGGAGTCCTCCACGACACTGAAAGAGGTGACGGTAAGATCAAAGAAACGTATGCAGGGTAACTCTCTGCCTATACCGGAGCGAGAGGTGTCGTTCGCAAGACAGTCTATCGACGCTAAGGAGTTCGAGGGACTGGGTATAACGTCTGTGGACGAGGCACTGCAGGGACGTATCGCCGGTCTGGACATTGTAGCCAACTCCGGTAACCTTGGTGCGGGCTCTACTATGAAACTGCGTAACTCTTCTTCATTGTCCGGACTGACAAATGAGCAGCCGCTCATTGTGGTGGATGGTAACGTGAGGGATGACCTTGACATGACCAACTTTGATATAGCATCAGCCAATGAAGAGAAGTTCTCGGAGTTGCTTAACGTTAACACCGAGGATATTGCGTCTATCAATGTGATAAAGGACGGTGCCGGAGCTGCTATCTACGGTTCGCAGGGTGGCAACGGTGTCATAGAGATTGTTACCAAGCGTGGTTCAAGAGGTAAACCGAAACTGACATATACATTCAAGTTGACGGGTAAGTATCAGCCGAAGGGCATGAACCTGTTGAATGGTGACGACTACACCATGCTGCTGAAGGAGTCTTATTTCAACCCGCAGCAGAATGATGCCGCAAGTGCCAATGTTCCTGAGATAAATTATCTTGGTATAAACAACTGGCGTGAGGCTAACCAGTATGATGACAATACAGACTGGAGAGATGCCGTAACACAGTGGGGNTTCTTGCAGAACCACTATATAACCATTTCGGGTGGTGGTGAGAAGGCTCTGTTCCGTATATCAGGCGGTTTTGACCATGAGACCGGTTCTGTTATAGCACAGAAACTGAATCGTTTCTCTACACGTGTGAATCTGGACTATAATGTCAGTGAGCGAATAAGGGTGCAGACCAACTTTGCCATGACATATACAAAGAATAACATGAACCATGACGATCTGCTGGCTATTGCACAGAAGAAGATGCCGAACATGAGTATCTATGAGGAGGATATTTACGGTAATGACACTCATGTATATTATAACATGATGCAGAGCGGTGACTATATCGGCAGTGAGGTGTTTAAGGATGACCAGAGAAAGTATGTGAACCCTGTAGCAAGTGCTTATCTCGCTAAGAACGTGCTTACCACATACGACCTTAACCCTGAGCTGGTGCTCAACTATGAGTTGCTCGGTTTGGATGAGGATCATCATCGTCTGACATGGAAGGGACAGGTGTATATGCGTATATCAAACCGCTATACGGACAAGTTCTATCCGCAGGAACTCGTGACAACATCATGGTCTGCCGGCGTGAATACTGCATACAATGAGAGCCGTAAGGATGTGTCGCTGACGACAAAGNATACCCTTACTTTCATTCCGTCATTCAAGAATAAGGATCATTCGCTGTTGGCTATGGGACGTATGGAGTTGTCTACAGCCAATGGTACGGGACAGAGCACAAGTGCAAAGGGACTGCCGTCGGGTGGTATTGAGAGCGCTTATGCCGGAGGCCTGAACAGCGGATTGAGTTCATGGTATAGCGAGGGACGTTCTCTCTTCTTCACATTCTCCACGCACTATGCCTACAAGAGTCGCTATATGTTTGACATGACATTGCGTGCAGACGGTACAACAAAGTTCGGACCGGACAACAGATGGGGCTACTTCCCGTCAGCGTCTTTGCGTTGGAACGTTACACACGAGCCGT
>WFLX010221125.1_pt1 | contig 18581 bp, 14 predicted proteins | sample 4967041 | NCBI WGS metagenome assembly WFLX01 (sample SAMN12857096, study PRJNA449069) | gut metagenome | isolation source: stool from male and female vole | host: Microtus ochrogaster | place: USA:Florida | collected 2017
TGTAAAAATCCCTGTATAATACAGACAAGGGCAGAACCAAAAAAGCCGGCTCTGCCCATTTGTAACTATTCACAAATCTTATATCGGTTTTTAGAGTTTACACAAAACTTGAAACGGTCTCCTTTGATCATAGCAATCCTCTTTGTAGTGTTTATCCTGATCACTTGTCTGAATATTAAGGAAAAGTCCACGGTGGATGTGGATGCACCATCAGTAGGGCAGATGTTTAAGGCGCTGATCCAAAATGACCAAACCATGATCGTTGTAATCTCAATTGTGTTGATCAACTGTTCGCTTTATATCACGTCCAACCTGTTGATTTATTTCTTTAAGTATGATTTTGGCGGGGAGACATGGTACAATGGATACACGTTGTTCAATACTTTTGGCGGAGGAATCCAGATTTTATCCATGATGCTTTTTTATCCCATGCTCCGTAAGCTGATCAGCTCTCTGCAGGTGTTTTATGTGAGCTTTGTTATGGCTATTGTAGGGTATGCACTTTTGTTCTTGCTGATGTGTCTGGGACTTACCAACATAGCAATTTTGTTTGTTCCCGCATTTTTCGTATTTACGGCATTTGGAATGCTGACAGTTTTGACTACGGTATTCCTTGCCAATACGGTAGATTATGGAGAACTGAAAAATGACCGCCGCGATGAAAGCGTGATCTTTTCCATGCAGACCTTTGTGGTTAAGCTGGCTTCCGGCGTTGCAGCATTGATTGCTTCTGTCTGCTTATCTGTCTGCAATTTAAGTGATGATACTTCTAATGTGGCAGCGANAGTAAATGNAGCGGAATCCTCCATATTNGGCNTCNGTATGACAATGACGGTGATTNCNATTGCGGNANTTTTGGTTGCAGTATTTTTGTTCCACAGGAAATATATCCTGACGGAGAAAAAGGTGGAAGAGATTGCAGAACAGATTCGTGATAAGCGAAGCCGGGAGGCATAAAGAAAGTCAAATTATTCAGGGGTTGCAATTTTGTATATCTTCTGATATGATGATTTCTGTAAATATAGTAAGGCAATGATGGAAAGAAGTATGTCAGATTTCTTTTTACAGAGAGCAGACGGTGGGTGCGAGTCTGCAGAAGAACTGAACAGAATACATTCCGGAGCTGCTGCCTGAATTGCAATGGCATAGTAGGGTCAGACGGGTGCGCCCGATAACGCGCTGAGTGTATGTTAGTACACAATAAGGAATGCTTCGTGAGAAGTGTTTGAACCAGAGGTGGTACCACGGTTATTTATCGTCCTCTGTCCTATTTGTTTAGGACAGAGGGCGTTTTTGTTTGCGCGATAGGCTAAGCCAAGCTGAAATTCTGTCATTGCCGCTTGGACAATCAAAAGGAGGAAAGAGTATGGAAATTTATGAAGAATTGCAGGCAAGAGGCCTGATTGCTCAGGTAACGGATGAGCAGGAGATCAGAGAACTGATCAATAAGGGAGGAGCCAGATTTTATATCGGCTATGATCCCACAGCCGATTCCCTGCATATTGGTCATTTCATGACACTCTGCTTGATGAAGCGTCTGCAGATGGCGGGAAATAAACCGGTTGTGCTTTTAGGCGGAGGTACTGGGTTTGTAGGAGATCCGAGTGGAAAAACGGATATGCGCACGATGATGACACCGGAAACGATTAAGCATAACTGTGACTGTTTTCGAAGGCAGATAGGACGTTTTATCGATTTTGACGAGGATNNGGCAANTGTTGNGAACAATGCAGACTGGCTTCTGGATTTGAAATATGTGGAACTGCTCCGTGACGTCGGTGNCTGCTTTTCTGTCAATAACATGCTTCGAGCAGAGTGTTATAAGCAGCGTATGGAGCGGGGACTGAGCTTTTTGGAGTTTAATTACATGATCATGCAGTCCTACGATTTCCTTTACCTGCATGAACACTATGGCTGTAATTTGCAGTTTGGAGGAGACGATCAGTGGAGCAATATGCTTGCGGGAACCGAACTGATTCGAAGAAAAACCGGAAAGAATGCGTATGCCATGACGATCCCCCTTTTAATGAACAGTGAAGGAAATAAAATGGGAAAGACGGTCAAAGGGGCTGTGTGGCTTGATCCGGATAAAACATCACCTTATGAATTTTACCAATATTGGAGAAATACTGCGGATGCGGATGTGATGAAATTTATTCGTATGCTGACCTTTCTTCCTCTTGAGGAGATTGATGAGATGGAGCATTGGGAGGATAGCCGGATCAATGAAAAGAAAGAGATTCTGGCTTACGATCTGACCGCTCTGGTTCATGGAGAACAGGAAGCAATGAAGGCAAGAGAGACGGCAAGGGCATTGTTTTCCGGGCAAGGGAGAGATGAGAATATGCCTTCAACCGTAATTGAATTACCGGACGATGCACAGCAGGGAATGAATATACTGGATCTTTTGGTCTGCTGTAAGCTGGCAGGCAGCAGAAGNGAGGCANGAAGACTGGTGGTTCAGGGCGGTGTAAGCGTAGAAGAGGAAAAAGNCACNTCTCCGGAATNTCAGGTGCCGCTAAGCCAGCTTTCAGANGGAGTTAGNTATTNGAAAGGGGAAAAAAGCATTTCATAGAGCNGTGTTGAAATAAGCTTGNTCCCCTGGTAAAAGGGTGATATATTGACAGNAGGNGGTGGAAGCTTATGGAGAACAAAACGATGAAAACAGCGGTTATGACGGATCTTCGGAAGGTGGAAATTCAGGAGAGGCCGATTCCGGTTCCCAAGGAAAACGAAGTACTCGTGAAGGTGGAGTATGTGGGAATATGCGGATCGGATCTGCATTATTATGAGTCCGGACGGATTGGGGATTTTGTGGTAAAGCCGCCTTTTGTACTGGGACACGAAGCCGGAGGTACTGTGGTAGAAGTCGGTTCCAACGTGAAAAACTTAAAGGCAGGGGACCGGGTAGCTCTGGAACCGGGAAAAACATGCGGAGAATGTGAATTCTGCAAGACAGGAAAGTATAATCTTTGTAAGGATGTCATCTTTTTTGCAACACCNCCTGTGGATGGCGTATTTCAAGAATATGTGGCACATGAGGCAGGATTATGCTTTAAGCTGCCAGAAAATGTAAGCACTATGGAAGGCGCATTGATTGAACCCTTAGCAGTCGGGATGCATGCGGCACGTCAGGGCGGTGCGGCTTTGGGACAGACAGCAGTGGTCACGGGAGCAGGCTGTATCGGACTGGTAACCCTGTTGTCCTTAAGGGCAATGGGCGTTTCGAAAGTTGTCGTGGTGGATGTGATGGAGAAGCGCCTTGCCAAAGCGAAGGAGCTGGGAGCTGATCTTGTGATTAACGGAAAAGAAGAGGATACTGTTGCTAAGATCATGGAATATACAGAGGGGAAAGGCTTTGACCTGGGGATTGAGACAGCAGGAACCCAGATTACGGCAGGGCAGCTGATTAAAGGTGCCAAGAAAGGTGCCACAATCGTCTTCGTAGGCTATAGTGCATCCGGGGAGATGACTCTGCCTATTGGAATGGCGCTGGATAAGGAGCTGACCTTCAAAACGGTTTTCCGGTACAGGAATATTTATCCCATGGCGATTGATGCGGTAGCTTCCGGGAAGATCGCCATTAAGGATGTTGTCACGGATTTCTTTGAACTTGATGAGATACAAGATGCGCTGGAAGCGTGTGTGACGAATAAAGCGGATATTGTAAAAGGTGTAATCAAGGTCGGACGATAGGAAAAGTTATAGAAAGGCTGGAAAAGCCGATTCACAACAAACGCTGCCACGCTTTGCGAGCCAGCTTATTGTAAAGAAACCGCTTCCTTATTAGGAAGCGGTTTTTTTTCGACTCTTTTCTTGATACATCAAATCGTCGGCTTCTCCGATGAGAGCGTCCATGGCGATGGCACCTTGATCAGAATGGGAAGTACCAATGCTTGCGGAAATTTTTTGAAGGTGATCATCTGCTGCGAAGGCACTGTCCAGTTGTTCCTGAAGCCATAGTCTGGTTTCTTCTATGTTCTGCTTGGAACATTCACCTACTTTGATAACTAAAAACTCATCGCCTCCAATTCGGGCAATCATATCATCGGGCATGCATTTTTGGAGTATTTGTGTGGTTAGGAGAAGTGCCCGGTCTCCTTCTTGGTGTCCGTACTGGTCATTGACGGTCTTAAAATTATCGAGGTCAAGGTAAAATACAGTCAAAGGTTTTCCGCCCTGCTGTTCCAAGAACTGATAAACATATCTTCGATTGTAAAGTCCGGTAAGAAAATCGGTATTGGCATTGTTTAAAATCATCTGCTCATAAAGCCGTTCCTGCGTAACATCCGTAGCAACACCTACCGTTCCCATAACGCTGCCGTCAAGGTCAAACAGGGGAGNTTTGTAGGTTTTCAGTTGACGCATTTCTNCACGGATCTNTACGGNTTCGTCAAAGATGNNGGTTTCCTTTTTGTCCATTACTNCAAATTCGGATTCCATACAGATAAATTCGCCTCTGGCATAATCGTCAGGTTCAATATCCCATATATAATAGTGGCCTCTTCCTTCGACCTGTTCCATGGTCTTGTTGACTGCTTTACAGAAGCTTTCGTTTACCTTTTCGTGCGCACCGTTTTTATCTTTGTACCAGATCAGATGAGGAACACCATTAATGGTTGTGTNAAGGTNATTCTGACACTGCCAGAAGTCTTTGCTCATCTTATAGGTTTTAAACCACTTGGAAAAGTGGAAGGAAATTTCGGTGTCCGTCAGAGGGAGAGTCCATAGATCAGAAATATTGGATAGAGTATCTGCCGTCAGAGCGGCAGCCTGATCTTTTTGGGCAAGAAGAATGATTTCGGATCCGGCTTTCCGACAGGTCAGCAGTCTGTTCAAATCANCGGTTCCGGTGGTTTGNACATTTAGGAAAATTACATCCGATTTGCCGGCAATCGCTTCAGNAAGCGTGTCATTNTCTTCGAATTTATAGGTAAATTGTGCAGGCGGCGTCATTGCACGCACAATTTGAATAAAGCTGCTGTCACAGCCTGCAAAATAAAAACATACTTCACAGTGATACATTTAAATTCCCTCCCAAGCCCCAATATCTATAATTAAATTAANTATACCAAAATCAGCATGTGATGGCAAATAAATTTATTTACTGAAGTTAATTGTGCAGGTGGAAAAATCAAGGTATAATGAGAAAATAACAGGAGAATTGAAAGGGGCAGTTAAAAATGAAATATGTGATTTTAGGCGGTGTTGCAGCGGGAACGAAGGCAGCTGCAAAGTTAAAGCGTCTTGATCGTCAGGCAGAGGTGAAAATTTTTACCAAAAGCACGGACATCTCTTACGCCGGATGCGGTCTTCCTTATTATATCGGCGGGGATATCTCAGAGAGAGAAGAACTGATTGTCAATTCGCCGGAAAAGTATGCTGGTCTGACCGGTGCACAGGTATTTACAGGATGTGAAGCAGTGGGCCTCGACAGTGCTCAAAAACAGGTATCTGTTCGGAAAGCAGACGGGACAATATTTGAGGAATCTTATGATAAAGTAATTATTGCTACGGGGGCAGTTCCTTTTGTACCGCCGGTAGACGGAGTCAGTCTTCCGGGAGTGTATTGTGTGCGGACGCCGGATGATGCGGTGGCAATCCGGGCTTATGCGGAAGAAAACAAATGCCGTAAAGCGGTAGTCTGCGGTGCAGGATTTATCGGACTGGAGGTCGCGGAGAACCTGGCGGCTCTGAAAATGGATGTGACGGTGATCGATGCGGCGCCTCAGATCATGCCTAACGCATTTGATGCAGAGATGGCAGCCTATGCCAAGCGTCAGTTAAAGGCAGCCGGAATGCGGGTGCTGACTTCGGTAAGCTTAAAGGGAATAAACGGCACAGAGCATGCCGAGAGCGTGGTCACTGACAACGGCGTTCTTCCGGCGGATCTGGTCATTCTTGCCATTGGCGTCCGCCCGGCAACCGGCTTTTTGGAAGAATCGGGGCTTGAAATGTTTAAGGGTACGATTCTGGTGGATGAGGAATTAAGAACCAATCTTCCCGATGTTTATGCAGCAGGTGACTGTGCAATGGTGAGAAGCGCCATGACCGGAAAACCCCAGTGGTCCGCCATGGGATCTACTGCCAATCTGGCGGCAAGGGCAATGGCAAAGAAAATGCACGGTATCGGCAGCGGATACGGCGGATGCTTAGGAACCGGCGTAGTGCGGCTGCTTCATTCGTTAAACGGCGGACGTACGGGGCTTACGGAGGAACAGGCAAAGACGGCTGGTTATGATGCAGTATCTGTGGTCTGCATTTTGGATGACAAAGCACATTACTATCCGGGAGCTTCCTCCTTTATCATCAAACTTACTGCCGAAAAAGAAAGCCGCAGGCTTTTAGGGATTCAGGTGCTTGGCGCTGGTGCAGTGGATAAAATGGTAGACATTGCAGTGACAGGAATTTCACAGGAGATGAAGCTGGAAGATTTTGACACTCTGGATTTTGCCTATGCACCTCCTTTTTCCACGGCGATTCATCCTTTTGTGACGGCGTGCTACATATTAGAGAATAAATTGGACGGTGCTTTAAACAGCATGAGTCCGGCAGAGTATGCTTCCGGCGCTGCAAAAGATTACACGGTTTTGGATGTGCAGCCAACGCCCGGCATTGCAGGAGCACGCTGGATTAATCTTTCCACGGTTACGGAACCGATTAAGGGGCTGGAGAAGGATGCAAAACTTTTGTTAGTATGTACAAAGGGCAAACGGGGATATTTCCTGCAGAATCGTCTGAAAGCACTGGGCTATGTCAATACCCTTGTTCTGGAGGGCGGAGCCATGTTTAATGAAGTGAAGGTGCCCAGAAACGGTCAGAAATTATCTGCAGAAGAAATTAAGAGAGTGAAAGGTCTTGGATGCTTACAAGATAAGCGCTTTGATGATATTTTTAACGTTCGTGTAATCACAAGAAATGGAAAATTAACGGCAGATGAGCAGAAAAAGGTCGCGGAAGCGGCAGAGCGTTTCGGATCCGGAGAAGTGACCATGACTACCCGGCTGACACTGGAAATTCAGGGTGTTCCCTATGATGCATTGGATGATATTATGGAATTTTTGGCGCAGGCAGGTCTGGAAACCGGCGGAACAGGATCCAAGGTACGTCCGGTAGTATCCTGCAAAGGAACCACTTGTCAGTACGGCTTAATCGATACCTTTGATCTTTCGCAAAAACTGCATGACCTGTATTATACCGGGTATCATGATGTGGCGCTGCCTCATAAATTTAAGATTGCAGTGGGCGGCTGTCCTAATAACTGCGTGAAACCTAACCTGAATGATCTGGGTATTATCGGTCAGCGTGTGCCGGAAATTGACTTATCCAAATGCCGCGGCTGTAAGAATTGTCAGGTGGAAAACAATTGTCCTATCCGTGTTGCGAAGCTTGAGGACGGAAAGATTGGAATTGATACAAAAGCCTGCAATCACTGTGGACGCTGTATTTCCAAGTGTCCTTTTGGAGCAGTGAACGAAGGAACTGTGGGATATAAAGTGTACATTGGAGGCCGCTGGGGAAAGAAGGTGGCAGAAGGCCAGCCTCTTGATAAGATCTTTACATCAGAGGAAGAGGTTCTGGCACTGACAGAGCGCGCAATCCTGTTTTTCCGTGATGAAGGGCGCTCCGGGGAACGTTTTGCAGATACCATAGCCCGTCTTGGATTTGATTATGTGCAGGATAAGCTGCTGAACAGTCAGATCAATCGGGAAGAAATTTTNAAGANAACGGTGGTTGGAGGGGCAACCTGTTAAGCCTCTGCCGACNGGCTGAGNTCACGGCACNAAGTTCTGTGAAGANGCAGAAAGGATGATAATTATGTCACAGATAAGCNATTTTATAAGAAGTTCATGGAAAGAAGCGGATGCGGNGNGAGATGCNGGACTTACCACACCNGCGGACATTGTTCGTTATGATGATATCGTATATGGTTTGGATTCGAAGTGGCAAAGCCTGGATGTATACCGGCCGAAAGCCGGTGAAGGCCGTAAACTTCCCGTAATCGTCAGTGTTCATGGCGGAGCCTGGGTTTATGGTGATAAAGAACTGTATCAATACTATTGCATGGATTTGGCACAGCGTGGATTTGCGGTGGTTAACTTTACTTATCGTCTGGCGCCGGAATATAAATTTCCGGCAATGATTGAGGATACCAACAGCGTGTTCGCCTGGGTGCTTGCAAACGGGGATAAATATGGATTTGATTTGGATCATGTTTTTGCAGTGGGGGATTCTGCAGGAGCTCACAACCTGGGTATATATACCTGTATCTGTTCCAACCCGGATTATGCGAAAGAATATGACTTTCAGCCCCCGGCGGGATTTGTGCCAACAGCCGTTGCACTAAACTGCGGTGTGTATGATGTTGAGGCAGAAAAGTCGGATCCGGAGAGTATGTTGATCAAGTTGTTGGGAGATTTTCTGCCGGAAGCGGGAAGTAAAAAGGAATTAGAAATGCTTCATGTGACCGCTCATTTAACAGAAAATTTTCCACCGGTGTTTTTGATGACAGCAACAGATGATTTCTTAAGGGCACAGGCACCGGTATTTGCAGCGGAATTGGTAAAAAAGAGCATTCCGTTTGTACTCCGTTTTTACGGAGATTCCCATAATAAACTGGAACATATATTTCACTGTAATATCCGTATGGAAGATGCGAAGAAGTGTAATAATGAGGAATGTGAGTTCTTCCGGCAATATCTCTGATGAAATATAGAGAGGATCTCTGGGAATATGAAGTTGGGACGGATAAGAAGTAAAATAATTTCCCTGATTATGATACTGCTTTTTCTGGGCGCCTGCTTGGCGGGTGCCCGGAAAATAAAAACAGAGGAGTCGAAAGCTGACGCATCCTTTTTTGCAATGAGTACGTATGTTTCCCTGACTGCCTACGGTAAAACAGGGGATCAGGCAGTTCTTGGTGCACAGGAGAAGGTAGAAGAACTGGAAAAGCTGTGGTCAACGACGGATAAAGAAAGTGAGATATTTGCTCTCAATCATAGTAACGGAGAGCCTGTAGACGTCAGCAGTGAAACCGGTGATCTGCTTCGGTTTGCTCTTAAGATGGCACAGGAGACGGAGGGGGCTTTGGAACCGACTATTTATCCTGTGCTTCTTTCCTGGGGATTTACAACCGGAGAAAACAGGGTTCCCCAAGAGGAGGAGCTGAAACTGCTTTTGCAGAATGTGGGATATGACCGGGTTTTCATGGAGGGAAACCGTGTGACGCTGCCTGACGGCATGCAGTTGGATTTTGGTGCCGTAGGAAAAGGCTATACCGGAGATGTTCTGGTGGAGCTTTTCAAAGAAAAAGGCGTGAAATCGGCAGTGCTTGATCTGGGCGGAAACATTCAGGTTATCGGAACCAAGCCGGATGGGCAGAACTGGCGCGTAGGACTTAGAAATCCGTATGGGGAAGGATATCTGGGTGTGCTTGAGGTCTGCGATCTGGCGATAGTAACTTCCGGTAATTATGAGCGGTATTTTGTGGGGGAGGATGGAAAGACATACGGACATATCATTGATCCGGCTGACGGATATCCGGCAGAGAGCGGGCTTGCTTCCGTTACCGTTTTGGCAAAAGAGGGAAAGCTGTGTGATGCACTGTCAACAGCACTGTTTGTCATGGGCCCGGACGGGGCCGTTTCTTATTGGCGGCAGCACCGAGATTTTGATATGATCCTGATTACCGGGGAGGGAGAAATCTGCATGACAGAAGGGATAAGGGATCATTTTTCTTTAAACAATGGTTATGATGACTGGGAAGTATCTTTCATAGAATAAGGGTGATAATTGTTAAAAGCAGCGATGTAAGGAGGGAGACGAATTATGTGTACTGCAGNAACCTATAAAACAAAAGATTTCTATTNTGGACGAACATTGGATTATGAGTTNTCCTACGGAGATGAGGTTACNATCGTGCCTCGCAATTATGTTTTTCATTTTCGAAATATNGGTGCGATNGAGAGCCANTATGCAATGATCGGTATGGCTTGTGTGGCAGAGAATTATCCGCTGTATTATGATGCGGTCAATGAAAAGGGGCTGGGAATGGCAGGGCTTAATTTTGTGGGTAATGCCAAGTACCGGGATATAGAGAAAGATAAGGATAATGTGGCAACCTTCGAGTTTATACCGTGGATATTAAGTCAGTGCGGAAATGTGGAGGAGGCAGAAGAACTGCTTTGCAGGATAAATCTTACTAATATTTCTTTCAGCGAAAGCCTGCCGCCGACACAGCTTCACTGGATCATATCCGACCGTGAGCATTCCATTGTGGTGGAATCTGTAGAGGAGGGGCTGAAGGTATATGATAATCCAGTGGGAGTGTTGACTAATAATCCGCCCTTTGATGAACAGATGTTTCAGTTAAATAACTATATGCAGCTTTCGCCGAAAGCACCGAAGAACTGCTTTTCGGATAAGCTTGATTTGCACGCATACAGCCGCGGAATGGGCGCATTGGGACTTCCGGGAGATTTATCCTCCCAGTCGCGCTTTGTGAGAGTCTCTTTTGTCAAAATGAATTCTTTGTCGGGTGATTCGGAAGAAGAAAGCGTGAGCCAGTTTTTTCATATTCTGGGTTCTGTAGATCAGCAGAGAGGCTGCTGTGAAGTAGGAGACGGGAAGTATGAAATTACTATTTATACTTCCTGCTGTAACGCGGATAAAGGGATTTACTATTATACGTCTTATGATAATCATCAGATCACGGCTGTGGATATGTACAGGGAAGAACTGAACGGAAGCGGTCTGATCAGATATTCTCTGATAAAAGGAGAACAGATAAAAAGACAGAATTAGGCAGAAAAATAATATTGAAAAAGAACGTATGTTCTGATATGATATAATTCATACAAGAAAAGCAAATAGAAAGGAGGCATAGATATGCTTCAGGAAAACAATGCTTATGGAAACATGAATCTTCAGAAGAATGTTTACATTGCTATTGACCTGAAATCATTTTATGCCTCCGTTGAATGTAAAGAGAGGGAGCTTGACCCACTGACAACGAATCTTGTGGTTGCAGATACTTCCCGCACGGAAAAGACGATCTGTCTGGCAGTATCTCCTTCTCTTAAGTCTTACGGGATTCCTGGACGGGCAAGGCTGTTTGAGGTGGTTCAGAGGGTAAAGGAGGTAAATGCGCAGAGGCGGTTTAAGGCGCCGAAGCGCGAATTTATAGGTTCTTCTTATAATAGTAAAGAGCTGGAGAACTCTCCGGAGTTATCTGTTTCTTATATTGCGGCTCCTCCCCGTATGGCCCTTTATATGGAGTATAGCACTAGAATTTATCACATTTATTTAAAGTATGTTGCGCCGGAGGATATTCATGTATATTCCATTGATGAAGTATTTATGGATGTGACGCATTATCTGGACACTTATCGGTTGAACGCACGGGAATTGGCAAAGAAAATCATTCAGGATATTTTTCAGGAAACCGGTATTACGGCTACGGCGGGAATCGGCACCAATCTTTATTTGTGCAAGATTGCCATGGATATTGTGGCAAAGCATGTTACACCGGAGGAGGGAGGCGTACGGATTGCCCAGCTGGACGAAATGACCTATCGGCGGCTTCTCTGGAACCATCGGCCTATTACGGATTTCTGGCGTGTGGGAAGGGGTTATGCCCGAAAATTGGAAGAAAACGGAATGTTTACCATGGGGGATGTGGCAAGGTGCTCTGTGGGAGGGCCTGCTGATTATCACAACGAGGAATTATTGTACAAATTGTTTGGAATTAATGCAGAATTACTGATTGATCATGCATGGGGCTGGGAGCCCTGCACCATGGCGGATATTAAGGCCTATAAACCGGATAGCAGCAGTATGGGTTCCGGTCAGGTGCTTCAGTGCCCTTATACTTATGACAAAGGCAGACTAATCGTCAGAGAAATGACGGATCTGTTGGTTTTGGATCTGGTTGATAAAGGACTGGTGACGGATCAGATGGTGCTCACGGTAGGGTACGATATCGAAAATCTAAATAATCCCGAGATTAGAAGGAATTATAAAGGACCGGTCACAACAGACCATTATGGAAGGAAGATTCCCAAGCATGCTCATGGAACCGTGAATCTGGAGCGGCATACTTCTTCCACAAAACAGATCCTGAATGCGGTTACGGAGCTGTATGAAAGAATTGTGGATAAAAATCTGCTGGTGAGAAGGGTTTATGTGACAGCAAATCATGTGGAGCCGGAAGATAAGAATGTCCGGGAGGACATTTTTGAGCAGCTTGATTTGTTTACGGATTATGAAGCGAAGCAAAAGCAGAAAGAGGAAGAAGAAGCGGAGCTTATGCGGGAGAAAAAAATCCAGAAAGCTATGCTGGATATTAAGAAAAAGTACGGCAAAAATGCAATCCTGAAGGGAATGAACCTTGAAAAGGGGGCCATGACCGTAGAGCGGAACAGGCAGATCGGAGGTCATAAGGCATGACAGATTGGAAGAAGGAAACAGAGGGAAGCAATGATTATCATCAATATGATGATATTATAGGACTTCCACACCCGGTTTCAGCGAATCATCCCCAGATGAGCAGAGCAGACCGGGCGGCACAGTTTTCTCCCTTTGCGGCATTGACTGGTTATGAAGATGCGATTGCAGAAACAGGTCGTTTGACGGATGCCAGAATAGAACTTGAGGAGGACGCCCGGATTATTTTGGACGAGAAACTTCGGCAGATACAGGAGCAGATAGCCATTTGGCCGGAGGTAACAGTTACCTATTTTCTTCCTGACAGCCGGAAGACGGGGGGATCTTACGTTACGCTGCGAGATCGCGTGAAGAAGATTGATCTTTATGAGAGAGCTGTGGTCATGCAGGAGGGAACCAGGATACCGATAGAGGAGATTGTAAAGATCGAGTGAGAAAGTTTATTGCGAATATCGCAATATCTCTATATAATGTAGACTTAAGAAGAAAGTTTATGAAGCAGGATAAAGGAAAGATGAAAAAATACGATATGGATGATGATTTTATTGAAGATCTGGATGAAGAGGAAGAAGATTTATATGAGGATGAAATGCCTTCGGCAGAGCCGGATCGAAGGCTGTTGATTGGTATTGGTGTGCTTTGTGCAGTAATCATAATCGTAGTGGTCATTTTGTTTGTATCCTTTTTAAATGGCAGCAGGAAAGAGCGGGAGAGCGTGGAGACACAGCTTGGACTATGGGAAGAGGTTTCGGAAGAAGAACTGCCGGAGGAGAACCTATCGGATGAGGATTCCCGGACAGAAGGCAGTGATGCGGTGGAAGAGGAAGATCTGCTGACAGCTTCTCCATCTCCTTCCGTGGAACCGGTGGCAGAGGCGCAGGCAGAGGTTACGGTCGGGGCACTGGATGATGCTCAGGATCCCCAGTCCGGCGGTGCGGCAGGTAATGAATCAGCAGGAGCGGAGGTCACGGTGGTTCCTCTGGGGAAAGATGAGACGCAGCAGTTAACGATGGGAATTGATGTATCAAAATATCAGGGTACTATCGATTGGGCGAGAGTTAAGGCATCCGGGGTGGAATTTGCCATGATCCGGGTAGGGTATCGTGCAAAGTCTACCGGAGAGATTTTTGAGGATCCCACAGCGAGATATAATATGCAGGAAGCACAAGCAGTAGGAATCAAAGTGGGGGCTTACTTCTTTTCCTCCGCCGTAACACAGGATGAGGCAAGGGCGGAAGCAGCGTTCACCAAGGAGATTATTGCAAAGTATCGGATTACTTATCCGGTAGCATATAATTGTGAAGACTTTCAGTCTGCAGACAGCAGGCAGTATGGATTGAGCATAGAGGATAGAACCAATCTCGCCTGTGCATTCTTGGATGAAATTTCTGCAGGCGGGTATACTCCGATGTTTTATGCAGCCCGTTCAGAGCTGGAAGGGAGTGCCCAGTGGAATACCCAGACCCTTGCATCAAAATATAAAATATGGGTGGCTCAGTATCCGGATCAGCCGTATCCGCAGACGGCTGCATCCAGTTATTCCGGTACACATGATATGTGGCAGTATACCAGTCAGGGGAAAGTAGACGGCATTTCCGGAAAAGCGGACGTAAATCTGGCATATTTTGGTTATAGCAAAGAAGCGGAAGCAAAGGATGAAACGCCGGCGGAAGTCGTGGCAGGTAATCCGGAAGTGGGAATTATTTTTACGGAAGTAAATGAAACGGTAACGGCCAAGCAGGAAACAAATTTGAGGAGTCAGCCAAGTACCTTGGATGACGGAAGTATTGTCTGCCGGCTGGTTCATGGCGATACGGCTGTCAGAACCGGAATAGGGCATAATGGATGGTCGCGGGTTATTTATAATGGTCAGACACTCTATGCAGTAACCAGCTATCTTACCACGGATATGGAGGATACGGGGCAGCAGGCACCGCCTCAGGGACCCGTTTATACACCGGTAAATGAACAGGTTACAGCGAAGATGGAAACTAATCTCCGCACGGAACCGAGCACAGCCAGCGATGAAACCGTGGTAGCGGTTCTTCATAACGGGGAGACGCTTACCAGAACAGCAATAGGCGATAATGGCTGGTCACAGCTTGATTATAACGGGCAGACGGTCTATGCGGTAAGCAGTTATCTGATGGCAGCACAATAATTGAAACCAATCGTCTTGATCTGGCTTTGTCTTCATTGCCGGCAGGAATAAAGGAGGTTTTCATGCGGATTGAGAGCGACACGACTTCCCATTTGGGAAATCAGCTTACACATTCACATACACACCATATAACGAAATGTCTCCTTGATGAGGAGGCGGACAAGAACAGGGGGGCGGCGGCAGGTATCCGTAAGGATTCTTATCAGGCATCGGAAAAAGCAGTATCTGGAGAAGAACCGATGCTGACAGGACTGGGAGCAGACACGCTGAGAAGTCGAAAGAAGCCGGGAACAGGTGTAGGCCTTTTTCAGGAAATCTGGAATGCTATGGGTGAGGAAGGCGAAAATGAGAGAGGGAATATTCTGCCTGTTTTTGACAGAAACAGGTCTGGCCGGGGCATCCGGGAGATGCTTATGACCGTGAGACAGGATATTTCCTATTATATAGTCAATAAATGGGAGGCGGTCAGGGACAAAATTAAGATAGGAACCCGCTCGGCGTTAAAGCGTTTTGGAAAAAATCAGGATGGGTTTACCATGTCCTCCGATATTGGCAGGCAGGCAGCGGGAAATAACAGTCGAAGATTCTGGGAAAAGGAAGAGGATAAGAGGGGAACCAGACAGAATCGTGAGGAAATCCCTACGGCTCATCAGGCGGATAATCATTTGATGGATTCATACAGCAAAACGGGAGAGTACTGTAAGATAAACGAAAATCTGACTTTTCAGAAAAAGTAGCAGCCTGCTTTAATCAGACTTGGGAGAGCGAAGAAATGCTTGCCTAAGAAGGGGGAAAACGGTATACTTAAGANNTAAANTAANGGTAAAAGAAAGGTATGGGTTCGGNATANGGNTTACNATGCANTTCCTTATNATAANAGAATTAANGAAAATATCAGAAATTATTCTCTTTCCAATCTTTATAATATGGAAAGTATTAAGAAGTATTTGAGCAGCCTAGCACAGGTATTTCAGATTAATATTCTCCTCACCGACAGGCATGGCGAAAAGGAGGTCGTGATAGGCGACAGTTTTTTGGGTTTTCATCCGGATGTGGTTAATGAGCCGGGGAGAAAGCTTCAGGTGCAGGGAAGGACAGTAGGGCATCTTTATGTGAATGATTTGAGCAGCGGGCAGGACAACCATCTCATGAATGCAATGGTGGACGGAACCGTGGAGCTGCTGGCGAAGCTGGGGGAAGAGACATATCTTCACAGAGAGGGCAGTATTTATCTGGAGGAATTGGAAAAGCAGCTGGCAGATAAAACTCATAAAGTAAAAGGCAGTGAGAGGGAGGATGTCCTCACAGGCGTATTTAATAAGTTCTATTTTGAGTCAAAGATGAAGGTGATCGACCGGTCCGAAATTGTTCCCGTAGCGGTACTCAACGTAAACATTAATGACTGGAAATATGCCAATGATCACTTTGGTGATGAGGAGAGCGACCGCTTGATTCGGATCGTGGCGGATATTTTAAAGGAAGAAGCCGGTTCTTATTTTGTGATCGGAAGAATCGACGGTGACGTGTTTGGCGTGCTGATTCCTATGGCAGAGGATGGAGAAGCGGAAAGCTATGCGTCGAAGATCCAGGAACGGTGCATGACTTATGAGGACCCTCATCTGGCACCGTCAGTAGCGGTAGGAATCGTTTATAAGACCAACATAGAGGAAACTCTGGAAGAAAAGCTGTCCGATGCGGAATATGAGATGTTTGAAAATAAGTTTAACATCAAAAATTCCGAAGGATACAGACAGCGTTTGGAAAAGAAAACGGAAATGTAAAGACCGGTCCCGGCGGCAGAAATGCCTCCGGGACATTTTTCATTAAATAGGAAATTGCAATAGCTGCGGTTAAATTCTAAACAAATTATTAAATCATTACATCTTGGCAAAAATGAGATAATAAAAGAAAAATAAAGATAATAAGAGAAAAAGGAAGAAAATTCCATAAAATACACCCGTAATACCAGTTGCAAAGGAAAGCATATAAAATTAATATATGTTTTGATGATTAGCACTCGAAGCAAATGAGTGCTAACAACACCCAGAAAATCAGGGCGAAAGATAAACAAGGTAAATAATTGAAACGAAAATAAAGGAGGAATTAACGATGAAATTAGTACCATTGGCAGACAGAGTTGTGTTAAAGCAGCTGGTAGCAGAAGAGACCACCAAATCAGGGATTGTATTACCTGGACAGAATAAGGAAAAACCTCAGCAGGCAGAGGTTGTTGCAGTAGGACCTGGCGGAGTGGTTGACGGTAAAGAAATTAAGATGGAAGTGAAAGTGGGAGATCAGGTTATCTACTCAAAATACGCAGGAACCGATGTTAAGATTGAAGAGGAAGAATATATCATCGTAAAACAGAGCGATATTCTGGCAGTGATCCAGTAAAGATATTTGAAATGAGCAGGTTTGCTTGTGTCAGATAAAAACAGGTTTATGAAGCAGTAGAATAGAAAAGGAGGCCGATAGAAATGGCAAAGGAAATTAAATATGGCGCAGACGCGCGTGCGGCGCTTGAAGCAGGTGTTAATCAGTTAGCAGATACCGTAAGAGTAACCTTAGGACCGAAAGGAAGAAACGTAGTTCTTGATAAGTCCTTCGGCGCACCGCTTATTACCAATGATGGTGTTACCATTGCAAAAGAAATTGAATTAGAAGACGCTTTTGAAAACATGGGTGCACAGCTTGTTAAGGAAGTTGCGACCAAGACCAACGATGTGGCTGGTGACGGTACGACAACAGCTACCGTACTTGCACAGGCAATGATCAATGGCGGTATGAAGAATCTGGCAGCAGGCGCTAACCCGATCATCTTAAGAAAGGGTATGAAGAAGGCAACTGACTGTGCAGTAGAAGCAATTGCAAAGATGAGCTCCAAGGTAAATGGTAAGGAGCATATTGCAAGAGTTGCAGCAATCTCTGCTGGAGATGATGAAGTGGGCCGTTTGGTTGCAGATGCAATGGAAAAGGTATCCGGTGACGGTGTCATTACCATTGAAGAGAGTAAGACAATGATGACAGAGCTTGACCTTGTAGAAGGTATGCAGTTTGACAGAGGTTACATTTCCGCATATATGGCAACCGATATGGATAAGATGGAAGCAGTTCTTGATAATCCTTATATTCTGATCACAGACAAGAAGATTTCCAATATNCAGGAGATTCTCCCTCTGCTTGAGCAGATCGTACAGTCTGGCGCTAAGCTGCTGATTATTGCGGAAGATGTGGAAGGTGAGGCTCTTACCACACTGATCGTTAATAAGCTCCGNGGTACGTTCAACGTAGTAGCAGTTAAGGCTCCCGGNTATGGCGACAGAAGAAAAGCAATGCTGGAGGATATTGCAATCCTTACAGGCGGTCAGGTAATCAGTTCCGANCTTGGCCTTGAACTTAAGGATACTACAATGGATCAGCTTGGTCATGCGAAGTCCGTTAAGATNCAGAAGGAAAATACCGTTATCGTTGACGGCGAAGGCGATAAGGAAGCAATCGCTGCAAGAATTAACCAGATCAAGGGACAGATNGAAGAGACAACATCTGATTTTGATAAAGAAAAATTACAGGAAAGACTTGCTAAGCTGGCAGGCGGTGTAGCTGTGATCCGNGTAGGNGCNGCTACCGAAACAGAGATGAANGAAGCTAANCTTCGTATGGAAGACGCNCTTGCTGCTACNAGAGCTGCTGTAGAAGAAGGNATCATCTGCGGNGGTGGTTCNGCATACGTTCANGCAGCTAAGGAAGTTGAAAAGATGGCAGANACCCTTGAGGGTGATGAGAAGACAGGNGCNCAGCTTGTTCTTAAGGCTNTGGAAGCTCCTTTATACCACATCGTAGCAAATGCAGGTCTGGAAGGAAGCGTNATCATCAANAAGGTGAGAGANTCNGAGGTTGGTGTAGGTTTTGATGCTCTGAANGAAGAGTATGTAGATATGGTAACAGCAGGAATTCTTGATCCTGCAAAGGTTACCAG
>WFLX010311757.1_pt1 | contig 18581 bp, 13 predicted proteins | sample 4967041 | NCBI WGS metagenome assembly WFLX01 (sample SAMN12857096, study PRJNA449069) | gut metagenome | isolation source: stool from male and female vole | host: Microtus ochrogaster | place: USA:Florida | collected 2017
ATTAAACCTCAGACCTAGAAAAAAACTCGGTTTCTCTTCCCCTAAAGAGGAATTCTTCAAACAAATCGCTAATTTTGCACTTGCCAGTTGAACCTGCATTTATTAAGATTCAATATTGATTATATTAATTTTCGGCACTTACTTATTGGTTATTACGTCGAAATGTCGTAAATTTGCACTGCGAAATTAGCGACATATCGTCTTTTGGTTTAAAAATATCACTTATTTAATTGTCATTCAACGAATTACATAATTAAACCTGCGATTATCCATCCTCCTTTCTCAGATATGCCGTTGGATTATTTCGTGATTTTTAATTTAAATCCACCACTCTAATATGTGCGGAATAGTAGGTTATATAGGAAAAAATGATTGCTATCCTATACTCATCAAAGGCCTTCATCGACTCGAATATCGCGGATATGACAGCGCCGGCATAGCAATTGTACATAACAATATCATAAATCTTTACAAGTCAAGAGGCAAAGTGTCGGAATTAGAGAAACTTTGCGAATCGAAATGCACCGAAGGCACACTCGGCATAGCCCACACCCGCTGGGCAACCCACGGCGAGCCCAACGACACCAACGCCCATCCCCATATCTCTCAAGACAGCAATATCGCTATCGTTCACAACGGCACGATAGAGAACTACAGCGTGCTCAAAGAGGCGCTTAAGGAGCACGGTTGCGAATTCCAGACCGAGACCGACACTGAGGTGCTCGTGCAGCTGATTGAGTATATCAAAGACACTAATAAATGCTCGCTACAATCAGCTGTAATCGAAGCGTTGAGCCAAGTGATCGGCGCCTATGCAATCGCTGTAATTGACAAAAACACTCCCGACACTATCATAGCGGCTCGCAAAAGCTCACCCCTCGTAATCGGTATAGGCGACGACGAGACATTCATCGCATCTGATGCCACTCCTTTTATCGAGTACACCAATCAGGTTGTCTATCTCAACGACGACGAAATCGCCATCGTGAAGCGCGGTGAACCCCTTAAAGTCGTGAAATCAAACAACGAGCCTTCGGAAATCGATATACAGACCCTGAAGCTCTCCGTCTCCCAACTCGAGAAAGGCGGCTACCCGCATTTCATGCTTAAGGAAATATTTGAGCAGCCCGAAACACTCGGTGACTGCCTCCGAGGCCGCATTGTCGATGGCCACATCCAACTTTCGGGCGTCACCGACAATAAGGATGTGTTTCTCAACGTGAATCGCATCATTATAGTCGCTTGCGGCACATCATGGCACGCCGGCCTGATAGGCAAACGCCTCATTCAGGATTTCGCGCGTATACCGGTAGAAGTGGAGTATGCCAGCGAATTCCGCTACTCGAATCCCGTTATCACCGACAAGGATATTGTGATCGCGATATCTCAGTCAGGCGAAACTGCCGACACGCTCGCCGCTATCCAGTTAGCTAAACAGCGCGGGGCATTTGTCTACGGCGTCTGCAACGTGGTCGGCTCATCAATAGCGCGAGCCACCGACTCAGGCACGTATATTCACGTAGGCCCCGAAATCGGCGTCGCTTCAACAAAAGCATTCACAGGCCAGGTGACCGTTCTCACCATGCTCGCGACAGCTCTCGGTGAGCTCAGAGGCACTGTCGATAAAGATATTGTAAAGAAAGTTGCAGCTGCTCTTTATCGCTTACCCGACCTCATCACTCAGACACTTCAACTCAACGAGTCGATAGAGAAGCTTGCCCGCACTTTCACTTACTGCCACAACTTCTTATATCTTGGCCGCGGCTACAACTATCCTTCAGCTCTTGAAGGAGCGCTTAAGCTCAAAGAAATCAGCTATATCCACGCCGAAGGTTATCCGGCAGCAGAGATGAAACATGGCCCTATCGCACTGATTGACAAAGAGCTCCCTACGGTGTTCATCGCGCCCAACGATGTTATGCACGAGAAAATCGTCTCCAACATACAGCAAGTGAAGGCACGCGGCGGCTCAGTAATTTCAGTTATAACCAAGGGCGACAAAGAGATCGCCGAACTCTCCGACCACGTAATGGCTATTCCTGAAGTGCCCGAATGTCTCTCGCCGGTAGTCGCATCAATACCGCTGCAGTTGCTCGCCTATCATATCGCTGTAGTGAAGGGGTGCAACGTGGATATGCCCCGAAATCTCGCGAAATCAGTTACCGTGGAGTAAAAAATGATTGATGTTGAGAAGGTTATTCCCGACGCCGCTGACCACCGCCGTAAGACGGAGCAAGTAAAAGAGATGTTTGACAACATCGCGGGTTCTTACGATCGCATGAATCGCATCATGAGCTTCGGGATGGATTTAAGATGGCGAGCTAACGCTATCAACCGACTTGCCAAACATCTTTCGGGTTCGGGAATCAAACAGCCCGAAGTGCTTGATTTAGCATGCGGCACAGCCGACTTCTCAATAGCTATCGCGAAGCGTATTCCCGATGCTAAAATCATTGGGGTTGACCTATCGGACGGAATGTTGGAAATCGGAAGAGAGAAGGTTGCAAAAGAGAAAGTCGCTCAACGCGTTTCCCTCAGACAAGCCGATTGCCTTAATCTCCCATTCCCTGACAACAGTTTCGATTGCGTCACGGCAGCTTTCGGAGTAAGAAATTTCCAGGATCTTGCAAAGGGTTACGCAGAGATGTTGAGGGTGCTACGCAGCGGAGGAGTTATATGGATTTTGGAGTCATCCTATCCTTCAGCGCCGACAATACGACCTTTCTACAACTTCTATGCCGAAAAAATGATTCCGATGATAGCTAATATGTTAGGCAAAAACGATAAAGCTTATCATTACCTCCCGGCAAGCATTCGCAAAGTGCCGAGCGGACTCGACATGACAGCTCTCATCACCGATGCCGGATTTATAAATCCGTCGCTCCATAGATATTTCATGGGCGTGTGCACATTATATACCGCTGCAAAGCCCTGAAAGCTTATTAATAATAAGAAATGCCGCGAATGTCAAAAAGCAAAGGACATTCGCGGCATTTTTATTTCAAACAAAGAGCTTATTTGCGCTGAAGTATATACGTGCGGTGGGGCGCCGCAATGCCGGTCAATTTACCTTTCTTTACTTTAAACTCCTTGTTGTAAACGACATCACGATATGTGCCGTTGGGGAGGCCCGTAGGAACGTCTACATAATTAGATATGCCAGAGATATTGACAATAGCCGCTCCTTTGTTGCCGCGGTTCACTACAAGCACTTCGCCGTTGTCCGACACCTGAATGTCTTCTTTCTGACCGTTCATAGCAGAGCGGAACTTATTCACGGTCACAACTTCGGGGTGGAAGAATTCGTCGTTGCCTCTGGCGCCGAGGATGTTGTCGCCCCAATAAGCTTTGCGGGAGGAGTTCATCGGGCGGGAGAAGAAGAGGGGAGTGCCGTTTTGGCGCGCGGTAAGGAAAACCCACCCCGTACGGATCTGGTCGTCGGTGAGATGAGCCGATTCGTGAGCGTTGGCGTAGGTATCATGGCTTTCAACCCAGGTAGTGAGATACTCGGGGGCGGCGGAGTGATACCAATTGATAATATCAATGCCCTTTGCGGAATTCTTTTCGAGCGCTTCTCGGAGGACGTGGCCGTAGGAAGATGCTGTCTGCCCCATATAGTCGGCATACTCAGCTTCGGGCACATTCTTATCCTGGAGGATCTCCCCATAAACAAATAAAGAGTCGTAAGGCACTGCCAATTTCACCCCTTTGACCGATTTACGGCCTGTAGCGACATCCCAAAAATCATTTTCCTTGACGCCTGAAGCCGTATCAACGGGATCGGAATGTACGCCGATATGCTTAGCAGTGTCGTATCTGAATCCGTCTACACCGAGACTCAACAAGTCATTGACAAACTCCATATAGTATTTCTGGAAATCGGGGTTCTCTGTGTTGACATCAGGAAGTGCGCCCGAAGCCCATAGGGTGCACTGGTAGCGATCATTATAATCTCTCACAGGGTTCAAGCCCTGGGAATGATAGAGTTTGTCGCGTCCGCCGACGGCCTTAATCATGTCCTCCGACANGCAANCGACGNCANAAGNCGNGTGANTAGGCAACACATCGACTATTACCTTCATGCCGTAGACGTTGGCTGAATCCATCATCTCCTTCATTTGGTCTCGGGTACCGGTGATATAGTTACCGATTTTCCAATCGGTGGGTTGATAGTAGTAATACCAGTTGCCTTCGGTCACGTCGTCGTCAAAGATTTTCTTACCCGCGCCTTCGGGCTGAAAACATTCCTGCACGGGGGAGGTCTGAATCATTGTGAAGCCCGCATCGGCGATTTTCTTCATGTTTTCGGCAATTGCGGGAAAATTCCAGCTCCATACATGAAGTATTGTCTCCGTATTAGTCACGTCGGGGTTGTGCGTCACGCGATCTTTTGACATCGCGGGGAGTGACGCGAGAGCCATCAGTGCCACGACTGATGCGCCCAAAGTCGGTAGTCTTTTCATTATTATATTATAGTATTAAGTTTTCAGGTATCGCGATTTTTATAATTTCGACCTTAAAATTAAGAAATAATTGTGAAAGTTGATCAGCGTGAGAGCTAATTTTTCGTGTTGAAAAAATTTTATTAAAAAAAATGCTTTGAAAAGGAAAATTGTTGTAAATTCGCGCTCAAATAATACGGATTCTATTTATGGAACCTCTCAAACATGAGTGCGGCGTGGCTATGATACGCCTACGCAAGCCACTCGAATATTATCAGGAGAAGTATGAGACATGGCAATACGGTCTCAACAAGCTCTATCTCCTTATGGAGAAACAACACAACAGAGGTCAGGAGGGCGCAGGCGCCGCTTGCGTGAAACTTGAGGCTCAGCCAGGCGAAGAATTCATGTTTCGCGAAAGAGCCTTAGGATCAGGAGCTATCACCGAATGTCTCAGCAATATTCACCTCCGCTTCAAAGACTTCTCAACCAAGCAACTCAACGACGCACAGTTCGCCAAAAGCTTCATCCCCTTTGCCGGCGAAATTTATATGGGCCACCTTCGGTACTCAACTACCGGTAAGAGTGGCCTTTCTTATGTGCATCCGTTTCTGCGTCGCAACAACTGGAAAGCGCGCAACCTGCTGCTTTGCGGTAATTTCAACTTGACAAATGTCGACGAGATTTTCAGCAAACTTTCGGTCAAAGGTCAGCATCCGCGAATTTATTCCGACACATATCTGCTTCTCGAGCAGTTAGGCCACCGACTTGACCGCGAAAGCGAGCGGGTATTTGCCGAAGCTTTTTCGATGGGACTGACCGATATGGCAATCACTGAATATATCGAACGTAATATCGATGTGTTCAACATACTGACCACTGCCGCACCCGACTGGGACGGAGGTTACGTGATCTGCGGAGCGACAGGAAGCGGCGAAATATTCACCCTCCGCGACCCGCATGGCATACGCCCATGCTTCTGGTATGCCGACGATGAGGTCGTGGTGATAGCCTCGGAGCGCCCGGTGATTCAGACGGCTTTTAATCTCGAAGCTGACGATATACATGAGCTCACCCCCGGGGAGGCTTTGAAAGTAAGCCGCTCCGGCGAAATTAACCTCAAGCAGATTATAGAACCTGCCGAACCGAAAAAATGCGTTTTCGAGCGTATTTACTTCAGTCGCGGAAGCGACCGCGACATATATAAAGAGAGAAAAGCCCTCGGATTGCAACTTGTAAATCCAATTCTTAAAGCCGTTGACGGAGATCTCAAGCACAGCGTATTCTCCTTTATACCCAATACGGCCGAAGTAGCGTTCTACGGGATGCTTGAGGGGCTTAAACAGCATCTCAACCAGCAGAAGATTAAGGAAATCGAGGCCCTTGGCCACCTTCCTTCGCACGAAGAACTCGAAGGAATATTGAATCAATATATACGAAGCGAGAAGGTAGCTATAAAGGATATAAAATTACGCACGTTCATTACCGAGAACGCAAGCCGTAACGAACTTGCGGCCCATGTCTACGACATAACATACGGCGCCTTGACACCCTACGTCGACAACCTCGTGATTATCGACGACAGTATAGTGCGTGGCACAACGCTAAAAGAAAGCATATTGAGAATACTCGACCGCCTACATCCTCGAAAGATAGTCGTCGTATCCTCGTCGCCTCAGGTGCGATACCCCGACTATTACGGTATCGACATGGCCAATATGGATGAGTTTATAGCCTTCAGGGCAGCTATCGGATTACTTCTCGATAACGGCCGCCGCGACGTGATAGACTCTGTGTATAATCAATGCAAGGAGCAAATCGGAGCGCCAGACGATAAGCTTTATAATCCGGTAAAATTGATATATGACGGATTTACCGACGAGGATATTTCCAATAAAATGGTTGAAATGTTGAGACCCGAAGGTGTTGAATGCCCAATCGAGATGGTGTTTCAATCAATCGAAGGAATGAGGGCGGCTTGCCCCGATCATACAGGCGATTGGTATTTCACAGGCGACTACCCAACTTACGGCGGCCTAAGATTGCTTCACCGCGCCTTCATAAATTATTACGAAAATAGGTTTCCAATAGATAATTATAAAATAAATGACTAACGCTACGATAGTGCTGAGCGATGGCACGCGCATCAGAGGTAAATCATTCGGGGCTAAGAAAGCCGTAGCCGGAGAAATAGTATTCAATACAGCCATGGTCGGCTATCCTNAACACGNCTCACCGACCCGNCGTNTGCCNGANANNTTCTTACCTTCNCTNACCNNCTGNTNGGCAACTACGGCGTNCCTTCGNCCGAGATGACGCCTACCGGTTTAGGCAAATTCATGGAGAGCGAGCGTATTCACCCTCGCGCGATAATTGTGAGCGATTACTCTGAGGAGTATTCCCACTGGAACGGCAAGCGTTCACTCTCGCAGTGGCTCCAGGATGAAGGTATTCCGGGAATCACCGGGGTTGACACCCGCGCGCTCACTAAACTCCTTCGCAAAAACGGCGTGATGAAAGCCAAAATCGTATTCGACGACGACTCTGAAATTTGCAATGAGGAAGATTACGCGACAGTCAACTTCGTGGAGCAAGTATCGTGCAAAGAGATTATCAGATACAACGAAGGCGCTCCTAAAAGGGTAGTACTGGTTGATTGCGGAGTGAAGCATAATATAATCCGCAGCTTAATTTCAAGAGGTGTTGAAGTGATCAGAGTTCCTTNNGATTACGACTTCAACNCTCTGNAATTCGACGNACTTTTCCTCGCAAACGGCCCGGGANNCCCCGAAACATGCCNGGCGACCGTGGAGAATATACGTAAGTTTCTCAACAACCCGAATACTCGCCCATGTATGGGAATATGTATGGGAAACCAGCTTTTGGCTAAAGCTGCCGGAGCTTCTATCATTAAATTGAAGTATGGCCATCGCGGCCATAATCAGCCTGTAAGGATGGCGGGTACGAACCGCTGCTTTATCACCAGCCAGAACCATGGTTTCGCTGTAGATAACGACTCGATTCCAACCGACTGGGAGCCATTGTTCATCAATCTCAACGACGGGACTAATGAAGGTATCCGTCACAAGAGCAATCCCTGGATGAGCGCGCAATTTCACCCTGAAGCGTGCAGCGGGCCTGTTGATACGGATTTTATGTTCGACGACTTTGTCAAGACCCTCTGAGCCAAGTCGCTCTAAAGCCGATTAAAATCCTGATTAATTATCTAAATCACGTTGACTTATTTATGAATCAAAATAAATTGAAAAAGGTACTGCTTTTAGGATCTGGAGCACTGAAAATCGGTGAGGCCGGAGAATTTGACTACTCTGGAGCTCAAGCACTCAAAGCGCTCAAGGAAGAAGGCATCGAGACCGTGCTGATTAACCCTAATATCGCTACCGTGCAGACGAGCGAAGGGTCGGCCGACAAGATATATTTTCTACCCGTCACCTCATATTTCGTTGAAAGAGTAATAGAAAAAGAGCGGCCTCAGGGCATTCTCCTCGCTTTCGGCGGACAAACGGCATTGAATTGCGGCGTCGAGCTATTCAAAAAGGGCATATTCGATAAGTATGGCGTAAGCGTGGTCGGCACCCCGGTGCAGTCGATTATCGACACCGAAGACCGCGACATATTCGTAAAGAAACTAAACGAAATCAATGTTAACACCATCAAAAGCCACGCTTGCGATAATATAGAGGAAGCTCGCAAAGCGGCTTCTGACCTTGGCTATCCCGTCATATTACGCGCGGCCTTCGCTTTAGGAGGACTGGGCTCTGGGTTCTGTGACAATGAGGAGCAACTAAATACGCTCGCGGAAAAGGCATTCTCGTTTTCTCCGCAAGTGCTTGTGGAGAAGAGTCTTAAAGGATGGAAGGAAATTGAATACGAGGTGGTGCGCGACAAGTATGATAATTGCATCACCGTCTGCAACATGGAGAATTTCGACCCACTCGGTATCCATACGGGAGAAAGTATTGTCGTCGCCCCGTCGCAGACGCTCACTAACTCAGAGTATCACAAACTCCGCGCCCTAAGCATCAAGATAGCTCGCCATGTCGGTATCGTCGGGGAATGTAATGTGCAGTATGCTCTCGACCCCGATTCGGAAGACTACCGCGTAATCGAGGTTAATGCCCGCCTGAGCCGCTCGTCGGCTCTCGCTTCGAAAGCGACTGGCTACCCATTAGCTTTCGTAGCCGCAAAACTCGGTCTCGGATATGGGCTTTTTGAACTGAAAAACTCGGTGACCGGTACAACTTCGGCCTTTTTTGAGCCAGCTCTCGACTACGTTGTATGCAAAATTCCCCGCTGGGACTTAGGTAAATTTCACGGAGTCGACCGCGACCTCGGCTCATCAATGAAATCGGTAGGTGAGGTGATGGCCATTGGACGCACTTTTGAAGAAGCTATACAGAAAGGCCTTAGAATGATAGGACAAGGGATGCACGGTTTCGTCGGCAATAAAGAGCTGCGCATCAACGATATAGATAAGGCTCTTAAAGCACCTACCGACAATCGCATCTTTGTCATCTCCAAAGCGATGCTTAACGGATATACCGTAGATGATATACATAACCTTACGAAAATCGACCTTTGGTTTCTGCATAAACTTCGCCATATCGTTGATACATACTTGGAGCTGAAACAAGTAGGCGGATTAGACCAGGTATCTGCCGATCAATTGCTCAAAGCAAAAAAACAGGGATTCAGCGATTTTCAGATTGCCCGCGCCCTCGGCCTTGAAGAAAGAATGGAGATAGAAGAAGCGCAGCGGATAGTGAGAGAACGGCGTATCCAATCAGGAATAGTGCCATTCGTTAAACAGATTGACACGCTTGCCGCCGAATATCCCGCACAGACCAATTACCTCTATCTTACATATTCTGCTACCGAAAACGACATTACCATCTCGCCGATACCTCCATCTATCGTTGTGCTCGGCTCTGGTGCTTACCGTATCGGCTCATCGGTAGAGTTCGACTGGTGTGGCGTTCAGGCACTCNANACCATTCGCGNGCAAGGATTTCAGTCGGTCATGATTAATTATAATCCNGAGACAGTGTCAACCGATTACGACANGTGCGACCGACTNTACTTCGACGAGCTTTCGTTTGAACGCGTCATGGACATTCTTGAGTTTGAAAACCCGAAAGGAGTGGTTGTATCAACGGGAGGTCAGATACCCAACAATCTCGCGATGCGACTCGATTCTCAGAACGTGCCCATACTCGGCACATCGGCCCGCGATATCGACAATGCTGAAGATAGAGAGAAATTTTCGGCCATGCTCGGACGCATTGGCGTCGATCAACCCCGCTGGAGCGCATTGACATCGAAGGAGGATGTTGATAAATTTGTCGACGAAGTTGGTTTCCCGGTTTTGGTGCGTCCTTCATATGTACTGTCGGGAGCCGCGATGAATGTATGCTCCAACGCTGACGAACTCGAACGATTCCTGCGTCTCGCCGCCAACGTGTCGAAGAAGCACCCGGTAGTTATAAGCAAATTCATGCAAGGAGCTAAGGAGGTTGAGATGGATGCGGTGGCTCGCAATGGTGAGATTATAGCATACGCCATAAGCGAGCATATCGAGTTTGCGGNCGTCNACNCGGNCGATGCNACAATCCAGNTCCCNGCCCAANAGNTGTATGTCGAAACGGTNAGGAAAATCAAGANAATCTCCGGCAAAATAGCGAAAGAGCTTAATATTCATGGGCCTTTCAACATTCAATTTCTCGCCCGCGACAACGACATTAAAGTTATAGAATGTAATCTACGCGCGTCGCGTAGTTTCCCATTCGTCAGCAAAGTATTAAAAATCAACTTCATAGAGCTGGCAACGAAAATAATGCTCGGAGTCCCGGTAGAGAAACCCGGTAAAAGTCTTTTTGACTTTGACTATGTCGGCATTAAGGCAAGCCAATTCTCTTTCAACCGCCTCCAGAATGCCGACCCGATATTGGGCGTCGACATGGCTTCGACCGGCGAGGTAGGCTGCTTGGGTGAGGACACAAGCTGCGCATTGCTAAAATCGATGCTTTCAGTAGGCTATCGTATTCCCGAAAAGTCGGTTTTGATTTCTTCTGGCGGACCGAAACAAAAGGTTGCCATGCTTGAAGCCGCTCGACAACTTAAAGATAAAGGCTATGAGCTGTATGCCACCGGCGGCACAAGTCGATTCCTTGCTGAGAATGGAGTGGAAAATACACGCGTATACTGGCCGAGCGAGCAGGGAACACCCCAAGCGCTCGAACTCTTGCATGACGGCGTGATAGATATGGTGGTTAATATTCCTAAAGACCTGACTCCGAAGGAGCTAACCAACGGTTATAAAATACGCAGAGCTTCGATTGACCTTAATATTCCGCTGATTACCAATGCCCGATTGGCATCGGCGTTCATCCAGTCATTCTGCGAGATGAGTCCCGACGACCTCGAAGTGCGTAGCTGGGATGAGTATAAGTAGTATTTTTTACGTCAAAAATTGGTTAAAAGATTTTATTTTTTGGTCAAATTATCATAACTTTGCCTTGTAAAATCGCAAATGGATTTAATAAATTTCACAAAGATGCATGGCTTAGGCAACGATTACATTTACATCGATTGCACAGCCTGCCGCCCCCCCGAGCGAATCGAGGAATTATCGAGGGAAATGAGTCCGCGGCACTCTTCGGTCGGGTCCGACGGAATAATCCTGATTCTCCCCTCAGAAATAGCCGATTTCAGAATGCGGATATTCAACGCCGACGGCTCTGAAGCCAAAATGTGCGGAAACGGCTCGCGATGCGTTGGCAAATATGTCTACGACCATCACCTCACCACTAAAACTACCTTAACGCTCGAGACTAATTCGGGCGTTAAACATTTAAACCTGACCATCAATAAGGATACTGATACGGTATGTGAAGTGACGGTCGACATGGGTGCGCCAGATTTCGAGCGTCAAGTTTATGCGCAAGCAAATAGCACTGAGCTCAGGAGCTTTATCGATCAACCGATTATGACATCGATAGGGGAGTGCTTGCTGACTGCCGTGTCAATGGGCAATCCTCATGGCGTGATTTTCATAGACAACAACATCGACAATCTCGATTTGGCCTCAATCGGCCCGGAGCTGGAGAACCACCCGATTTGGCCCGACCGCGCTAACATCGAGTTCATTAACGTGATTGACCCTTTAACTATAAAAATGAGAGTTTGGGAGCGAGGGTCGGGCGAGACTATGGCATGCGGCACAGGCGCATGCGCCTCGGCCGTAGCTTTCTTAGAAAAGACAGGCCGACTCGGTGTTGACGGCTCGACTGTGAACGTTAAGCTCAAAGGGGGAGACTTGAGTATCTCTGTTAATCCGAGCGATCTTCACGTATTGATGACAGGACCGGCAGAGGAAGTTTACAATGCGACTTACAGGCGCAAAAAATAACGAGAAAGTATGGGTAGGATAAACGATAATTACCTGAATCTTAAGCAGAGCTATCTCTTCAGCGAGATCGCGCGCAAAGTAAGCGAATTTCAACACAACCACCCCGCGGCTGAAATAATACGTATGGGCATCGGCGATGTCACTCGCCCTCTTTGTCAAGCTGTGATCGACGCTTTGCATAAAGCTGTAGACGAACAGGCCGATTCATCGACCTTCAAAGGATATGGGCCTGAGCAAGGCTATAGTTTTCTCCGCGACAAAATATCGCGATTTGACTATCGAGACCGCGGCATCGATATCTCGCCGGAAGAAATTTTCGTTAGCGATGGCGCTAAATCAGATGTCGGAAATATAGGCGACATACTTGCCGTTGGCAATACCGTCGCCTTGACCGATCCGGTCTACCCTGTGTATTTCGATACCAACATAATGGCCGGACGCAAACTTGACATCGAGTTACTCCCATGCACTGNCGGAAATGGGTTTGTACCTCCTNTCCCAACCAAGAAAGCCGATATAATTTACCTTTGTTATCCNAACAACCCGACAGGGACGGCTCTCAACGCAAGCCAATTGAAAAAATGGGNGGATTACGCCAAAGAAAACGGCNCGATTATATTGTTTGATTCGGCTTACGAGGCTTTTNTAACCAGCNCNGATGTGCCTCACTCAATATACGAAATCGAAGGGGCAAAAGAGGTANNGNTCGNATTCAGAAGCTTTTCCAAGACTGNCGGATTTACCGNGTTGAGATGCGCATATACGGTTGTTCCTGATGCGCTCTNCGGCATTGACGNGTATGGCAACAAGATTCAGCTGAATAAGCTATGGAATCGCCGCCAGACCACAAAATTCAATGGAGCGAGCTATCTTTCGCAACGNGCGGCNGAAGNAACTTANTCTCCCGAGGGCAGGCAACAGGTAAAAGCTACAATCGACTACTATCTCAACAACGCCCGCACGCTCCGCGACGGCCTTGAGGAAGCCGGATTGAAGGTATATGGAGGCAAAGACTCACCATACGTATGNGCAGCTGTCCCGGATGGATATAATTCATGGAGTTTCTTCGACAAACTACTAAATGACTATCACATAGTAGTGACGCCCGGCGTAGGCTTCGGCGACGCGGGCGAAGGCTACATAAGGCTCACAGCTTTCAACACGCTCGAAAACACCCAAAAAGCGATAAAGCGCTTGATTGATAATCCATTTTGAATCAAATTAAAAACATCATATTTTTTCATTAAAAAACATTTAAGATGTCACTTCGTTTCCAAGTTGTAAAAGAGGCATTCGACCGCAAAGCGGTGCCTGTAGAGATTCCTAAGGAAAGTCCTGAAACTTACTATGGCAAGTATGTGTTCAATCGCCAGAAGATGTTTGAATACTTGCCGAAAAAAACGTATGATGCGCTTGTCAACGCTATTGACAATAAAGAACCCCTCTCGCGCGAAATAGCCGACAGCGTGGCCCAAGGCATGAAGAAATGGGCGCTGGAAAACGGTGCGCGCCATTACACCCACTGGTTTCACCCGCTCACTGACGGCACAGCTGAGAAACACGACTCATTCATCGATCACGNTGGCAAAGGGGGAGNGGTAGAGGAATTTTCGNGCAAGCTCCNTGTGCAGCAGGAACCCGACGCATCGAGCTTCCCTAATGGTGGCATCCGCAACACCTTTGAAGNCCGCGGCTACTCGGCTTGGGATATTTCGTCGCCGGCATTCATTCTCGACAAAACACTTTGTATCCCTACTATTTTCATATCCTACNCAGGCGAATCGCTTGACTATAAGNCACCGCTTCTANGAGCACTCAATGCTGTTGACAAAGCGGCCACNGCTGTTGCTCAATATTTCGACCCCGAAGTGAAGCACGTTAACTCGTATCTCGGCTGGGAGCAGGAATACTTCCTCGTAGACGAGGCTCTTTACAGCGCGCGTCCCGACCTGGTGCTTACCGGTCGCACCCTTATGGGTCACGAAAGCGCTAAAAACCAACAGCTTGAGGATCACTATTTTGGTGCAATTCCTTCGCGCGTTGAAGCTTTCATGCTCGATTTGGAAACTGAAGCCCACAAACTCGGTATTCCCGTCAAAACGCGTCACAACGAGGTTGCCCCCAATCAGTTTGAGCTTGCTCCGATATACGAGGAGACCAACCTTGCCAACGACCACAACCTCCTCGTAATGTCGTTGATGAACGAAGTCGCCCGCCGCCATAATTTCCACGTGCTCCTCCACGAAAAACCCTTCAACGGCATTAACGGTTCAGGCAAGCACAACAACTGGAGCCTTGGTACCGACACCGGCACACCTCTTTTCAGCCCCGGCAAAACCCCGCTTCAAAACCTGCAGTTCATCACATTTGTGGTCAACGCTATGGCTGCCGTATATCGCCACAACGCACTCCTCAAGGCATCTATCTCAACTGCTACCAATGCGCATCGATTAGGTGCCAATGAAGCTCCCCCTGCGATCATATCTATCTTTACTGGCTCGCAACTCGCTGAGATTCTTGACCGTATCGAAAAATCTGAACCCGACAGTCTCAAGCTCGAAGGCAAATCTGGTATCTCAGTCGGCTTGTCGCAGATTCCTGAAATTATGCTCGACAATACCGACCGCAACCGCACGTCGCCCTTCGCTTTCACCGGCAACCGCTTTGAATTCCGTGCCGTAGGCTCGTCGGCCAATTGCGCATCGGCCCTGCTTGTACTCAATGCTGTCGTAGCCGACCAACTCAATGAGTTCAAGGAAAAGGTTGATGCCCGCGTAGCTGCTGGCGAGGAAGTCAATAAAGCCATTCTCAACCAGATACGCGAGCTTATCATCGAATGTAAACCGATCCATTTCGACGGCAACGGCTACAGCGATGAGTGGAAGGCCGAAGCCGCACGTCGCGGACTCGACTGCGAAACCTCCGTGCCTAAGATTATCGACGCATACCTCAAGCAATCATCTATCGACATGTTTGCAAGGGTAGGGGTACTCTCCAAAGTAGAGCTTGAAGCCCGCAACGAAGTCAAATGGGAGATGTACACTAAGAAAATCCAGATTGAGGCTCGCGTGCTCGGTGATCTAGCTATAAATCATATTATACCAGTTGCTACTAAGTATCAGTNAGTTTTNGTGGATAACCTCGTGAAAGTTAAATCACTTTTTCCTGAAGAAAAATTTNCGAAAATGATGGCTTCTNATCTCGCGAATATCGAGAAAATNNCTANTCTNATGACAACAATTAAGACAGCCGANGAAGAGATGAGAAACGCCAGAAAAGCCGCAAACAAACTCGAATCCGAACGCGAGAAAGCAATTGCATACCACGACAACGNAGTGCCAAAAATGGAAGAAATACNCTACGCGATCNACANACTTGAGCNCATGGTCGACAACGAAATNTGGCCGCTGCCCAAATACCGCGAATTGCTCTTTACCCGATAAATATCGCTAACCTGAGTAAAGCACTCGAATACAGCTTTGATCAATTCCCGCATCTATGTAAGTCACATTGCATAGATGCGGGAATCATCTAAATCCAACTCAGGCAACTTTAATGAGACGATACTACGATTCTAATTCAGTCGAAAACCTGAGATTTCGCTAATTCCAGCGACAATTATCGACGAGTATTCCAGCAACAGGCTACGGTTTCACAAATTCCGTCGCCAAGCTACGACAAGTATTTCAGCGCCAAGCTAAGATTCCAAAATTCCAGCGACAATCACCGACAACAATGCCAAGGAGAAGCTGTCAATGCAAAATTCGAGCGATAGGGCACTATCGAAATTCACAACAACAGGACACCAATAAATCGATCCAACATACAAATAACAAAATTGAACAAATCCTCAATACTAAATTTTACATAATATCGGTTATGTTACTTTTTGACAGTCGGAAAGTAGCATGTAATCACGGGGTATGATTATTGGTTGAGATGGCATAATGATGCACTATTCCACCGATGATTCTCTAAGTACAAGCTCTTTAGCTTTCTTCTATTCGACTCGGGCATAATAATTGTGAGTTGTTTTATACGATATTATTTTAAGCTGCGTTATAATTATTATAGGATTGATTTTTCTAAATAATTCGACTATTTATGCGCATGTTTGTATCAGTAATATTTGTTCTTGTTTTGCTGGCTTTACTCGCCATTATGGTTATCCCATATATGCGTTCCACGAAATCGATGATGTCGAATAAAACGGATAATTCGTCACGTTCCTTACTCTCACATATTATATCAGGAGGATGCCTGTTATACTTATTTCTTTTCGTTCTCGTAATAATTATATTTTTATTCGACAAGTAAAATCCAATACGTAATAAATCGAGACGATTTATCATGTATGCAGGGAAAGGATGTTCGTGGAATGGTTTTTNAGCACNGAAATGAAGCGAGCGAGCTTTTGACACCAACATCTATAATAGAAAATAGCCTGCGAACAAATTAANATTGTTAAAAAGNGATGTTACGAATNTTAAAAGCCACATTTTCCCAATCAAATTGCATTATGAATGTGTTATATAGTTATAATCAATAGATTGCACATTGATTATATTTTGTAAACAATGAGATTAGGTGCGATTTCCAATTGTAATCAATTATTCAATTACAAAATACAAATTCGAGAATTACATCAGTAAATTAACTATTGAGTTATATAATTAAAGTAATTTCATCATCGTATTTAAATTTTAAACNTNATTGAAACAATGTAANTNTCATATTAAAATTGTNTTCAAAATTAAATTATTAGGNGATTAACACTTGGGGGAATTATTTATATTTTATTGATTCTCATGGCATTTGCATGGATTACTTGCTGTTTTCCATTAAATTCTATGCGATTTTTCGTATCGAAATGTTAAATATCAGTATTTTAAGTAGTATATAATGCTGACTACCATGCCAATTAGTGCATAAAAGCTAAATATCCACTTTAATATTTTCAGAATATCCCTCTACCCTATTTACAAAAGAAAATCATTACTGCTATTAACAATTAACAATACGTAATTTGCAATTCTAAAATTATTCACAAAACCAAATTTGCAATTTACAATTTAATTGATTACATTTGCACATCGAAATTTTACAAACACAAACAGCATGGATATTGTAAGTCGTCTTAAAAAATTCATGAATTCTCAGCAGGTCGCAAGTTCTCAGTTTGCCGATAACTGCGGAATACCCCGCCCCACCATATCTCAAATCTTAAATGGCCGCAACAAAAAAATCAGCGATGAGTTGATTAGCAAAATACACATGGCTTATCCTAAGCTTTCCGTGTTGTGGTTGATGTTTGGCGAAGGGAGTATGACGACGGATTCAAATATCGAAATCTCAGAGCCTCAAAACGGGCTGATATCATCGATTAGCAAAGAGCAAATGCCTGAACATGAACTGTTTTCCGNACAAACAATAGATTTCAACGNNATAGATAAAATTCAGTCANAAAAAAATTTCNATGTGTTTGCANGTTTTTCGCGCCCCAATAAGCCTGACAACAACGCAAACAACAATGCTGAACAGCATATTCTCCCGAATGACAATTCGGATATCGAAATGAGACAAAACGGCGAGCGCATTTCGCAAATATTGTCAAGCAACGCATCACAATATAAGAAAATCACAAGCATCGTCGTTTTCTACGACGACTCCACTTTCCAAACCTTCTCACCTTCTGCATTGTGATATAATATTAGTCGGCCTTTGCATTAACTATTATTGGATAGGCTCATAAGAAAACACTTTTCATTTTGGGGTATATTGCGTAACTTCGCGGCAACATAGCGTTGGTANGCACTCTCCCGCCTGCTTTATGCGCATTATCGAATCGATAGCCAGTCTAATATGTCAACTAAAAAATTCATGGAGGACTTCATCATCTCCTCCAATCAAGAAATCGGAGCGAACTACTCCTTGCTTAAACTTGAGCTCTCTTCAGGCAAAATTTCAGAGAAAGGAATAAAGCCGGGCCAATTCGTTCAGGTGGAAACGCACAATAACNCGACCTATCTTCGCCGTCCTATCTCGGTATGTTTCGTCGACGAGCAGAAGAATCAGCTGTGGCTTTTGGTAAGACGGGCCGGAGCCGGGACCGACGCGATCTGCGATGCCTCGGCAGGAGAGTCGTTGAGCCTCATCTACCCTCTCGGCCAAGGATTCAGCATCGACAGCAACGAGTGCCAACGCACGCTTCTGATAGGTGGAGGCGTAGGTGTCGCACCACTACTCTATCTCGGAGCAAAACTTGACGAAGCGGGATGCAACCCTTCTTTTTTAATAGGCGCGCGATCAGAGAAAGATATTCTCCTGTTCGACGAGTTCTCCAAGCACGGCGACGTGTATGTCTCAACCGAAGACGGCACGGCGGGAGAGAAAGGATTGGTAACGACCAACAGCATTTTAACATCAGACTTTGACATGATCTACTGTTGCGGCCCGATGCCAATGATGAAAGCTGTAGCCAAGATTGCGCAAGATAAAGAAACCCCCTGCGAGGTATCGCTTGAAAATGTGATGGCATGCGGTGTCGGAGCGTGTCTATGCTGCGTCGAGAAAACTGTCGACGGCAATCTCTGCGTGTGCCGTAAGATCATCTTTGTACTTCTCAAATATCGCTTTGGGGAGTTCGTGAAAGGTTTCTGGCGAACGTCCGGGATTGAATTTTGACTTAATGAAATATGTGTGACAACCAT
>WFLX010044056.1_pt1 | contig 18577 bp, 9 predicted proteins | sample 4967041 | NCBI WGS metagenome assembly WFLX01 (sample SAMN12857096, study PRJNA449069) | gut metagenome | isolation source: stool from male and female vole | host: Microtus ochrogaster | place: USA:Florida | collected 2017
TCCCTGTAAATGTCCCTGTAAATGTCCCTGTAAATGTCCCTGTAAATCTGACTGCAACACAACAGAAAGTGTTGAACCTCATTAATGAGAATCCATCAATCACTCATATTGAGATGGCTAAAAAGTTATCTGTGACAGAAAAAACAGTTAAAAGAACGACTAAAGCTCTGCGAGAATTAGACCTAATTAAAAGAGAAGGAAGTGATAAAAATGGGGAGTGGGTACTAATTAAACGGTAATTATACTGCGGTATCCATTACTATTGTATATGAATGAAGATGAAAAAAGCGCTGTTTATAATAATTATATTGATTTCGTGCATTGTTTCGTGTACGCGGTCAGGTGTGCGGTATGATAAGGCTGTCAGTGAGGCTGAGAAGCTGATGTCGGTCAACGCTGACAGTGCGATGCTGATATTGGATGGTATCGATCCTTCGGAACTTACGGTGGACTCGATAAGTGCAAAGTACCATTATCTGAAAGCGTGGGGACACATGCGCCAGAACCGCTCCATGATCAGCGACTCGTTGATCACCTTTGCGCATAATTATTACAGTGGCAAGGATGTGGTCAGGGATATGCGTAGNGGTATGGCTTTGGCATGGTATAAGTTTTGGGTCGGAGATACCCACGGAGCGATAGGTATGTTTGATTCGCTTGTAAACCTCAGCAATATTCCGGATTCGTTATTGATGCAGTCATTGAGGCTACGCGTGTTTCTTGGAATTGCCGAATATCAAGGCAAGGAGCTTGTCCCAATGGTTAAAAGNCTTTTGACTTTTGANACCGATTCGTTGAGAATAATGGAAGCGAAATATATGCTTCTGACGGCTTATGCCTATTCTGAAGCAACAGATTCGGCTATTCAGATTATAAATGAGTTGATAGATTATGCCCGAACGCATAAATGGGGCGATAAACAATTCAGTCTCGAGGTGGAGCGGGCNCAACTGTTGACAGAGCTTGGCCGGAATGAGGAAAGTGATAAATGTGTTGAGGATATATTCCGCAAGTCTTCTCCCGATAACGGAGCTGCTGANTATCTTCACATGCAGCACGCNATAAATGCCTTGAATACCGGCAATATAAGCCGCGCATCTCGTGAACTTGCCATTGCTGACAGTTTTGCNGTGAAGTTCAGGGATAGTGATGACAGTTATTACCGCAGCTACAGCAATCTGTTGCATGCAATGATCGACTTCAAGCAGACTAATCGCGTGAAACTGGCTCATATCAATGGGCTGAACAACCGCCAGCTTGANCGGTTCAATCGTGTGAAAGCCTCTCAATGGGAATCGGAACGCGGAGCCTTGCAGCAACAAAGTCGGGCATTGGCCCTTAAAGCTGAAAGCGCCCATAAGACTGTGGTCATCCTTGTGATTGGTATTGTGGCATTGTTAGTTCTNGGTGCGNCTGCCTGGATCACTGTCATGCGCCGCCAACATGAGCGTGAAAATGAAGAGCGTATTGAAGCGTTGCAGAAAATGGTGGACGAGTATAAGTCAATGCCTGCAACTGCTCACCCCGAACCTGTCAATTTACCTGCACTNCGCCGGGCCATGCTGCAGCAGCTCGGCATAATCAAGATGGTGGCTGAAACCCCTACCGAGCAAAACCGTGAAATGCTCCGCAAAATATCATCGATCGGCGGTGAGACAAACGGCGAACTTGTAAACTGGGATAATGTGTTTGAGCTTATCGACAATCTTTATGCGGGATTCTACGAAAAGCTTCACGGAAGGTATGGCGACACTCTCAGCCTGAAAGAGGAGCAGGTGATAATGCTNATGGTGGCCGGATTCTCCACGAAAGAGATCAGTGTCATNACCGGCCAGACGACATCGACAATCTATGTGCGTAAATCCTCGATAAGAAAAAAGCTTGGCGTTCCGGAAAAGGAGGATATCGTGGCGTTTCTCCGCGAGAAGTTCTCCGNTTAAGGGGCTGTTAAGACCGCAGAGTCGGTTATTAAGATTTTTAGGAAATGCAACCGCTGATATTCAGTGAGTTGCATTTATTGTATTAAGACTTTTATATTTCGTATTAAAATCGGTTTAGATATAATTTTGCATCAGAAAATCAATAAAACTGATGCNATATGAAAAAGAAAATTTTATCTCTTGCCATTGTGCNGTATGTGGGTCTNACTGCCCTTACTTCATGTTCAATGGGCAAAGGTGACCTGAGAGACCGAAACCTTGAAAAGGCAGTACTGGCTCGTCTTGACTCTGTTCCTGAAGTGGAATATGTTGGAATGTCGGATGTTCATGAACTCGCCGGGCATAGCCTGGAAGCTGTGATCATATATTTTGCTACCGACTCTACCGGCAGCAAGNCTGAACACAATGTCCGNGTAACTACCAATGATGACTGTTCTGAAATCTACTCATGGAAAGATCTCGGTTCAACCGTACTTGAAGATACCAAGCGAGCGGTAAATGACAAGCTTGAGGAGATTGGTGTNGATATCAACGGTAGCCTGATTGATGCTCTTATTAAATTGAAAAGACGATAAAAACTCATACGATGAAACATATTATTTCCCTTTTAATTGCCTTCATGGCGACACTTCCTGCTTTAAGCCGCGAGATAACCGGTAAAGTCCTTGGAGAAAACGATGTTCCGCTCGGCTTCGTCAACGTGGTGTTGTACCGGGATTCTACTTATGTCATGGGTACGATCACTGACAGCATGGGTGATTTTTCCCTAAGTACTGATGTAAATGACGAGCTTACTGCCAAAATTTCATTTGCCGGCTATGAAAGCCGTCTTNTTCCCGTNCCGGCNTCCGGTGACNTGGGGACAGTACGCCTTGTTCCTTCNGCTATTGAGCTCGGGGANGTTGTGGTAAGCGCAACACGTCCCTCTACCACGATGAAGGGTAATGCACTCGTTACAACCGTCGAGGGCAGCTCACTTGCGATAGCAGGTACAGCCAAGGATGTACTGATACGCGTCCCGATGGTGATTGACAATGGCGGGACACTGGAGGTGTTTGGAAAAGGTTCTCCCGAAATATATATCAACGGACGCAAGGTCAATGACCTTCAGGAACTTTCCCAGCTTAATTCGCATGACATAAAGAACGTTGAGGTGATAACCAATCCCGGCGCTGCATATTCAGCTGAGGTAAAATCGGTAGTTAGAATTCGTACCAAAGCCCCTAAGGGTGACGGATGGAGCGGCACATTCCGTACCGACAACGGCTTTCTCCGTGACTTCCGCACAGGCAATACCATTGATCTCAAATATCGTACCGGCGGCCTTGAGATCTTCGCTAATTACGGATGGTGGTACGGNCATAACTTCACCGATCAGATTAACGATATGACTACTGCGTCNTCATCAGGCAAGTATATNCAAAAGATACATTGTGACTGGAAAGAGAGGTATAATGACATGAACGGCAAGATNGGCTTCTCGTGGCTTATCAATGANAANCATAGCGTGGGAGCCTATTACCGCAACGGATGGAACCGTCATCAAGTGACCGGCCAGACGCCCACGGAAGTATGGCAGGGNGGTTCATTGACCGAANTNATCAATACCAGGATGGATAACAGCAGTAATGCGTTGCCGTTACATTCCACCAATCTGTATTACAGCGGCTCAATAGGCAAGCTGNNCATNGATTTCAATGCGGACTACCTATGGACCAAGCAGCTGCAGNATTCTTACAACGATGAGGCGTCGGAGGAGGGTTCCGTCAGAATCGTTACCTCAACTTCAACCAATCATAACCGTATGTTTGCTGAAAAATTGGTACTCAGCTATCCTCTCTGGCAAGGTCAATGTGAGGTAGGCGAAGAATATACCAATTCCCGCAGNNCAAACCTGAGATCAGCGAATATCGCCGAAATAGGTAATTCAGACAACAAAGTGGATGAAAGTAATATAGCTGCTTTTGTGCAATTAAGCCAGCAAATCGGCCGCTTCAGTGTCGGTGTCGGATTACGCTATGAGCATGTGAAATATGACTATTATGAAATGGGGCTGCATCGTGATGAGCAGAGCCGGATCTACAATAATCTGTTTCCGTCGATTGATATCGCCACACAGATCGGTCAGGTGCGTATGGGATTGAACTATACCGGTAAGACGGTGCGTCCGGGTTATGGTCAACTCGATGCTTCGGTAACCTATATCAACCGTCTTACTTACGAAACCGGTAATCCATATCTTAAACCCACAAAGATGCAGACCGTGGAATACATGGCTCAGTGGAAACGCTTCTTTGCCCAGTTGTCATATACCTATTTCAAGAATGGCGTCTATAACATCACCGAGCCATACGGGGCTACCGGAGAGGCAACAATCATCAGAACCGCCAATCTCGGTCATCGTAACCATTTCCAGGCTTTCGTGGGCGCACAGTTTGCGGTCGGGGTGTGGCAACCGAAAATTAATGCCGGTGTCATGAAGCAATGGCTGACACTTCCGCTCAATGGCGAGCCTGTAAAGATGAATACTCCCGGATTTATATTGCAGTGGCAGAATGCCCTACATCTGCCCTTCGATATATGGCTTAACGTTGACGGCCAGTTGATGACACATACATGGGACAACAACATTAAGCTGATCAACACACCGTGGTATTTCAATGCCAAGCTCTACAAAGGCTTCTTCAATGATGCTTTCAGCCTTACGTTTGAGGTAAAGGATCTTTTCAACACGGCAAATAAGGATGCTTTTCTATGCAGCGATGCGGTGCAGATCGTTCAGAAAAACTTTTCTCCCGGTCGCTCGGTAATGCTCACGCTTCAATACCGTTTCAACACCACGCGCGATCGCTACCGTGGCACCGGTGCCGGTAATTCCGAGAAATCACGCTTCTGAGCAAGGACGAAATTCCCTGGCAGTGATGCCGGGGGATTTCCTCTTNCAGGAAGCCGAGANTGNGAGTAGGGCNGNCACTAATTGATTTTCATGGTCCCGATTGTCACAATATATCCGAACTGATCGCCAATCATAGTGTGCCGAACCATTACATCAAACCGGTATTTCCCGGACGTGAAATTAACCACGCATATCTGAGCATATTCGGCCGCCAGCTGTTTAGAGTAATCTTTAAATGTATAGCCTTTGATTGTTAATCCCTCAACTAATTTTTTAGCAAAGGCTATTGCCTGTGCTTGGCTCCACACTGACATTGGATATACAAAATTGAAAACCTGAATTGGAATACCGGCTGAATTAACCGCAGTAAATTTCCAGTGTGTNGGCTTTTTCCCGCATATCGTGAATGGTATCTGTGAAGTCTCGATTTCATTACCGGACAGCTGTTTATATGATATGCCGCATGAGGTGAGNGCTTTTTTTATTTTAGCTATACTGAAAGGCTTTTCAATGTATAGTCCAAATGGTTTGGTGATTACATCGTATGGCGTAACTACTTCCGGCAGACGGTACTGCTGTTTTACATTTGTGGTTGAGGTCGAGTTTGTTGTTCCGGTAGTTGTATGAGACTTCTTCTGAGTTGATGCAGAGGGCTTTTGGGCGCCTTTATCTTTGTTTATGTCCGCTATTACTTGCTTGCATAGATCCAGTAGCTCGATATACTGGGTGTAATACCGGTCATCTATCAGATGTGTTTCCTGTGCTTTGAGTTCACCTTTTGAATTAGGAATGAGTATATATCCGTAATGATGCTTGTCATAACCAATTTCTTTTNGATCAATATAGATACCGAAAATGATTACACCTTTGTCGCTTATAACCCACAGCTCATTTTCTTTCCCTCCGTAACTGAAATCCTTGGTGGAGTGTAGAAACCCGACTATAGGGGCATTATTATAATACATAACCTTCTCCTTTGGAATGGGTATGAAGGTCTGGAAATCCATTAATGTTTTGTCGAGCGAGAANTTNATGTCGTTGGGNGTGACAATAAGTGTCGCGTTCCAATGNTTTTCNGCATCTTCACCGGCGTTAGATGATACGTTAAAGTGGTATTCCTTGGCGAAGGAATGTAAGGAGCAGAGGGTAAAAACGGTTAAAAACGCCAACAGTTTTTTTATCATATCGTGTCAGTATAGTAAACTTTTTGTTGACGTAAAAGTAATCAAAATTTTCCAAAATGCATCACAATGCTTTATAAAGCACAAAATTAGTGTTCTTGATGAGTATCAAAAACAGATTTATGCACTATTCGGATATATGCTTGCCGGGATCTGTTACAGGTCGACGGTAATGGCGTCGCCGTTGTAGATGCCGAGTCCGAGCCGCTTGACGATGCTTCGTACTACCGCCTGGGCTTTTACGGAGTTACCGGCTTTGTCAAGCGGCGGCGCAAAAGCGGCAATGCCCATCACGCCGGGAAATATCGCCAGCACTCCGCCTCCGACACCGCTCTTGGCCGGAATACCGGATGTGTAGATCCAGTTGCCGGTATTTTCGTAAAATCCGACCGCCGCGATCATGGATATGATTTTGGCCGAAAGCGACGGATCATGAACCGAGCGGCGAGTTACCGGATTGTAGCCTTTGAAGGCAATGGTGGCAGCCATTATCGACAGCTGTTCTGTGGTGATGCCGAGTGAGCATTGACGTGTGTACAGGTCAAGGCTCATTTCCGGATCATCGTATATGCGGTCATAGTTTTTCAGGAGCCAGGTGATCGCACGGTTATTGTAGTTTGTCGCACTCTCGCTCGTATAGAGTTCCTCGATCAGCTTCGGCTCTGAGCCGCACAGGTCGGTGATATTGTCAAAAATGGCTTTCCATTTAAGATCGCCGTTTCCTATCGGCTCGACCATGGAACATGCCGATATCGCGCCGGCATTAACAAGCGGCGTCGACGGATGATTGTCTTCGAGCAGCAGTGCCATCACTGAATTGAATGGTAATCCGGTAGCTCCCGCTCCAACCATCTCCAGTACCTGGGCCTCCTCGTATCTCTTGAGAATCAGCAGCGCGGTAGGAACTTTTGACACCGACTCTATTCCGAAGCGGTAATCGGTATCGCCGTAGCTGAATATGGTGCCGTCGGCAAGCGTGACGCTTACTCCGAACAGATCGGGATCNATGTCGGCCAGATAGGGGATATAGCTCGCGTTGGCACCGCCATGCAGAGGCTTAGTGTCATGATAGGCTTGTTCGATAGCTTCCTGTATACGCTGTCGGGTTAATGTGATGTTCATTGGTAATAGGTTTGTCGTGCAAAGATAGGAATATAGCTTGAAAAACAAATATGGAATGTGTATATTTTATGCAAAAACGTCAATAAGTGTAAAAATGACAATCAAAAATTAAAATAAAGTTTGACCAAAATGAAATTAATCACTATATTTGTGAGATATATCTTAAACCTAATATGACATCAGTGTATGATAAAGAAAATTAGTGCCATTGCCGCGCTCGTAGCTCTCGGGTGGACGGCAACCGCAAGCGCTCAAAGCGCAGGACTTACTGATACCGGAAAAAGTGCCCATGCCGTAATGACCAATACTCCGCTTGGCGCGGTAAAGTGGAATGGCGGNTTCTGGGGTGAGCGTTTCAATGTATATAGCGGTACTTCGCTTCAAAGCATGTGGGATACATGGAACAACCCTGATGTGTCACACGGTTTCCGTAATTTTGAGATAGCTGCCGGAACATGCCCCGGCGAACACTGGGGACCTCCGTTCCATGACGGCGACATGTACAAGTGGCTTGAGGCCGTGGCTGCAGTGTATGCGGTCAACAAGGATCCCGAGCTCGACGCACTGATGGATAAATTTATCGAGCAGGTTGTAAAGGCACAGCGTGCCGACGGATATATACANACTCCCGTCATCATTGACGAGCGTAACCGCGGTGTGGATACTCACGCCCATCATAAGGAGCAGACAGTCATTGGCACCAAGGTNGGCGCCGAGGACGAAAAGGGTGCGTTTGCCAACCGACTGAACTTCGAGACTTATAATCTCGGCCACCTGATGACTGCCGGTATCACCCATTACCGTGCCACAGGCAAGACCACTCTTCTTGATGCAGCTATCAAGGCTACTGATTTCCTTTGCGGATTTTATGAGACAGCATCAGCTGAACTTGCCCGCAATGCAATCTGCCCCTCTCATTACATGGGAGTAGTTGAGATGTACCGTGCCACAGGCAATCCCCGTTATCTCGAGCTGGCCAAGAACCTGATCGACATCCGTGGCCTTGTGGAAAACGGAACCGATGACAATCAGGACCGCATACCGTTCCGCGATCAGTATCGTGCCATGGGTCATGCCGTACGCGCCAATTACCTGTATGCCGGTGTAGCCGACCTCTATGCCGAGACTGGCGAGGAGCAGCTTATGCGCAACCTTACCTCGATATGGGATGATATCGTAAACCGCAAGATGTACATTACCGGTGCATGCGGTGCGCTGTATGACGGCACTTCGCCCGACGGTACATGCTACGAGCCTGACAGCATCCAGAAAGTTCACCAGAGCTACGGACGTCCTTATCAGTTGCCCAACAGCACCGCTCATAATGAAACCTGTGCCAATATCGGCAATATGCTCTTCAACTGGCGTATGCTTGAGTCGACAGGCGAGGCCAAGTATGCCGATATCGTGGAGACTGCACTTTACAACAGTGTGCTTAGCGGTGTGAGCCTCGACGGCAAGCGTTATTTCTATACCAATCCTCTCCGCATGAGCGATGATCTCCCTTACACCCTGCGCTGGCCCAAGACCCGCGAGGAGTATATCAGCTGCTTCTGCTGTCCTCCCAACACGCTGCGTACCATCTGCGAGGCACAGAACTACGCTTATTCTGTAAGTGATGATGCTCTTTGGTGCAATCTTTACGGTGATAACGAACTCGATACCCAGTATGATAAGAAGCGCGTGCTGAAAGTTACCCAGCGCACCGGTTATCCTTACGACGGAAAGGTAGTCCTGACTCTCGATCAGGTACCTGTTAAAACCGATTACACTGTCAACTTGCGTGTTCCGTCGTGGTGTGACTCAGCCACACTCGCTGTCAACGGTGAGCCGGTCAATGTAAAAATCACTCCCGACACCTACATACCCATCACCCGCAAGTGGAAAAACGGTGATGTCATCACTTTTGACATGGATATGCCCGTGAAGCTCCTTGAGTCAAATCCTCTTGTCGAGGAAACCCGCAACCATGTCGCAGTTAAGCGCGGCCCGATAGTATACTGTCTTGAAAGTATCGATATCGAAGGCGGTAAAAAGCTTGACGATGTGCTGATACCTGCTGACGCAAAGTTTGAGGTGACTGACCTCACTATCGACGGAAGCAACATGAAGGCCCTTGAAACCACCGCCCGTCTCATCAACGGCGATGACTGGACCGGCAAGCTCTACCGTCCTGTTGCAGCCGCTGACCAGACCGCAAAGATCAAGCTCATTCCTTACTATGCATGGGGCAACCGTGACAAGGCTGAAATGACTGTATGGATACCTCTTGCACGTTGAAAATGATAACATCAAGACTGTTTACAATTGCCGTCACTTTCGTGGCGGCAATACCCCTTTTTGGGGCTGACATCTATGTGTCGCCAAAAGGCTCCGATCAGAACCCCGGTACTGAGAGCGCTCCCAAGGCCACATTGACATCGGCACTGCGTCAGGCCCGCGAATTGCGCCGTCTTGACGATCCGTCGGTCAAAGGGGGCATCAAGATTCATCTCGCACCCGGTGAGCATCGTGTATATGAGCCGNTATTCATCCGTCCCGAGGATAGCGGTACGCCCGAGTCGCCGACAGTGATCACTTCACGCGGCGATGCCTCGATAAGCGGCGGAGTGACTATCGACGGCTGGAAACGCAAGGGAAAGCTCATGGTGGCCGATGTTCCGTCATTCAATGGCCGTCCTCTTGACTTCCGTCAGCTTTGGGTTAACGGTCATAAGGCTGTAAGAGCCCGCGATGTCGAGGATTTCGAGCAGATGTATCGTGTCATCGGTAATGACCCCGTCAACGAAGTGCTGTGGGTGCCTGCCGAGGCAGTCAAGAAAATCCTCAAGTCACCTTATCCTGAAATGGTGCTTCATGAAATGTGGTGTGTGGCCAATCTTCGCATTAAGTCGATAGAGATCGACGGTGACAGCGCTGCCATACGCTTCCACAATCCCGAAAGCCGTATTCAGTTTGAGCATCCGTGGCCGCGTCCCATGATCACCGACAATGGCCATAATTCGGCATTTTATCTTACCAACGCCATGGAGCTCCTTGATCAGCCNGGCGAATGGTACCATGATATAGATGCACGCAAGCTCTACTACTATCCGCTGCCCGGCGAAGAGATAACTGAGGCTGTGGTACCTGCAGTGGAGACCCTTGTCAACATCGAGGGTACGCTTGACCGTCCTGTCCATGACATCATCTTTGACAATGTCTCATTCAATCATACCGGCTGGCTCCGTCCGTCGCTGCAGGGTCATGTCCCGCTTCAGGCCGGCATGTATATGACCGACGGCTATAAGCTCCGTCCGTCGATGGACCGCTATCAGAACCACAAACTCGACAATCAGGGCTGGCTTGGCCGTCCGGCTGCCGCGGTGACCGTAAAGGGCGCGCGTGACATCGATTTCAGCCGTTGCCGCTTCGAGCATCTCGGTTCTACGGGCCTTGATTATGAGTGGGGCACTCAGGGTGGTAATATCAACGGATGTCTTTTCCGTGATATCGCCGGCAACGGTATCGTGACCGGCAGCTTCAGCCCGGCTTCTCATGAGACTCATCTTCCGTATGATCCGGCTGATGGACGTGAGGTGTGCAGCGGATTGACCATCGCCAACAATCTTATCACTGACGCTACTAATGAGGATTGGGGTACGCTCGGTATATGCGCCGGTTATGTCAAGGACATCAACATCGAGCACAACGAGATAAACAATGTCTCTTACAGCGGCATCAATCTCGGCTGGGGCTGGACCAGAACTGTCAACTGCATGCGCAACAACCGTGTACATGCCAACAATATCCATCACTACGCCCGTCACATGTATGACGTNGCCGGTGTNTACACTCTCGGCGCCCAGCCTCACAGCTTCGTTACCGAGAATGTGGTCGACAGCATATATTCCCCNGGCTATGCCCATGACCCCGAACACTGGTTCTATCTCTACACTGACGAGGGATCATCATTTATCACCGTACGCGATAACTGGACTCCGGAAGAAAAATATCTGAAAAATGCCAACGGACCNGGTAACGAGTGGATAAACAACGGCCCCGCTGTGAGCGACAGCATCCGCTCACAGGCCGGACTGACTGAAGNATACAAATATTTAAAAGATTTATAACCATGAATTGCAGAGCACTCACCATGGCCGTAGCCTCACTGATGGCTGCCGGAGCAATGGCACAGACCTGGATATGGTATCCGGGTGATTTCGAGATCTGGCTGGGCAACCGCATGAACAACAACCGTACGGAGCGCGGTGCCTTTTTCCCGCCTTTCTGGAAAACCGACAGCCATTATGTGACTGTGGAGTTCAGNAAGGCTCTTGATCTTGCCGAACCCGAAACGATCACTATCGCAGCTGAAGGAAAGTATAACATCAAGCTTGACGGAAAGCTTCAGTTTGGTATGCCTTCCACATTCGAGCTTCCTGCCGGCAAGCATAACCTTAATATAAAGGTATGGAACCAGGCTACTCCTCCCGCCATATATGTCAAAGGTAAGACCGTCAACAGTGACAATACCTGGCGCGTGACCTACGAGGACAAGGAATGGATCGATGAGAGCGGTAAGGCAAGTGATACCTCAGCCACTATCTATGCCGATGCAGGCTACTGGAATTTCAATGATAAGAATAATCCGCCGTCGGCCTACACGCTGCAGCTCGAGCCGATGAACTATGTGGCTGTAGAGGAAAAGACTGCCGATGGGGGTAAGCTGTATGACTTCGGCAAGGAGACTTTCGGCCGCGTGGTATTGAAAAATACCGTCGGCAACGGAGTCGTCAACATCTATTACGGCGAGAGTCCCGAGGAGGCACTTGACCTGGCTTACTGCGAGACACTCGACAAGATCCGGTTTACTCCTGATTCAGTCATTGATCTTGCTACAAATGCCGTCAGCAAAAAGTCAGGTGAATATGCTCTTGACAATACCAAGGCTTTCCGTTATGTATATGTTGCGCCTGAAGCCGGTGTGAATGTCGGCGACGTGGCTATGCTCTACGAATATGCTCCCGTTGAATACCGCGGTTCATTCAAGTGCAGCGATCCGGAGCTCAACCGCATCTGGGACGTGGGTGCCTATACCATGCATCTGACTACCCGCGAGTTTTTCATCGACGGCATCAAGCGTGACCGCTGGGTGTGGAGTGGCGATGCCATCCAGAGCTACCAGATGAACTATTATCTGTTCTTTGACAGTCCTACCGTAAAGCGCACCATACGTCTGCTTGGCGGAAAGGATCCCGTAACCTCTCATATCAACACTATCCTGGACTACACCTTCTACTGGTTCATAAGTATCTATGACTATTATCAGTACACCGGCGACCGTGCATTTGTGGAGGAAATATTCCCCCGCATGCAGTCGTTGATGAACTATGTGCTGAGTCGCACCAATGCCGACGGCATGGTGGAAGGCCTTACCGGTGACTGGGTATTTGTCGACTGGGCCGATTTCCCGATGAGCAAGCAGGGCGCTCTCTCATTCGAGCAGATACTTCTGTGCAAGAGTCTTGAGACAATGAAGCTGTGTGCCGATATTGTCGGCGACAAGGCTGATGCCGAGCGTTACGGCAAGCTGGCNACCGACCTGCGCGACAAGATTATGCCGACTTTCTGGGATGAGGCGCGTCAGGCTCTCGTTCATAATGTGGAAAATGGCAAGAAGAGCGATCAGATAAACAAGTTTGCCAACATGTTTGCCATCACTCTTGACTATTTTGACGATGCCACCACTGACTCGGTGATGAAGCACGTGATGCTCAATCCCGAGGTGCCTGCAATCACTACTCCCTATATGCGTTATTACGAGCTTGAGGCAATGTGTGANCAGGGCCTTCAGGAGCAGGTGCTTAAAGAGATGAAGGATTACTGGGGAGGTATGCTCCGCGAGGGTGCCACCTCTTTCTGGGAGAAATACAATCCGGATGAGAGCGGAACAGCGCATCTTGCCATGTACGGCCGTCCTTACGGAAAGAGTCTGTGTCATGCATGGGGAGCCAGCCCGATCTATCTGTTAGGCAANTATTATCTTGGTGTGCGTCCTGTCACTCCCGGTTACTCGGAGTGGAGTATCACCCCTGTGCTCGGTGGCCTGAAGTGGATGGAAGGTACCGTACCTACTCCCAACGGTGACATCAGCGTATACATGAACGAAAAGGAGATCAAGGTCAAGGCTACCGAAGGCAAGGGCTATCTCTATATCACATCGCGTAATATGCCTAAGGCTTCGCAGGGTACCGTTGAAAAGACCGGAGCCGATACATATCGCCTTTGGATCGATACACCTAATGAAATTACCGTAAAATACAAGAAATGAAAAAGATAAAATATATGCTGGTGGCTCTTGTCGCCGCCATAGCCGTCGGATGTGCCGATCGCACAGTCACTCTTCAGGTGCCTGATGAAGCGTCCAACCGCATGAGTTTCGCCGCTGACCAGCTGACTTCAGCGCTGGAAAGCAAAGGTTATAAAGTTACCCGTACCGCCCCCGGAGCAGAAGCAAAGGGGCAGGTAATCGCACTTGCCGAGGCTACCGACAGTATCGGTCCCAAGGAGGGTTTCACCATCATAACCCGTGACGGAGTAACTACCGTGACCGGTAATGACGGTTCAGGTGTCATCTACGGAACACGTGAGATAATTGACCGTCTTAATTTTGACGGNAACCTCAACAATATGCCCGACAGCCTTACCGATGCTCCTGAAATGGTGCTTCGCGGTGCNTGNGTCGGTGTACAGAAGCCTTATCTTCTGCCGGGTCACGGAGTGTACGAGTATCCTTATACTCCCGANAACTTCCCCTGGTTCTATGATAAGGAGCTTTGGATAAAGTATCTTGACATGCTGGTGGAAAACCGCATGAACTCGCTTTATCTNTGGAACGGCCACCCCTTTGCATCACTTGTCAAGCTNGAGGATTATCCCTTTGCAGTTGAGGTGGACGAAGAGACATTCAAGAAAAATGAGGAGATGTTCTCATTCCTCACCCAGGAGGCCGACAAGCGCGGTATCTTCGTGATCCAGATGTTCTACAATATACTCCTGTCCAAGCCTTTTGCCGATCATTATGGCCTTAAGACTCAGGACCGTCANCGTCCTATTACTCCGCTTATCAGCGACTATACCCGTAAGAGCGTGGCAGCCTTTATTGAGAAATATCCCAATGTAGGTCTGCTCGTATGTCTCGGTGAGGCGATGGATACTTATGAGGATGACGTGGAATGGTTCACAGAGACCATCATCCCCGGTGTGAAGGATGGTCTTGCCGCACTTGGCCGCACTGACGAGCCGCCGGTACTTCTCCGCGCACATGACACTGACTGCAAGATGGTTATGGAAGCAGCGCTGCCGCTTTACAAGAATCTCTATACAATGCACAAATATAACGGCGAATCACTGACTACCTATGAGCCCCGCGGCCCGTGGTCGGAGATACACCGTGGTCTGAGTGACCTTGGCAGTGTGCACATCAGCAATGTGCATATCCTTGCCAACCTTGAACCCTGGCGCTGGAGCTCGCCTGACTTTACCCAGAAGGCAGTGAAGGCCATGCACGAGGTGCACGGAGCCAACGCATTGCATCTTTATCCTCAGGCTTCTTACTGGGATTGGCCTTACAGCGCCGATACAATTCCCGGCGGACGCCTCCTGCAGCTTGACCGCGATGCCGCATGGTATGAGGCATGGGGCCGCTATGCATGGAACAGCCGCCGCGACCGTGATGAGGAGATCACTTATTGGAACCACCGTTTTGCAGAGCCTTACGGCCTCAGCGACAATGACGGCGCCGCTATCCGCGAGGCATTCGAGGAGTCAGGCGAAATCGCTCCCAAACTGTTGCGCCGCTTCGGTATTACCGAGGGTAACCGTCAGACCCTTCTGCTCGGTATGTTCATGAGTCAGCTTGTCAATCCGTACAAGTACACCATCTATCCCGGCTTCTATGAGAGCTGTGGTCCCGAGGGTGAGAAGCTCATCGAATTTGTAGAGCGTAACTACAGCGGAGAGCCTCATGTAGGCGAGCTGCCGCTTGACATTACCGCCCAGTGCGTGGAACATGGCGATAAGGCTGTTGCCGCTATCAACCGTGTGAAGGGCAAGGCACGTGAGAACAAGGAAGAACTTGACCGTGTGGCCAACGATATGGAGTGCTACCGTGAATTTGCCTACTTCTTTGACCGCAAGGTTAAGGCAGCCAAGCACGTGCTTGACTACCAGTACACAAAGAATATCGCCGAGCTTGACTCAGCTGTACCCCTGCTTGCGGAAAGCCTCGAGCATTATCGTAATCTGGTTGATCTAACCAAGGATAACTATCTGTATGCCAACAGTATGCAGACCTCACAGCGCCGTATTCCCATCGGTGGTGACGGTGGCAATAACAAGACCTGGACCGAACTCCTCGTACACTATGAGAAAGAGTTTGAAAACTTCAACAACAATATCGCAATGCTGAAGGCACGCGAGGCCGGTGAAATCGCCGAAATGGAGGAGATTGCAGCCGCTACTGATGCCAATGTGAAACTCAAGGGCAACTGGAAGCGTGTCAAGCTCGCCGAGGGTGCATCGCTGCTTGCCAATATGCCTGATGCGCGTATCAAGGGTCTTGCTCCTGAGCTTGTAGGTCTGTCGGCTATACATGTCGATGGCAACAACCAGCGTGAAGAGGGTACCAAACTGGAGTTTGATTGTACAGAGCCGGTCAATCTGCTCGTGGGCTACTTCAAGGATGACCAGAAGAAGTATGCCAAGGCTCCGAAGCTTGAGACCGATGCCTCGGCAAATGAATATGGCCAGGCTGAGCCGGTGCTTACCAATGCCATCCATCTCGATAAGATGCCGCTTGCCAACATTCACTCCTATCACTTCGAACCCGGTAGCCATTCATTGCTGCTTCCGAAGGGCTATACCCTTGTGCTGGGCTTTACTTCTGACGAAATCAAGCAGCGCAACGCATCTCTTGCCGGAGCTGATGAAGCCATGGACTGGCTGTTCTATTAATCATACTTAAATTGCAATACCGATCATGAAGCCGCTTTTAACATTATTAGCTACAATACTTACCGCCACTGCAGCACTGGCTGCTCCCCGTGAGGTGACTCAGGAGCGCATGGCTGAGGTGTACCGTGAATCCCGCACACCATATAAATACGGTCTTGTGGTTGCTCCATCGGACAACAATCATAAGATAGACTGCCCGACCGTATTCCGTGAAGGCGACAAGTGGTACATGACCTACGTGGTGTATAATGGTAAAAGCGGTACTGATGGTCGCGGTTATGAGACCTGGATAGCCGAGAGTGACAATCTTCTCGAGTGGCACACTCTCGGCCGCATCCTGGCTTATGCCGACAAAGGCTGGGACTGCAATCAGCGCGGCGGTTTCCCCGCCCTTATCGACATGGAGTGGGGCGGTTCCTATAAAATAGGCCGTTATAAGGACCGTTGCTGGATGACATATATCGGTGGTGAGGGTACAGGTTATGAGGCTGTCAATGCTCCGCTGGCCGTAGGGCTTGCATGGACAAAGGGTAATCCCGGCACAGCCCACGAATGGAACACGATGCCTAAACCGATACTCTCTATCAATGACCGCGATGTGCAGTGGTGGGAAGCGCTTACCGAATACAAGAGTACGATATATAACGATCCTGACAAGATGCTCGGATCGCAGTTTGTGCTGTTTTATAACGCAGGCGGCGTCAATCCTGAGACAGGCATGAAGGGTGAGCGTATAGGCATAGCCCTGAGTGATGACATGACCCATTGGAAGCGTTACAAGGGTAATCCGGTATTCACCCATGAGGCTCAGGGTACAATCACCGGTGATGCCCAGATTCAGAAGATGGGCGATCTGTATGTAATGTTCTATTTCTCGGCCTTCAATCCTTCACGTTCATATAAGGCGTTCAATACGTTTGCATGCAGCTACGATCTNGTAAACTGGTATGACTGGGAGGGTGATGACCTGATATATCCCACAAAGGANTATGATGAGCTGTTTGCCCACAAGAGTTATGTNGTGAAGCATGACGGAGTGGTGTATCACTTCTATTGTGCNGTAAACAANAGTGAGCAGCGTGGCATTGCCGTGGCCACGAGCAAGCCGATGGGACGTTCGGCCGTGCGTTTCCCGGAACGTCCTGCCAAAGGTCGCCGCACGGTGATGAANCTCAATGACGGATGGTCGACATGGCTTGCCGACAAGCCGGCNGATGTCCATAAGGTCAACGTGCCGCACAACTGGGATGATTATTACGGCTACCGTCAGCTGACTCATGGTAATCTTCACGGTACTGCCGCATATTCGCGTCAGTTTGATATGCCTGCCCGCACTGACGGCAAGCGCTACTTTATGAATTTTGAGGGTGTAGGTACCTATGCTACTGTAAAATTGAACGGCCATGACCTTGGCCGTCACCCGTCGGGCCGCACCTCGCTTACTCTTGACGTAACCGATGCCCTCGTGTTTGACGGACCGAATACACTGGAGGTCATTGCCGAACATCCTGACATGATCACCGATATGCCGTGGGTGTGCGGCGGTTGCTCATCGGAATGGGGTTTCAGTGAGGGATCGCAGCCGTTGGGTATCTTCCGTCCTGTTACCCTCGAAGTGACCGACGAGGTGAGGGTAGAGCCTTTCGGCGTGCATATCTGGAATAATGCGGCCTGTGACTCAGTGTTCATTGAGACCGAGATCGCCAATTACGGCTCGGCTCCGGCTACATTTGATTTTATCAATAAACTCAGCAATGCCGACGGCGCTCAGGTGGCACGTCTTACAGAGGCNGTCACTCTTGCTCCCGGTGAAAAGCGCACTATCACTCAGNCAACACCTGTAAAGGATGCTCATCTGTGGGATGTCAATGATCCTTATCTCTATAAATTGGCCACTATGGTCAAGCGTGACGGCAAGACCACGGAAGAGGTGACCACTCCTTATGGCATACGCTCTTTCAGCTGGCCTGTCAAGCGCAATGACGGTGACGGCCGCTTCATGCTTAATGGCCACCCGGTGTTTATCAACGGAGTATGTGAGTATGAGCATCAGTTTGGTGCATCACATGCGTTTAGCCCTGAGCAGATAGCCGCGCGCGTAAAAATGATAAAGGGGGCCGGCTTCAATGCCGTGCGTGATGCACATCAGCCCCACAATCTCGATTATCAGGAATACTGGGATAAGGAGGGCGTCCTNTTCTGGCCCCAGTTCTCNGCNCATGTNTNGTATGACACTCCCGAGTTCCGTGAAAATTTCAAGANTCTGCTCCGTCAGTGGGTTAAGGAGCGCCGCAACTCTCCGTCGGTAGTCATGTGGGGCTTGCAGAATGAGAGTACNNTGCCNCGTGAATTTGCTGCCGANTGNGCNGAAATCATCCGTGAGATGGATCCCATGGCCCGTGAAATGCGTGTGATCACCACATGTAACGGTGGTGAGGGGA